>WOYI010607180.1_pt1 | contig 37125 bp, 22 predicted proteins | sample 6423411 | NCBI WGS metagenome assembly WOYI01 (sample SAMN13441803, study PRJNA592873) | oil field metagenome | biome: oil field; feature: oil-well bore; material: oil-contaminated soil; isolation source: oil-contaminated soil from oil-well borehole | place: Germany: Wietze | collected 2016-10-18 ...
GTCAGCCCCTTTGCTTTTGCATCATTGGGATGAACATAGAGCAGGTCTTCGGTGACGATCTCCCTGTTCGGGGTGCGACGGGTCATGGTGCCGCTGTTGTAATGCTCCAGCAACCGTCCCGTGGTAAGTATGAAAGGAAAGCGCCCGGCATGCTCATCAAGCTCCGGTGAGACCTCATAGTCCCATGAGTGAAACCTGCCCTTGCCGCGCTTGAAGGTCTCCGTATGCAGTATCTGAGTGTCCGTGCCGTCCTCATTCACGGGCCACTGTTTGCCGTTGTTACCCAGCTCATTCCACTTCACACCTTTAAAGAAGGGCACTATTCCTGCAATCTCCTTAAGTATCACATCAGCCGTGTATCCCTCCTGCGGGTAACCCATACGATTCATCATGTCAACCATTATCTGGCCGTCGGGTTTGGTCCCCTCAAGAGGTTCAACCGCCTTCTGCACCTTCTGAATCCTTCGTTCCCCGTTGGTGAAGGTACCCTCCTTCTCGAAGAAGGAGGATGCGGGAAATATCACATCAGCCATGCGTGCCGTCTCGGTCATGAACAGCTCCTGCACCACCAGGAAATCGAGTCCCTGCAGCGAGCTCCTGACATGGCAGGTGTTGGGATCTGTCTGAAGAATATCCTCGCCCATGATCCAGAGTGCCCTGAGGTCACCCCGTCCTGCAGCGGCGAACATCTCCGGAATCCGGTACCCCGGTTTGGAGGGATGCTCAGCACCGTAGTATTCATTATACAGTTTAATGTTGGCCGGATTGGTAACATCGAGATAGCCGGCACCCTGATGCGGCTGCACTCCCATATCGGCAGCACCCTGTACGTTGTTCTGACCCCTCAGCGGGTTGACGCCAGCTCCCTCTTTTCCGATGTTGCCGGTCATCATGGCGATATTGGAAATGAGGGTTATCGCCTTGGTAGCCTGCCAATGCTCCGTAACACCCAGTCCGTGAAACTCCATGGCCACGGCAACCCTGCCGTACTCTGTCGCCGCAGCTCTTACCAGCTCACGGTCCACTCCGCACACCCTCTCCATCTCATAGATATCCATCGCCATCAGGTAGCTTCGGAACTCCTCCCATCCCTCACTCCTTCTGCTGATAAAATCCATGTCTGTCAGCCCCTCGGTGAGAAGATAATATGCAAACATGTTGAGCACTGCCACGTTTGTTCCCGGGTTGATCTGAAGGTGATATTTCGCCAGTCGTGCCAGATCAATCTTCAGCGGATCAATGACTATCAGCGGTGTTCCCGACTCCACCACCGCCTTTATGCGTGCCCCGGTGACAGGGTGGGCTGCTGACGGATTGGCTCCAATAAGGAGTATGCATCCGGTCTTGTAGAGTTCATCTATCGAGTTGGTAGCGGCCCCCGTGCCGTAGGCCCACTGCATGCCCATGGCTGTGGGTGCATGACATACGCGTGCACAACCATCTATGTTGTTAGTGCCGATGACAATCCTGAAGAACTTCTGCATCAGGTAGTTCTCTTCATTTGTGCAGCGGGCTGAAGAGATGCCTGCCAGGGCATCGGGACCGTAATTCTCTCTTATCTCTCTGAATCTGCGGGCGGTATAATCATAGGCCTCATCCCACGACGCCTCCGTGAGAGTGCCGTTCTTCCTGATCAGGGGTGAACGAAGCCTGTCGGGGTGATTGTAAAACTCAAAGGCAAATCTGCCCTTAAGGCAGGTATGCCCCCTGTTGGTGGCACCGTCAACCGGTGCCTGTATACCCATCACCGTTCCCTCTTTGACCTTTACCTCCAGGGCACAACCCACACCGCAGTATGTGCAGGTGGTTCGTACAATTTTGTCTGCCTTCACGGTTTTGGTTGAATACCTGTCTGACAGTGCGTTTGTGGGGCAAGTCTGAACACACGCCCCGCATGAGACACATGGCGAATCAATGAAATTCTGATCATACCCCATTATTATGCGGCTTCGGTCACCGCGGCCGTGGACAGCCAGCACGTGTTCGGCCTGCAACTCGTCGCAGGCTCTGACGCAGCGATAGCACTTGATGCACTCCGTAAGATCCGCCCATATATAGGGATGGCTTCTGTCCTTCTCAAATGCATTCACTGACCGGGGATACCGCACCTTGGGATAACCGGCATCAGCCACGACTCTCTGAAACTCTGTGGGAAGCTTCCCCGGCTCCGGTCTTTCCCTCTCAGGGGGGTACTCTGAGAGTACAAGCTCCAGGATATTCTTCCGCAGTCTCTTAATACGCTCCGAGGAAGGATATATATAGTATCCCGGCGCCACGGGCGTATGGCATGAAGCCATGACTCTCGCCGGGCCGTTCTCCTTCAGCGCCACCTCAACCGAGCATATTCGGCATGAGCCATAGTTCTCAAGATTGTCCGCCTGGCAGAGTGTGGGTATCAGTTCGCGGTTCCTGTTCCTTCGTACGAACTCAAGTATCGTCTCTCCGGGTATGACCTGGTAGGGTACGTTGTCAATGTATGCCGTGTTATCCATCACTCTGCTCATTTTGATATGAAATACTCATCCAGCTCATCGCTGAAATATTGAAGCGCGTTTCTCACCGGCAGGGGGAGTCCCCCGCCCAGTGCACACAGTGACCCCACCTGCATCGTCTCCAGAAGATCGTCAAAGAGCTGCCTGTCAATCCTTCCCTTTTTCGCTGCCGCACCGGCGAGCAGTTCCTGCCCCCGCACAGATCCCAGCCTGCAGGGGAAGCACTTGCCGCACGACTCTTTCCTGGTGAACTCAAAAAGGTGCTCCAGCAGTTTTATTATCGGGAATCCGGAGGGTATCGAAACGATGCCGGCATGTCCCAGCAGGAACCCCTCCCTGCTGAATGATTCAAAATCGAGGGTAAGATCGTCTATCCGCGATGCCGGTACCAGTCCGCCCAGCGGTCCGCCTATCTGATATGCCTTGACGGGATAACGCATGCCTCCTCCCATATCCTCAATGACGGTTCTCAAGGGTGTTCCCATGTGCACCTCCAGCAGTCCCGGCCTGTTGAATGCCCCGTCAAGTGACACCAGCTTCGTGCCGGGCAACTTCTCCGTGCCTAGGGCAGCATAGGTGGAGCCACCCTCGCGGAGAATATAGTGAACATTGGCAAAGGTCTCCACGTTGCTCAGCACCGTTGGCTTACCAAAGAGCCCGTAGACTGCAGGGAAGGGGGGTCTGGTCCGCACCTCGGGACGGAGTCCCTCGAGGGAGTTGAGCAGCGAGGTCTCCTCTCCGCATATATATGCTCCTGACCCTTCTGTCACATGGAACCGGAAGGGAAAAAGTGGAGCTCCGGTGCCTCCGGCGGTTATCCCCTCCGCCTCCAGTATGGCGACAGCCTCACGTACCGCGCGCACTGCCACGGGGTATTCACCTCTTATATATACCACCCCGGTGTCAGCGCCGGTGATGAGACCCGTCATCAGCATCCCGAAGAGCACGGAATGTGGCCGTTCCTCAAGAAGCCACTTGTCAGAGAAGGCTCCGGGGTCACCCTCATCTGCATTGCATACGACATATTTCCGGTCAGCGACGGCATCACGTGATGATCTCACCTTGATATGGAATGGAAATCCTGCACCGCCCCTGCCACGCAGCCCTGAAAGCTCAAGCTCAGCCAGTGCAGCGGCACTGTCGGAAAGATATTTACGGGCCAGATCCCAGTAGGCTCCGGTCTCACCCTCCTCCGGCAACAGTGCAGGTTTTGCCGCATTCGTCGCCACCCTGAAGGAATCTTCGGGCTTACCGTCACCGGCAACACGGATATCACCGTTGACCATGAAGGCATCATTCGAATGGCAGTGACCCAGGCAGGTCACGCTGCCTATCTCATCCTCAGAGTACTGAGCAGAGAGCTTCCGCATAACCTTTTCATGCCCCCCGGAGACGAGGCAGGCGGTACCGTCACAGACAAATATTTTCCTTCCATGATGGTCATTACCTAAAAAGTCATAGAATGAACTGACCCCCAGCACGGCTGACCGGCCAGTCATAAAGTTATCCGCAATGACATCATGCATCTCACCGGCTGAACTGCTGATCTCCTCATACAGACCCCCTGCCAGCCCTTTTCTCTCGGAGAGTCCTCTCAGGTTCCTTGACATAGTATGGTTTTTAAAAGTTACAAGATATTATCTTACTGAATGATATCCTTCAAATGTGAGAATTATCATATTTTGAAGGGGGCGAAAATGAGAACTCTGCGCATCCTTTTGTTTTGGTGAATTTTGTTATATTTGTCGCCTGTATTTTTAATCAGGCATATTCATTCAATTAATTAGTTTTCAGATGGCAATACTTCAGGATTTGAGAGAGAAGGCCGGTCCGCTTGTGGCTATTGTAATCGGGGTGTCCCTCCTGCTTTTCATTGTGAGTGATTTCTTTGGCAACAACAATACCCAGCGCCGCAGGGCGGAAAAGTATTACGAGCTTGCCCGCATTGACGGAGAAACGGTTTCCTATCAGGATTTTGAGATGAGGGTACAGGACCTTGTCAATATATATAAGATGTCAGGCTCCGGTGATATGAACGAAGAGATGATGCAGAGTCTTCGTGAGCAGGTCTGGCAGCAGTTGATCTCAGAGAGGCTCCTGAACGAGACATACAGGAAGACCGGCCTGGGAGTAAGTCCTGATGAAGTGGAGATGCTCGTCTTCGGGGATGACCCTCACCCGATTGTGCGTCAGCTCTTCACCGATCCTGAAACGGGTACATTCAACTCATCGTTTCTTGTGAACTTCCTCAAGGCTACCGAGACTGATGAAGCCACCAAAAACTACTGGCTCTTTTTCGAGGATCAGATAATAAATGACAGGCTGAACAGCAAGCTGGTAAACCTTATCTCACAGGGACTCTACGTCACCAAACAGCAGTCGGAATACGAAGCTTCACTCACGGGCAACACTGTAAACTTCAGCTTCATGGCAAGAAACTATGCCACTGTTCCCGACAGTGCCGTCAAGGTCACATCTGAGGAGATCAGGGAGTATTACAACAGCCATAAGGATAACTACATGCGTACGGCACAGAGGGATATGGAATACGTGGTATTTGAGATAGCCCCTTCGGAGTCTGACATGCAGGAGGCCGAGAGATGGGCCATGCAGGAGAAGGAGAATTTTGCCGCTGCCACGGAGCTTGTACAGTATATCAATCTTACGGCGGACACCCGTCATAACAATTTCTACCGCACCATGGATGAGCTGCCCGAAAGCCTCAGGGAGCTTGCACGCCGCGGTGACAGGTCAGAAGTTATCGGGCCCTGGTTTGAAGATGGTGCCTACAAGCTCGCACGCATAGTTGACATAGCCGACCGTCCCGATTCTGTAAGGGCGGCCCACATACTTCTTGCTCCCAATGCTTCCAGAACCATGGCACAGGCCAAAGCAGAAGCTGACAGCCTCATCAGGCTCGTCAGGGGAGGTGTTGACTTCAGCATGCTGGCCATGACCAACTCTGACGATCAGGGATCGGCACAGGTAGGCGGTGACCTGGGATGGTTCAGCGAAGGAATGATGATCACACCTTTCAACAATGCCTGCTTCAGCGGAAAGAAGGGTGACCTGGTGACGGTTGAGACCACCTATGGTCTGCATATCATCAGGATCATTGACCAAAGCCCCAGGGTGAAAAAATATGACATAGGGATAGTCGACCGCCTGGTGGTCCCCAGCAATGCTACCACACAGAGGATCTATGCCGAAGCCTCGAAATTCGCCGGCACCAATGACACCTATGAGAAGTTCAACAAGGCTGTAGCAGAGGGCAACCTCGCCAAGAAGCTTGCCATGAATGTCACCCCTGACCAGAAAGAACTTCCCGGGCTGACCCAGGCCAGGGCACTGGTGATGGCTCTCTTCCAGAACAGCAAGGAGGGCGGCATCGTGCTTGACAACAACAGCCAGGCTGTCTTTGAGCTTCCCGACATGTATGTGGTAGCCTATTGCACCAGGGTTCAGGAGAAGGGTCCTGCCCCGGTTGAAGATGTAACCTCAGACATACGTTTTATCCTGGCGAAACAGAAAAAGGCTGAGATTATCTCTGAGGAGCTGAGCCGTCATGTCGCTGAAGGAAAGAGTCTTGATGAGATTGCATCGCAATACAACACTGTCCTGCAGGATGCCACAGGCATTAATTTCAGGTCATATTCCGTTCCCGGAGCCGGCATTGAGCCCGGTCTGATAGCCGCCGCCTCAGCTTCTGAGGCAGGGGTGCTCTCAAAGCCTGTGGAAGGTAACAACGGCGTCTACATGTTCATGGTAAACAGTATCGTTCCTTCTGTGGAGGAAGAGAGCGAGATGGTACGTGAGCGGCTGATCTCCGGCTACCGGATGCGTGCCTCCTACGAGGCCTTCCAGGCCATCCGTGACAAGAAGGAGGTTGAGGATCTGAGATACAAGTTCTATTAGGATAGTGCCTGCTCTGTAATCTGAGACACATGTTTTATCAGGACGCCTGCTTCATAATCTGAGATACAGGTTTGCTCAGGCCATTGCCTGCTCTATAATCCGGGGTACGGCGCTCTCCCAGCCCAGGGGCATGATATGCACCCCATGCACTCCGCTCTTTTCTCTAAGACGCCTGATGTTCTCAACAGTGATCCTGATGCTCTCCTCAGCAAAGCCGTCACCGGCATCGGCAAGTCTCCTCATGGTCCTGTCAGGGATCGTAACACCCGGTATATTGTCGTTAAGGTAGCGTGCCAGCCTGAGCGACTTCAGGGGGCTGACGCCTATCAGCACGAAGGCTCTTTCAGGCACTCCTTCCCGCCTCAGGCTTTCGAGCCATGGATCGAGGCTGTCGGGATCGAAGACAAGGTTGGTCTGCAGAAACTGTGCACCGGCGTTGACCTTTTTCATGTCTCGCAGCACCTGCAACTCCGGCTTCTGGAGCAGCGGGGCCGCAGCGGCCCCGAGGAAGAGACGGGGCCTGTTTTTTATCTCACGCCCGTCGAGATAGACCCCCTCGTCGCGCATGCGTCTGAGTATCCAGAGCATCTGCACCGAGTCGACATCTATAATATTCAGATTGCCTCTCGGTTTCAGTCCCACGCGTGGACTGTCGCCTGAGAGACAGAGGATATTGCGGACTCCCAGGGCATTGGCACCTATGGCCTGTGACTGAAGGCTGTTGCGGTTGTTATCGCGGGCAGATATCTGCATTACCGGTTCGGCACCCAGTGATACGGCTACTGCCGAACAGGCAGCGCTGGACATCCTGGATACTGCTGACGAGCCGTCAGTGAAATTTATGGCTGTTACGTAAGGTTTTACCAGGTTAATCTTCTCCGTGAGCCTGTCAGTGGCCGCGCCCAGCGGAGGCATCACCTCCGTGGTGATGACAAACCTGCCGCTGCGCAGCTCTTTCTCCAGCTCAGACTGAGGCCCGTCAACGGCCGGAGGATGGTATTCAGCATCCCCCTGCCACCAGTCAGGCTGCCTTATAGGTCTGAAGACCTTCTCCTCCAGCACGGCCCCCATGCTCATGCCTCTCCTCCTTGACGGAAGAAATATGTTTCCCGGGCCAGCCTCCCTTACCTTACGGATGACCTCGGCCCACGTTTCGCCGCCGGCTCTGTCCCAGTCTACCGGAGGGAGCACCTCAAGTAGCTTTTTCTCGCGGTGCATCCTCTCCGACCGTTCATATATCAGGTACCATGCACACTTGCGTGTGGGGTCAACATAACAATAGCCGTTTTTCACTCCGCCGCAGGGACCGTTTCTTATTCCCTTGGGGCACGCCATGTGACAGATGAAGGCGGTTTCCTGCAGCAGGCAGTTACCGCACATCCGGCACCCAAAGAGCGGCCCCTTGACTGCCCTTTCGACAAAAGCGAGCAGACGCCACCCCACCGGCAGCCTTCCGAAAGGCCTGAAGGCAGGCTGCCACCGGCGTAGCGGAGTGAAAAGGGCCATTGAATTATCAGATGATGTACATATTTATCAGTTGCTCATAGAGCTCCTGCCTTCCGCTGATCTTCTTCGGCTCGCCGGATTTCTTCGCCAGTTCACGCAAATCCTCAAGGGTGAGCTTTCCCTTCTCATACAATGCGCCGTTGCCCTTGTCAAATGTGGCATACCTGGCCTTGCGAAGCTTGAGATAGTCGGAATCCTTAAGGATGCTGTCAGCTATCACCAACCCCCTGGCAAAAGTGTCCATGCCGTTGATATGGGCTATGAAGAGATCTTCAGGATCGGTAGAGTTGCGTCTCACGTGAGCGTCAAAATTGATGCCCCCTGTTTTAAAGCCTCCGGCCTGCAGGATAACCAGCATAGCCTCGGTGATCTCATTGATGTTTGTCGGAAACTCATCGGTATCCCACCCGTTCTGGTAATCGCCCCTGTTGGCATCTATGCTGCCAAGCATGTCAGCGTCAGCTGCCGTCTGCAGGTCATGCTGGAATGAGTGGCCGGCGAGAGTGGCATGGTTGACCTCCACATTGAGCTTGAAATCCTTGTCAAGACCGTAGTGGCGCAGGAAGCCAATGACGGTGGCAGCATCGTAATCATACTGGTGCTTCGTCGGCTCCATTGGTTTGGGTTCAATGTAGAAAGTACCCTTGAAGCCCCTTTTGCGTCCGTAATCGCGCGCCAGGGAGAGCATCATGGCCAGGTGGTCAAGCTCTCTCTTCATGTCCGTGTTATGGAGTGTAAGATAGCCCTCACGTCCGCCCCAGAAGACATATCCCTGACCCCCGAGAGCAATGGTGGCGTCAATGGCGTTCTTCAGCTGCACGGCTGCGTTGGTGACAACGGCAAAATCAGGATTGGTGGCTGCACCGTTCATATAACGGGGGTTGCCGAAGAGGTTTGCCGTGCCCCAGAGCAGCTTCATGCCTGTCTCCTTCTGCCTTGCCTTTATCACCGGAACCCACTTCTCAAGACGCTTCTCTGTCTCGAAGACGGAACCATCGCCGACAAGGTCGGTGTCATGAAAGCAATAATAGGGAGCTCCTATCTTTTCAAAGAATTCAAAAGCCATGTCAAGCTTGACCTTTATGCGGTCATCGCCCTCCATTCCGTCATACGGGAAGTCTCTTGTCTTCGATCCGAAGGTATCCGTGCCGTCACCGCAGAAAGAATGCCAGTAGGCGATGGCGAAGCGCAGATGATCCTTCATCTTACGGTTGCCGACTTTGGCTTCGGGGTCATACCATTTGAATGCCAGGGGGTTTTTCGAGTCCCTGCCCTCGTACATTATCTTCCCGATTCCCGGGAAGATCTCACCTGTACTCTTCTTTGCCATAGTAATTCAATTTATATCATATAACTGATCTTCAAGTATATCGATCCATTCCATATATTTCGCATCGTATATTGCCGACAGTTCGCTGTCGGGCTCGCTTGTGCCGGTCACCTCAAGTCCGCTGAAGGCCTCCTCTTCGGTCTTGTAATATCCGCATCCTATGCCGGCACCGCGGGCAGCGCCGACGGAGCCGTCAGTGTTATAGAGTGTGATCACCGTAGATGTCAGGCTGGAGAGCACATCCCTGAAGACCCTGCTCAGGAACATATTGGATTCCCCGGCCCTGATGACCGACGGATTTATGCCGGTCTCCTTCATGATTTCGAGACCGTAGCGGAATGAGTAGGCTATTGCCTCCTGTGCGGCACGATAGAGGTGACCCTGCCCGTGAATGTTGAAGTTGAGTCCGTGCACGGAAGCGCCGATGTAACTGTTGCGCAGCATCCGCTCGGCACCGTTGCCAAACGGCAGCATTACCAGGCCATCGCTCCCGGGCTTTACGGCAGCCGCCATGTCATTCATTTCCGGGTAAGTGAGTCCCGCCCCCGCATTCTTCTTCAGCCATGAGTAGAGTATGCCGGTGCCGTTGATACAAAGCAGCACGCCCAGGCGGTTAAGACGTTTAGTGTGGTTCACATGCAGGAAGGTGTTGATACGTGACATCGGATCGAACTGAGTTCTGTCAGTTACACCGTATATTACTCCTGAGGTGCCGGCTGTTGCGGCCACCTCTCCGGGCTGCAGCACATTGAGCGACAGGGCGTTGTTGGGCTGATCCCCAGCCCTGTAGGAGACAGGGATGCCTGCCGGGAGTCCAAGCTCCCCGGCCACTGCAGCGGTTAGCTGCCCCTGCACCGAGAACGACTCGGCAGGCTCAGGCAACAGCTGCGGGTCTATCTCGTAATAGTCAAGTAACTCTTCGGAGACCTCATTCCTCATGAAGTCCCAGAAGATACCTTCGGAGAGTCCTGTATATGATGTTCTTATCTCATCGGTCAGCCTCATGGCCAGGTAGTCGCCCGGCAACATGATCCTGTGTATCTTTTTGTACAGGACCGGCTCATTCTCCCTGACCCATGCCAGCTTGGAGGCTGTGAAGTTGCCCGGCGAATTCAGGAGGTGGTGCAGGCAGAAATCCTTTCCCAGCTTTTCGAATGCCAGGTCACCGGTTTCAACGGCCCTGCTGTCACACCATATTATTGCTGGCCTGAGCACCTTCCTGTTGACATCAACGGTCACCAGTCCGTGCATCTGGTATGATATCCCTATGGCACCAATATCCCTGCTCTGTGATCCCAGGGGCTTGAGGCAGGCTGCCAGTGCAAGCGTAAAATTCTTCCACCATACTTCAGGATCCTGCTCTGCCCATCCGGGCCCGGGTGCCGAGATGGCCATCTCGGTAGAGGGATATGATGCGGAAGAGAGTGCCCTGCCGGTAGCACCGTCAACAACGGATACCTTTACCGATGAGCTTCCAAGGTCAATGCCCAGTAGTAACATAATGCACCTTTTTCATTCGTATGCAAATTCTTTTCGTCGGTCGGCTGGAATTTGCATGATGTTTAATATTCAATTCCTGATGTGTGCCCTTGCTCATGCAATTATCATGAGAAGGATCTCACAGTTTTGATAAATGTACGGATATTTTCCGTTGAAGCATCCGGAGGCATCCCTCCGCCGCAGGACCAGATCACCCTCCTGGTGTCTGATACCGAACTCATCATCTCCTTCACCCCGGCCTCAACATCGGCCGGAGTACCGAGGGCAAGCACATCACGGGGCGGGAGATTGCCCAGCAGGGTAACGCTCTCCCCTGCAAGCTTTCTCATCTCGGTCACCGAATGGTTAAAGCTGTAGTTAAAGAGATTAACACCCATCTCTTCAAGGTAGCCTGCCGTGATGATTCCGGAGGCATCATTGTGAAAGAAGCTGACCTTCGGGTTGAATGCCCGGTAGATCCTTTTCATATGGGGCAGGACAAACGTCTCGAAGTCAGGCTGGCCCAGGAATCCTACAATATCATCAAGAAGGAAGACACCCTCGATATCGGGAAACTTATCATACTGAAGGGTGAGCCAGTCGATGACAAAGTCGGTTATGACCGTCAGAGCCTTCTGTGCCTCATCCGGTGTGATGGCCAGTGCCAGCATGAAATCGGTGGTACCAAAAAGAAATGAGGCAATGTTGAGGGGGCCCCGGCTCGAGGCAAACCGGTAGCGGCAATCGTTCTGCTTAAGTCTCTCCTCATACTTTCTCATCCTGCTGATAACGAAAGGCAGAAGACCGTCGGTCTTTACGTTGGGTCTCGCCAGCGATGAGATTGCCTCGACAGTGCAGGTAAGCTTCACGGGATGAGGAAAATCATTTTCGGTCCATACCAGTTTGGTGCCGAAGGCCGACGGTTCTGTGCACATCCCGTATTCAGCCCAGAAGCCGGGAAGGAAGATTGCCTCAGGGAAGCTCTTCATCGACTTTATGTTTGCATCAAACCAGGTTTCCGGATCAGTGAAATACTCCAGGATGGTTGAGCCGTGCCAGCCCGGAAGCCACGGGCTGTCAATAATGAATCCCAGAGGCTGTTCCTGTAACTTTTCGCCGTTTATGACCCTCAGCAGGGTTTCCCATTGTCTGTCATTCATATAATGTTCTTTGGACGTTTGTCAATGGTATTTAAATTCCCGGAACGTAATAAAACCTCAGTCCCCTGTAATAGTCAAGATCATGTTCCGGCTTGTCAACTCCTGGCTTGAATGGCATCCGTGAGAATGTCCGGAAGTATGACAGGCAGGCATCTTTCCACCAATGTGCCTCCCTGGCCTGTATTTCAAGCAACTGCCTGACATGCTCATACTGTTCGTTATCAATCCTTCCGTTAAGCGTTGCCCGGTAAACTCCGTATGCTTCTGCCTTGTTGACTCCTTCCTGGTAGCTGATGCACATTTCATCCCAGAGGGTTTTTCCTGACTTCATACGGTAGTCCCGGGGCAGGTGATGGAACCATAGCAGCAGGTTTTCAGGGCTCCGACCATCTCAATGTTGCTGCAGGTCATTCCCCCGAGTCCTCTCACCAGCTCTTCACCCGCGGCCCTGAGCACCTGGCTGTCGCCCGTGATCATGACACTGCTGAAGCTCCTGGTACACTGTTTCAGGTATGGCCTGTCAGAGATCTGATCATACCTGAGCCAGAGCCGGTATCCGTCGTCCGCCCTTGCTCTTGTGAGCGGGACCGACAAAATCAATATCAGTAAGGCTGCTGCTCTCTTTCTCATTATCATTCAATCCTGCCTGTCTTGAGTGAAGACTCCCTTATAATAAGTTCGTGTGTCAGTATGATTGAATTGACCCTTTCATACTGTGTACCTTCAAGTATCCGTATGATGGTTGACGCAGCAACCTCGCCCATAGCCCTGCCGGGATAGTGGACAGTGGTGAGGTTGGGTTCCACGATGCGCGATACTGGGTCATCATTGAAACCTGCCACTGCAACGTCATCGGGGACCCGGTAGCCTTTTTTCTTCAGCTCGCAGATGAGTGACACTGCCGAGGTGTCATTTGCCGTGAAGATACCGTCAGGCATGGAGCCGTTGGCCAGCAGGCGGTTAATGATAGCCATACCCGAGGTGTCACTCAGGTCTGTGAGGATAAGCTGCCTGTCATCATAGGGAAGAGAGGCGTCAGAAAGTGCCTGCCTGTATCCGCGGTACCTGTCGAGATACACGTTCCGGTTCATGCTTCCCCCAACATGCACTATCTTTTTGCATCCCTGGTCTATCAGATGCTTCGTGACTTCATATCCCGCCCTGAAGTTGTCTATTATTACGCTGACACAGTTTCCGCACTCAATAACCCTGTCGAAGAAAACGAGCGGTATCTCCTTCCTGAATATCTCATTGAAAGGATCGCTGTTTTTTGTTTCAAAGGAGAGAGACACGAGGAAGCCGTCGACGCGGCTGTTGAACAGCGCCTGGATATTAGCCTCCTCAAGCATGGCTGATTCCTCGCTCTGGCTTATCAACAGCTGATAACCGGCATTGTTGGCCACCTTCTCCATCCCCGAGATGACAGTCGACATGAAATGGCTGTCTATGCGGGGTATAATGACCCCCAGCGTGCGTGTTCTCTTCTGCCGGAGGTTGGCGGCGAATTTATTATGCTGGTAGCCCATCTCACGGGCTGTCTGCATTATTTTCCTGCGAAGCTCCTTTCTTACCTGCGGGCTGTTGTTGAGACCGCGCGAGACAGTTGATGCCGAGATGTTCAGCGCCTTTGAAATATCATAGATGGTGACCTCCGCCTTTTTTTTCATTCCGGTCATAATTATTCAAAATAAGTAATAAAACAGGTACAATTGAAATATTTTGAAATATTTTTTGCAATCGGTTGCACAATAAATTCATATTGCATACTTTTAGTTACGCTTAATTCCGTTCAGGAAGGTTCCCTGAAGCAGAATTTGCTCTATTTGTTTGGTTTGTCAGAAACCCTAATAACTAAATGACCATGCAACCGGCAATTGAAAAACTTTCAGTCAGGGAGAAGATAGGCTACAGCCTTGGTGACGGTGCAGCCAACTTCATCTTTCAGACGATGATGCTGCTTCAGCTCAGCTTTTACACTGACACTTTCGGTCTGACCGCAGGCGCCGCGGCAACACTGTTTCTCACGGCCCGTCTCTGGGGGGCCGTCTGCGACCCCATCTTCGGGGCGCTGGCGGACCGCACAAGCACACGCTGGGGAAAATTCCGCCCCTGGATACTCTGGACCGCCGTACCCTTCGGCCTGCTCGGTTATCTCGCCTTCAGGACGCCCGACTTGGGATCGGGAGGCAAACTGATATATGCCTATATCACATACTTCCTCCTTCTTACCGTCTACTCTGCAAACAACAACCCCTATTCGGCACTCAGCGGGGTGATCACCGGAAACATGAAGGAACGCACAAGCCTCTCCTCATTCCGGTTTGTTGCCGTGACACTGGCAACGATAGCAATCATGGGCTTCGCGCTTCCGATGGTAAATCACTTCGGTGCGGGCGACACCGCCAGAGGGTACCAGATCACCATGGGCATCTTCAGTATCCTGGCAATCATATTCTTCTTTATCACCTTCCTGACCACAAAGGAGAGAATCGTTCCTCCTCCGCAGCAGAAGTCATCACTGAAACAGGATATCTCGGACCTGTTCCACAACAGGCAGTGGGTGTTGATGTTCATCGTCTTCCTCTTCATGTTCATCTTCCTGGCAATGCGCAACAGCATCCTCCTGTACTACTTCAAGTATTACCTTGATCCTGAGAGCATGAGAGAATTCCTTGTAAATATTGACAAAGGCCTCTTCGGGCTTCTCGATGGACTGAAACTGACCGCTGTCGGTGCCAATTATGCCGACAACAGCTTCAGCGTAATTAATATAATTGGTCAGCTGTGTGCGATTCCCGGCATAGCAGTCGGCAACGCACTGGCCAGGAGGTTCGGCAAGAGAGATGTCTTCAGGATATGGCTGATCATTGCAGGTATAATGGCAGCCCTCTTCTTTGTGGTGCCACCGTCAGGCATCTGGGCAGTACTCATCCTCTCAATACTCTTTAACTTCTCATGGGGCGTGACCATGCCGCTGCCATGGGCAATGATGGCTGACGTGGCCGACTACTCAGAGTGGAAGTTCAACCGGCGTGCAACCGGCATCGTCTTTGCCGGCATCGTGATCGGCCTTAAGGTCGGACTGGCTGTCGGAGGAGCCGTGGCAGGATGGCTCCTCAACGGGTACGGATACGTTGCCAATGTAGTGCAGACACCCACAGCTGTTCAGGGCATCAGGCTCTCGGTGAGCATCTTTCCGGTAATAGCTCTTGCGCTCTGCATTATAGCACTCTTCATCTACGGCATCGGGAAGAAGGTGGAATACCAGATACAGGATGAACTGGCAGCCAGACGCAGGGAATATGAAGAGTAATTTGAAAAACAACAGACATGTATAGAACATTGGTTATTCCGCTGATGATATTGATGCTTGCTTCAGCATGCAGCAGTGATGAGCAGGGACTTAAGGATGCATTTAGAGATCAGATGCTCATTGGAACAGCCATAAACCGGATTCAGGTCGACGGCACTGACCCCCTGGCAAAGCCTTTCATTGCAAGGCATTTCAGTTCAATCACCCCTGAGAATGCAATGAAATGGGAGAGGATCCATCCGGAACCCGGAAGATATGAGTTCGCCCTGGCAGACAGCATGGTGGCCTTCGCACGCAGTAACGGCATGGCTGTGATCGGACACGTTCTCGTCTGGCACTCACAGACACCCGGATGGGTTTTCCAGGACTCTCCTGGCAACCCGCTGACACGTGACGCCCTCCTGGAGAGAATGAGAGACCATATCCACACGGTGGTGGGTCACTACAGGGGAAAGGTACTGGGCTGGGATGTGGTCAATGAGGCAGTGGAGGAGGATGGAAGCATGCGCCGGACAAAATGGCTGGAGATAATTGGTGACGACTATATCGAAAAGGCTTTTCAGTATGCCCATGAGGCTGATCCTGATGCCGAACTCTACTACAACGACTATAACAATGAGGAGAGGGCCAAAAGGGCGGGTGTAATACCCATAGTGAAGAATCTTCAGGAGAAGGGCATCCGCATTGACGGCGTCGGCATCCAGGGGCACTGGCACCTTGATTCTCCTGACATGGAAATCATTGACGAGAGCATAGGCGAATATGCCGCCCTTGGAATGAAGGTTATGATCACTGAGCTGGAGATCAATGTATTACCTACGCCTTCGTGGCTCTATGGCGCAGAAATATCACGGACGGCGGAATACAGGGAATCACTTGATCCATACGTGGAAGGCCTCCCTGATTCAGTTGAGACACGGCTTAACCAAAGGTATGCAGAGTTGTTCGGCATTCTTCTGAAGCACAGGGATGTGGTGACCCGGGTCACCTTCTGGGGTGTGCACGACGGCTATTCATGGAAGAACAACTGGCCGATGCCCGGACGCACCAACTACCCCCTTCTGTTTGACCGGAACTATCAGCCCAAGCCTGCTTACTATGCAGTCATCAGGGAAGCAGAAAAAGCCAGATGAAACTTGCTTGAGCAGGATATCACATAAGAATTTCATGCAAGTTCCATTCGACCAATAAAATAAATATTCAATACCCGAATGAAACAACCTTAAACAATCAGATATGAAACCATCAGCAAAAATGCCGTATAAGGATGCCTCCCTCTCAGTGAGGAAAAGAGTGGAAGACCTCATGGGACGAATGACCGTTGAGGAGAAGTGTTCCCAGCTAATGGGACTGTGGAACGGAGGCGTGGAGGATTTCAAGCCTGATATCTTCGACGATCCCGAAAAGATGAAGGAGATATTCGGCAATGGATGCCATTCGATCCATCCCGCTCCCTTTGGCATCAAAGAGACCGTGAAGATGCGCAACGCCATACAGAAATACCTTGTAGAGGAGACCCGGCTGGGCATTCCCGCCATCTTCGTCGACGAGGGACAGCACGGTATAATGAGGCCTGAGGCCACCGTCTTTCCCCAGGCCATAGGCCTCGCCTGTTCGTGGGACACCTCTCTGTTTGAGAAAGTCTACAGCGTGGTGGCGCACGAGATGCGCTCACGCGGGACGCATCACGCCCTTACTCCTGTAATTGATGTGTGTCGTGACCCGCGCTGGGGACGCACCGAGGAGACCTACGGTGAAGACCCGTACCTCAACGGCATGCTCTCAGTAGCAGCCGTGAAAGGACTGCAGGGAGGAGACACGGGCAAGGTCGGAAAGGATAGCGTAGCCGCCACCCTGAAACATCTCGTCGGTCACGGCGAGTCGGAGGGCGGACTGAACCAGGCCCCGGCCAACTACTCCATGAGGGTGCTACGCGATTATCACATGCCACCTTTCAAAATGTGCATCGACCACGCAAAGCCGGTGTCGGTCATGCCATCATACAACGAGGTTGACGGCGTGCCTTCGCATGCCAACAGGTGGCTCCTGCAGGATATTCTTCGCAATGAGTGGGGATACAAGGGAATGGTGGTATCCGACTACTATGGCGTGGACCAGCTCTTCAACAAGCACTTCGTCTGTCATGATGCCACCGAGGCTGCAATGACAGCGTTCAACTGCGGAGTACAGTATGAATTCCCGCAGGCAAATATGTACAGGGTGCTGCCGGAGCTCCTCAAAAAGAAGAAGATCAAGAGAGAAGATATCGACAAAGCCGTGGAACAGGTGCTGACGTTCAAGTTCAGCCTGGGACTCTTCGAAAATCCCTACGTGGATGAGAAACAGGCAATCAGCGTTAGTAAGTCACCGGCTCACAGAAAGACTGCACTCAAGGCTGCTCATGAGTCAATCGTTCTGCTGAAGAATGACGGACTGCTGCCGCTGAAGAAGGGCAAATACAAAAGGATAGCAGTTATCGGGCCGTGCGCAAAAGATCTCTGGTTCGGGGGCTACTCCGGTGAACCTTATGAAAAGGTGAGCCTCCTTGACGGCATCAGGACCAGGGCCGGCAACGGCACGGAGGTGCTCTTCGCGCAGGGCTGCAGGCTGACGATCAACACCACCATCAGCTACTTCAACTGGAAATATGATGAGATCAAGTTCGCTTCGCGTGATGAGGACATGAAGCTCATCAGTGAAGCTGTCAAAGTGGCCTCCGGCGCTGACCTGGTCATCCTCGCCCTTGGGGAGAATGAACATCTCTGCCGTGAGGCATGGGCACAGAACCATATCGGGGATAACATGACACTGGATCTGTTTGGCGAGCAGGGGGAGCTGGCCGATGCCATCTCCGCCCTCGGCAAGCCCGTGGTGCTATACCTGATGAATGGCCGTCCGCTCTCCATCAATACTCTTGCAAAGAAAGTGCCTGCTATCCTTGAAGGCTGGTACATGGGACAGGAGACCGGCACTGCAGCAGCCGACATCATCTTCGGTGAGGTCAATCCCTCAGGAAAGCTGACCATCACCTTCCCGAAGTCGGCCGGCCAGCTGCCAATGTATTACAACCATAAGCCCAGCGCCCAGTGGCAGAACTACCTTTCACAGGATGTCAACCCTCTGTTCCACTTCGGCTACGGCCTGAGCTATACGAAGTTCAGATACGGTAAGCTGGTGCTCAGGAAAAACACCATCAAAAAAGACGAGACGGCAAAGGTGACCCTGGAGGTTGCCAACGCAGGCAAGATGGCAGGTGATGAGATAGTGCAGCTCTATATCAGGGATGTCGTCAGCAGCGTCACCCGTCCGGTTAAGGAACTGAAAGGCTTCGCACGCATCACACTGAAGCCCGGGGAGACGAAGAAGGTTTCATTCGACATCACTCCTGAAAAGCTGGCATTCCATAACATTGACATGAAATACGTCGTGGAGCCGGGTGATTTTGAGATCATGACCGGATCCTCCTCACGCGACGAGGATCTGCAGAAAACGGTTCTTACCGTTGTTTAGACAGAAATGGGGTATGCCTGACCCGCCCATAGTGCAGCCCGCCCGATGTAACAAATTAACTATTAATTGTTTATGCGCAGAATTATAAATACCACAGTTGTGTTCACGCTCATTGCCATCAGCCCGGCATTCACCATTCCTGCGTCGGGCCAGCAACCCGATGAGACTGCAACTATCTCTCCGTCAAAGAGTGAGGGCTCCCTGACACTCGCCCGCCAGGGATGGTGTGCGCCGCTGTGCGTGAGCCAGGGCGACTGGCCCGGGGTAATTCGGGCCTTCACTGACCTGCAGAACGATCTGTTCCGTGTGACGGGCAGCATGCCGGAACTGGTGAAAGGCAGGAAGGCTCCACGGTCTGAGATGATCATAATAGCCGGGACAATCGGCAGGAGCCATCTGATTGACCATCTTGTCAGAAAAAGAGGGATTGATGTCAGTGCAATCGAAGGCAAATGGGAGTCATATCTCATAGAAACGGTAGAGAGGCCATTCCCGGGTGTGAAGAGAGCCCTGGTTATCGCGGGCAGTGACAAGCGGGGTACGATCTACGGCATCTATGATATCTCCAGGCAGATAGGAGTCTCACCCTGGCACTGGTGGGCTGACGTGCCTGTCCGCAAGAGTGATGAGCTCTATGTGAATCCCGGCCGCCTGGTCTCAAAAGAGCCCTCTGTAAAATACCGGGGCATCTTCCTCAATGATGAGTACCCTGCACTGACAAGATGGGTCTCCTTCAGATACGGTGATGTCAAACCCTCTGACGATCCTCCCATACCCCCCGGCGTTGCAAACTACGGAAGCGAATTCTACTCAAGGATCTTCGAACTGCTGCTTCGGCTGAAGGCCAACTACCTCTGGCCGGCCATGTGGAACAACGCCTTTAATGAAGATGACCACCGCAATGCGGCACTGGCCGATGAGTATGGCATCGTCATGGGCACCAGCCACCAGGAGCCGATGATCAGGGCACAGAAGGAGTGGGACAGGAGATATAAAAACAGCCTGGGCTACTGGAGCTGGAGTGACCACGCCGATACGCTGGTGAAATTCTGGCGCGACGGCATCCGACGCAACAGGGATTTTGAAAGTATTGTCACCATCGGCCTGCGCGGTGCCGATGACACGGAGATGGGGCCGGGCGGACCGGCAGCGAACATAGCCCGACTGGAAAAGATAGTGGACGTCCAGAGAAACATTATTGCTGAAGAGATGAACTCTGACATCAGGCAGGTACCCCAGATGTGGTGCCTTTACAAGGAGGTGCAGGACTATTATTACGAAGGCATGAGGGTTCCTGACGACGTAACCCTGCTTTGGGCAGAGGACAACTGGGGTAATGTGAGGCGTCTGCCGACTGCCGATGAGCGGCGGCGCAGCGGCGGTGCAGGGGTCTATTACCACTTTGACTATCACGGCGGTCCGCGCAGCTACCAGTGGATCAACACCAGCCCCATACCGAAGATATGGGACCAGATGTCGCTGGCCAGACAGTACGGTGCAGACAGGATATGGATAGTAAACGTGGGGCACTTCAGAGGCTATGAGGTACCGATGGAATACTTCCTCTCCCTGGCATGGGATACGGAGGCATTCCGCAGCGATGAGATGTCGGCCTGGACAACTCAGTGGGCAGCCTCGGTCTTCGGTCCTGACCATGCTCCGGAGATCGCTGACATCATCTCCCGTTATACCAGGTACAACGGCCGCCGCAAGCCGGAACTGCTGCGGCCTGACACCTACAGCCAGGTGAACTACAATGAGGCAGAGAGGATTGTGGAGGAATACAACAGCCTGGTTGCCAGGGCAGAGGCTGTCGGTAAGCAGATGCCGGAGGAGATGAACGATGCATACTTCCACCTGGTCCTCTTTCCGGTGAAAGCGTGCGCCCTGGTAAATGAGCTCTATGCCACCGCCGGCAAGAACGCTCTCTATGCGGCTCAGGGCAGGTCGCTGACCGCGGCGATGGCTGACCGCACGGAAGAGCTCTTCAGGGCAGACACCGCACTCATGGGTTACTACAACCGCGTCTATGCCAACGGAAGGTGGAAGCACTTCATGGACCAGGCCCACCTGGGATACGTGGCATGGAACGATCCGCCTGTCAACAGCCTGAGGCATATAAGACTTGAGAGACCTGCCGTCCCGGTAGCTGCCTCTCCGGCGGTGGCAGTGGAGGGATCGCAGGCAGCATGGGCCCTGACAGCGACCGAAAGTACAACGGAGTCATCTACCCTGGCTGTGAAAACTGGCGGGACTGTACAGGCATCCCCCGGAAGGATGGCAACTGGCGGCACGGCACAGGCATCCCCGCAGGCGGATGAGGCTCCCCGACTGCCCCAGTTCGATGTTTTTAACAAACAGACCAGGTATTTCGAGATATTCAACATGGGCAGCAAACCGTTTGATTATGCAGTCACAGCAGAAAACCCATGGATCACCCTGAGTCACACTTCCGGAACAGTGACCCACCAGCAGAGGGTGATGGTAACTATCGACTGGCCCATGCTAACCGGCATGTTGAAGACAACATCATCCTCTGTCAAGCCGTCCGGGCTCTCCGGTGGGCTCCATAAGGGATCGGTAACTGTCAGCACTGCCGGCAGTGAGATAAAGATCGGGGTCCCTGCCTTCTGCCCCACCCTTCCTGACCCTGCAACACCGGAAGGGTTCGTGGAGGGCGACGGTTATGTATCAATGGAGGCTGCCAGCTATACCTCCAGGCATGACACGGAAGAGAGATACTGGGAGTGGATCGAGAACTACGGACGTACTCACTCAGGAATGCGTGCAACGGCGATGACCGACGCCCCTCCCGCACAACCGGGTGAAGATGCCCCGTGGCTTGAATACCGGATGTACCTCTTTTCAACCGGCGATTTCGAAACCACCCTCTATATGGCGCCGTCACTCAACTTCATGCCCGACAGGGACTTCCGGATAGGACTCTCGGTTGATGACAATGAACCGCAACTTCTCACAGTGGTACCGAAGAAGTTTAACGCCGAAAACGGCAACAGGGAGTGGGAACAGACAGTCATGAACAGTATCCGCCATGTCAGCGGAAGGATAACCGTCACCGAACCCGGACATCATACGCTTAAGGTATGGATGATTGACCCGGGAATGGTGCTTGAAAAGATTGTTGTAAATACCGGGAGCCTCAAGCCGTCGTACCTTGGACCACCGGAGAGTTACTCCGGGCAGTCGGCCGACTGCCCCAAGGCTCCGACGGCTGGAAGCAGTCGGCAATCATTAACGGGGACGGAAGACAGCAGAATGAATTCAGAGAAATGACCTTCAGACCTTCAGACCTCAGACCTTCAGACCTTCAGACCTTCAGACCTTCAGACCTCAGACCTTCAGACCTTGAGACCTTCAGACTTCAGACCTTGAGACCTTCAGACAAACATTATGAAAACACGAATCCTCCACTTCCGGACAATTCTCCCTGCACTGCTAATCGCGATTCCTTTGCATGGCCAGGTGAGGCTGCCACGGCTTATCAGCGACGGCGTGGTGTTGCAGCGGGATACAGAACTGAAAATATGGGGCTGGGCCTCCCCGGGTGAAATCATCACTGTCACTTTTGCCGGGACAGAACTGACTACCAGTACCGATGACAGCGGCGAGTGGTTGGTCATGCTTCCTCCCATGAAGGCCGGAGGGCCTCAAACAATGACAATCGAATCCAGCAACAAGATCACTGTCAGCGATATCATGATAGGTGATGTGTGGCTCTGCTCCGGACAGTCGAACATGGAACTCCCCGTGAGGAGGGTGCGGCCCCTCTATGAGGCCGAGATAGCTGCCTCAGAAAACAATAATATCAGGTCATTTACCGTGCCAAAGATGTTTGTATTCAAAGAGCCGCAGAGCGACCTCTCCGGCGGCAGATGGACGGTTGCAAACCCGGAGACTGTTCTTGACTTCTCGGCTACAGGCTGGTTCTTCGCGAGGGAGATACATAAAAAACACGGCATTACGGTAGGGCTTCTCACATCAGCCTTCGGCGGCTCCCCGGCAGAGGCATGGATAAGCGAGGAGAGCCTGAGGGAATTTCCGGTGCATTACGACGAGCTCCAGAGATGCAAGTCAGACTCACTTCTTGCCGCTATCGCTGAGGCCGACCGGAAGCGTATACGGGAATGGTACACGCAGCTGGCACAGGCAGATGCAGCCTATAAGACTCCCGGAGTGCAGTGGCATGATCCTGACCTCAGGACTGACGACTGGAAGAGCATAACGGTACCAGGATACTGGTCGGCAACAGAGCTTAAGGGTATCAACGGCTCTGTCTGGTTCAGGAAGGAGATCACCGTCCCGGCATCAGCAGCTGGAGAGCCCGGCAGTATCAACCTCGGGAGGATTGTTGATACGGACTCAGCGTTTTTGAACGGAACATTCATTGGCACAGTATCTTACCAGTACCCTCCGCGACGGTATACAATCCCGGCAGGCCTGTTAAAGGAAGGCAGCAACATTTTGACCGTAAGAGTGATAAGTAATATCGGGGACGGAGGGTTCGTGCCGGATAAACCATATAACCTCTCCGCAGGTAGCTTTACCACCAGCCTTGAGGGCCAGTGGAAATACAAAGTAGGGGCTGTCATGCCTCCCCTGAGGGGAGAGACCTTCTTCGGGTATAAACCCGGAGGTCTGTATAACGCAATGATTGCCCCGCTGCTGAATTGCAGCCTGAAAGGAATCCTTTGGTACCAGGGAGAATCAAATGCCGGAAGACCGGATGAGTACAGGAGTCTCCTGCCCGCCCTGATAAGAGACTGGCGAAAGAGCTTCGGCCAGGGTGATCTGCCCTTCCTGGTGGTTCAGCTGCCGAACTTCATGGAGGCGAGTGAAGATCCACCCGAAAGTGGATGGGCAATGTTCCGGGAGGCACAGACGGAAGCGCTGAAGCTGCCTGCCACCGGAATGGCAGTGACGTATGACATCGGCGAATGGAACGATATCCATCCTCTGAACAAAAAAGATGTGGGAATACGGCTGGCACTGGCTGCAGGGAAGGTAGCCTACGAAGACGACGATACTGTCTTTTCGGGACCCACATACAGATCAATGACTGTCAGAGGACGGAAAATTATCATCTCTTTTGACAACACGGGGTCAGGACTGGTTGCCAGGGGCTGCAGACGACCAGGACACTTCGCCATCGCCGGCGAGGATATGAAGTTCGTCTGGGCTAAGGCCAGGATCAGGGGCGACAGGGTGATTGTCAAAAACCGGAAGGTGAGGAGGCCTGTAGCTGTAAGGTATGCCTGGGCTGATAACCCTGTTGGAGCCAATCTGTATAACAGGGAGGGTCTGCCTGCAGCGCCGTTTCGTACTGATAGCAGGGATTAGGCAGAAGAGGAGCGATCGAAGAGTAATGACCCGGTGGGTCATTACCGCGAGCAGCCAGCTTGCAGGGAGGGCAGCAGGCAGTAGTCTGACCGAAAATCGAAATTCGAAATTCGAAAATCCCTAGGTTTTTCTGCCCCTGTAGAGGCAGTTTTTATCATCGCACAGACTACAATTATAGGGGGCAAATCTCACCTCCCTGCCAATTCCGATAATCCCGCTGACTGACTTGACAGGTTTCATCAGGGCTGATTCTGAAAGTGTGACACCGCAGTAATTGTTTCTGAAAAAGCTGAACAGTTTATGTTGCTCGGCCAGGTCCCATCCGCAGTAACCGGGACTAAACCTGTTGGTGATCCTGCAACCGCCGGCCTCCATTTTCCGCCTGAGCTCATGCAGCATCATGTCCGCAGCCTTCTCCACCACCATGGTTCCTGTCACGTCATAGACATACAGCTTGAGAAGGTCATCATCCGGGATTCTGCGTCTGCTGCGGTCGCTGACAGTCGCTCCCGCGGTGCAGACAAAGAGAGCGGCCTTCTCAGCCTCACGGATCTGCCCGGAGACAGTGCGGCCCGGGTTGAAGGTGACTTCCTGAACCTTAAGTGTGCCTGCCTCAGGATCAATTGCGATATCATCAAATATCCTGTATTCCGCCCTGATCTCCTCAAGGGGCATAAGCTCCTCAAATACCTCTGCGATGAGGGCTGTGAGATGTCCCGGAGCTTTGCCTGCGGGATAACCCATTGCTCTCTCCAGCGCCCTGACGGAGGGAAGCAGCTCTGTGAATGTATAACTGATAGCAGTCAGGATTGAAGGGTTGTCTTGTAATGTTCAATATACCTGATGGCATAGTCGTCCCTGCCAAGGACAATATCTGCCGCACGCACCAGTCCTGTGATCTTCTCGGGATTGGCAATGGGGCAGGTGAGTCCGTACAATATTGACATAGCCATATAGGCATTGTTGATGTTCTCACGATTGGGCAGGCCGAAGGAGATGTTGCTGGCACCCTGGGTGATGTTATGCCCCAGCCTGTCATGGACCAGCCTGATAGTCTCAAGGGTAACCCGGCAGGCATTTGGGTCAGCGCTGACGGCCATGGCCAGCGGGTCAATAATCACATCCTCCTCCTTAATACCGATACGGACTGCACGTTCGATGATCTTTTCAGCTATTCTCAGCCGCTTTTCAGGATCATGGGTGATGCCGTCGTCGTCAAGTACCAGCCCGATGATTGCGGCACCATACTCCTTTGCAATGGGGAGGAGTCTTTCCAGCGACCTCTCCTCGCCGTTCACCGAGTTGATAAGGCACTTCCCCCTGGCCACCTTCAGCGCCGCCTCGATGGCCGACGGGTTGGGAGAGTCAAGGCAGAGAGGTATGTCGAAGTTATCCTGCAGTGCCATGACTGCCTGCGGCAGAAGCTTTTCATCCACCACCCCGGGAAAACCGACATTGACATCCAGCATATCTGCCATGGCTTCGATCTGTGACCTGGCAATGGTGAGCATGTATTCAAAGTTCCCCTCCTGAAGCGTGGAGACCAGCTTTTTGCGCCTGGTAGGGTTTATTGACTCGCCGATGATCACTACCGGACCCTCTGTATCAATTATTACCTCTTTTGTTTTTCCCGACAGTACTGTTTTCATAAGCCAAGGCTATTTATCAGACAAAACCGATCCTGGTGAATCACTCTCGGTCTCTTTTAGGATTACGGTTAATAATTTATGGTCCAAGAGGTTAAAGAAGATGGCCATACAGCAGCAAATATAAGGTTTATTATCTCCCAAATCAACAGCCTGTGTTTACTGTTATCGGGTCCCGGCTTTATCGCAACGAAAGTCGACGGTATGTTAACGAACAAGGGCGCTCAGGTAATCAACCGCACCCTGTGGGTCGGGAGAGTAGTAATCGGCGCCTATCTTTTCGCAGAACTCAGTTGTTACCGGTGCTCCGCCCACAAGGATCCGGAGGTGAGGAAATTTCTCCTTCAGGGTGGCCACTGTCCTGCGCATGTTCTCCATGGTAGTGGTGAGCAGTGCCGAAAGTCCCACGACAGCTCCCGGGTGTTTCTCCGCAGCATCAATGAATTTATCAACGCTCACGTCAACCCCGAGATCAATGATTTCCCATCCGGCACCTTCTATCATCATGGCTACCAGGTTCTTGCCTATGTCATGCAGATCGCCGGTCACCGTCCCTATGATAAAGGTACCTTTCCGCTTAGTCTCACCGGAGAGGTAATAGGGTCTGATGTGTGTCATTGAACTGCTCATCGCCTTTGCGGCCATTAGCATCTGGGGAACGAAGATTTCATTTCTGCTGAACTTCTGTCCTACGCGTGACATCGCAGGGATGAGGGCCTCCTCCAGTATTTCGCCCGGACTGATACCGGCATCAAGTGCACTCCGCGTGAGTTCAAAAGCCCCCTCCTGGTCTTTCATGGAAGGCGGATAGGGTGATTTTATATCAATCTTGCCAAATTCAACGCAGGCAGATAGTTTCTCGAGAAGCTGATTCATGTCAGAAATTTATAACGGTAAAATAGGCCTGTTTCGGCACCAGGTTTACATCAAATAGCAGAGGGTAGTTCTTTCTTCCCTGTACCGGGAAGTTATCGAGCCAGGTGTGGTTGTCCGCCATACCCCACATGGTGATACCTGAGATATCATCTTTGAAGGCCCTGAAGACCCTGAAAAATCTGCCGTAGGCGATAGCCTGCTGAAGTGAGATGTCAGAGGTGTAGGCACTCTCCGGATCACTGTTTGAAGGGTATACTGAGACGTCAAGCTCGCTGATACGCAGCTCCACCCCTGCTTCCATGTATCTGTTAAGGGCTGCCGATATCTGATCATCAGAGGGCCCGTCAATGTTCCAGTGTCCCTGTAATCCCATGCCGTCAACCAGGCCCTGTGCCTTCAGGGCAGCAAGCAGTCCGTAAATCTTCTCCCTCTTGGTGGTGTTTGTGGCCGAATAGTCATTGTAGAAAAGCTTTGCCGCGGGATCAGCAGCACGGGCGGTCTCAAATGCCTCGAAGATGTAATCTTCACCGCATATCTGGTACCATAAGGTGTTTTTATAGGTGGCAGAACCGTCGTCAATAGCTTCGTTGACAACATCCCAACCGTAGACCTTTCCCCTGAAGTGTGTCATCACGGTTGTGATATGGTCTCTCAGCCGCTGCAATACCAGCTCCTTTGATGCCGTAGCGCCGTTATCCTTAAAGACCCAGTCAGGCACCTGGTTATGCCAGCAAAGGGTATGCCCGAACACCAGCATGCCGTTCGCCCGGGCAAAGTTGACCAGCCTGTCTGCCGGGCCGAAGTTAAAGACCCCTTCTGAAGGCTGCAGGGTTGACCACTTCATAACATTCTCAGCAGTGATGCTTGCAAAGTGACGTTTCAGCAGTGCCGTTTCGGCAGCATCATCGAGTGAAGCAGGTTCTACAGCTGCGCCTATGGCAAAGTATTCGTTACTGTCATAATAATCCTTCAACCCCTCGGTCACTTTATTGTATTCTGCCACATTCTGCGGCCTTGTGTTCTCTTCAGGTTCCGGTTCCTTGCCGTCACATGCGACCAATGCGGCCATCATGACAAGAGCCATGGTATAGATAATATCTCTCACTGCAAAATCTTTATGTCCCGGAAAATTCCCGGTAAAAATAGTAAAAAAGTGCCCGTGGACGAAGCCACGGACACTTTAACCTGAACCAACCCTAATTAATTACAAATTTTACATTATCAAGTCCGTAGGTCATGGTGCCCTTACCAGAACTGTTGGCAGTGCCAAAGACGAAAGCAAGTATTCGAAGACTGTTGGGATGACAGTATGCTCCTGCGATTGATGTAACCTGGTCGGCAGTATACAGCCCGCTGTTGTTCGATGCCTTGAAATCCTTCAGATGAAGGCTGACATGATGCCAGTCGCCATCCGCCATCACGTACGAGGTTGGACCGTTGTAACCGTATGAATATTCGCCGCTGGCGCCCCAGCCGAGTGCATCCATGGCAAAGATCTTGAACTTGATTGTGCCGTCAGGCTGCTTCAGTGAGTCAGGCACAGCCATTATGTTAAGGTCAAACTCAAGATAGACACCTTCAGGATTAGGTGTAAAAAGGGTGAATTTGTCATTGACGGCTGCCGGACCCCAGAGATATATGCTCTTGTTGTTGATGTCTCCGTCAGCAGAGATCCTTGCGTATGTGCCTGTCTCATCGAGGACAAAACCGCCAAACCCGTTGTTCTGAATATGGCTGTAACGGTCTACAGAGAATACGGTCTCCCAGTCGTTTACCCAGAACTCCCCGGTAAAGATAAATGGTATCGTGCTCTGCACCATGCCGTTGTCAGTATAGAGCGAAACGAACCCTGCCATGTTTGCAGGCACTGATAGCAGCAGTTTGGAGTCGGTACGCGTCAGGATATCTGCTTTCACCGAGCCTATCATTACGGAATCGACCAAATCGAAGTTGCTCCCATCGATGACAAATGATCTCGAATCTTCAGGCAACCCCTCATCCCCCTTCTGAGGCAGGAAGAGTGATATGACCGGCAGGTTGACCTGGAAGGTACTGCTCTCCACAAACCCGTCAGGAACCGTAAGTTTGATAGTGCCTGTTGTGGCTCCTTCAGGAACGGTACATGTTATTGTGCCGTCGGAATAGGTGAAGGGGGTGGCTTCCACACTGCCGAATTCGACTTTGGTGACCACGTCAAGCATTGTCCCTGCAATGATAACCTCGTCTCCTATGTCAAGTGAAGATATGGAAGGAGTTATCGACTCAATCACTGGCAGGGCAAGAGAAAGTACCATATCGCTTACCGACTCCGCTGGTTTGAGCATACCATAGCCGGTAAGGTATGTATAGAACAACCTGATATTGGCTGTCTGCAGTCCCACAGGTGCCACTATCTGCAGCTCTGTTGCCGTGGGTGTTCCCTCGATCCCGGCCTTGAGACTGCCAATAAATACCGAGTCAACCTGGTCAAGCAGGTTACCGGTAATGGTTATTATCTCACCGCTGCTGGCAACTGCCGGGTCAAAGGCAATGATAGTTGGGATGGGTGAAGGATCAACAATAAAGTTTGTCCTTGAGGTTATTACCACACCATCCTTCACCAGCTTGATTTTCGATGTCAGCGCTCCAACCGGAACCACTGCACTGATGGATGAAGAGGACTGTGACACTATCTCTCCGGCAATGCTTCCGAAGCCCACCTGTGTCACTCCGCTGAGGTTATCTCCCTGGATCATGACCGTAGACCCCGGGGCCCCGTGAGAAGGTGTGAAGGTAAACGGTATGTCATACTCAACCGGATCGATGAAAAGATCACCGGTCTCTTTGCAACCTGTCACAGCGAAAATGAGCAGCAGAATCGCAAAGGATAGTTGTAAGAGAATATCTGTTTTTTTCATTTTCGTTAGGTTCTAGTCAACTATTATGAACTTGATGTTATCCACGGAGATCTTCTCTCCGAAGTTACCGCTCGATGCCTGTGCGGGCGGCTGGACCTTGACGCCTGAGATGTCCTTGAACAACGGCAACGGCATTTCGGGAGGGATTGTGCTCCCGTATCCTGATCCCATGTCGCTGAAAGGAAGAACAACAGAGTTCCATCCCTGAGCCAGCGAAAGGGTCTTGCCCCACACATCCGAGCCGCGGGCGATCATGACATTGACACTCATAGCTTTGGTCAGCTGGATGTCAATGCAGAGCCTTATTTTGGTCAGATCAGTGAAGGTGTCAGGCATGCCTGTGGTGTACAGATCAAGGTTACCTCCCCAACTGGTATTGTTATCCTTAATGGTGAAAGTCCAGAATTTGTTCCTCGGAAACTCTCCTGTCTCCTCCACATCGTTGTCGAGGTTACCGTTGCTGCTTATAAAACTTTCTGCGGCATAGTTGGTAATACCGTCAAAGTTGTTGATCATTATCTCCTTGCCGAGGATCATCGGATAGGGACCTGTGCTGACTCCACCGCTTTCGGTAGCTATGGTGACATTGCCGCCGGCAAATCCTGTCGGTGCAACCACTGTAAGGATCTTGTCGGATTCGATGACCATTGTAGATGTGACGTCAACGTCGTTTATCCTGACAACCTTTGAGAGATGCAACTCTTTACCGTATAGTGAAATCACGTCACCTTCGTGGGCGGCCTCGGGAATTATGGCAAATATCACAGGAGGTGATATTATCCGCAGTGGTATCTGGGCTATCCCCTTGCCGGAAAAGAGCAGGGTGACTGTAATGACATCACCGAGAGGAGATGTTGCCGGAATGGTTATCTGCAACTGTGTTGGAGTTGCAGTAAACGGAACCGGAACATTGTCTGTGTTAAGCAGCACCTTGTACACCTCATCGAGGCCTGCCCCGGTAATGGTTACCACATCCCCGGGCTGGGTGACCTGCTTGTCAACGGAGATGATGCGGTCATTCATATCTGTAATGCCTGCATCCATATAGGTCTCCTTCTCCGTGCATCCTGTTACCAGGATACCAATGAGAAACGAAACCAGAATTAGTTCTGATTTGATATTTATATGTTTCATAGTATAACTCATTTTATTTAAGTTAATCTGCCGTTGCTAATAGCCCGGGTTCTGTGGGAACTCGTTGGATGTAAGGTCTATCTGACCCTGGGGAATCGGCCTCAGCACATGAGTGTCCCTGATATTTGCATATGCGGGGATATGTCCGTCATCACTGTAGACTACCGGTGAGATGAGGTTACGGACCCTGTACAGCAGTTGTACCTCACCCGATCCGGTGCGTGTCCTGACAAGGTCCCACCACCGCATATACTCGCCGCACAGCTCGCGGGAACGCTCTTCAAGGATAAAGTCGATGCCGGCACCCTTGTCTGACAGATCGGGAACCTTGTTGCGCATCCTCTGGGCCGCCAGCACATTCTCAGCTGCGGAGCGGTCTGCATTGTAGGCGGCGCGGTCACGCACCACATGCAACATAGCTGCTGCATCGAGGGGCCTGTCGAGATACATGGCCGCTTCGGCAGCGATGAGGTAGGTCTCGGCAAATCGGTGAACGATAAAAGGTCGTACGGAAGACTCAGCAACATCCGGACGGTCGATATCATTGAATTTGCTCAGCGCCGGATAGACTGACATTGTCTGTCCGTTGTTATTGTAATACTGTGAGGGGGGGAATATCTTCACGGCCCTTGCGGCAGGCGGATTCTCGAATCCCGGCAGCCAGGCTGCGGTATCGCCCAGGGCAAAGCCCGGGGCAGTGATCCCTGCCTCATCATTCAACAGCCATACGGTCTGGAAGGTCTTGAAATAACGGGTATCATCACTTCTCTCACCAAAGGTGACATCCAGCAGATAGTTGGTGGGCCTGACACGGTGCCACGGCCTGCCATAAGGGATGTCGCGCGTAAGTCCGCCTATCCCCCATGCTGAGTAGTTAGGTCTGAAGAACATGAATGCTATGTTGTTTTTGCTGCTTGAACCTGCACCTGACGGGTTTCCTGCATCATTGTAGAGGATATCGGTGTTCCTTTCAACAGTGAAGATGACTTCAGGACCGTGCTCATTGCGAGGTTCAAATACCTTCCCGAAATCCTGCTCCAGCTCAAGCCTGTAGTTGCCCTTGTTGTTTATCAGCTCCATGGCATTGTTATAGGCCTGCTGGTAGTCGGACGCAGCATTGGCCCCGGAGGTGGTTGCCCTGGCCAGGAACACCTTGGCAAGCAGATGGGTTGCTGCTGCTGCATCTGCCCTTCCGGGCTCCTCCTCTATGGCCGGAAGGACAGTTTTGGCCTCCTCCAGGTCGGAGATAATGGCAGCATAGACATCAGCCACGGGATCGCGGTAAGCCTCCGTCGAAGGCTCTTGGATAAAATCGAGGCTGAGCGGACATGAACCGAAGGTTTGTACTATAAGGAAATACCAGGTAGCGCGGATATATTTGGCTTCAGCAGTCACCTTTTTGACCTCTGCCTCAGGCATGCCGCAATCCGGGGCAAATTTGATGACGGCATTGGCCGTATTGATTCCGGTGTAACCCCAGTTCCAGAGCCCGCTGATGGCATTGTCTGCAGCCATGCCGGCCTGGTAAAGGTTGAAGTTGGCATTCCCGTCAGGGCCCTTCTGCCATTCGTCGGTACCCGAACAGGTCGCGTTCATTGCGCTCTCACCACCGTAGATATATCTAAGGTCTGAATAGGCTGACCAGAGTGCCGAGTATACACCAGATTCAGTTTCAAGATACTGGGCAGTGAGTAATGATTTCGGATCTTCCTTCAGGAAATCCTCGCATGAGAATGTGAAGGCAAGAACAAAAATCACTGCTATATATTTAATATTCTTCATCATAACAAGTCGAATTTAGAATCTTACATTTATACCAAAGATATACTTCCGTATCGGCGGGATACCCGTACCGACAACCAGTGTCCTCCCGGGCATTGCAAGAGCATCTATGTCGGAATCAGCCGTATTTGTGGGTTCCGGATCAAGCCCGCCTGCTTTCAGGTACTCTGAGAAGAAGATGAAGGGATCGGTAACTGAAGCATAGACCCTGATGCCTGAGCCGGCGCCCAGCCATTTTGTGTACCGGGGGTCAATGTTATAACCCAGGTTGATGCTTCGTACCTTTAGGAACGATCCGTCAAAATATCCCAGGACGTTAGTCCTTGCTGCATTTATCGACATATCAGGTTTAGGCATGTCATTGGTGGGATTGTCAGGCGACCAGTAGTCAACCTTCAGCTGACCGCGCCTGCCGTCAAGACGGTTCCAGTAGTTGTTCGGCATATGCAGTGTGCTGGCGATAGTACCTCCGACGCGGAAATAACCCACAACGGAGAGGTCAAATCCCTGCCAGCCCCATGATGAGGTGAATCCTCCCATGAAGAGCGGCTGCGAAGAACCCAGCACCTTACGGTCCTTGTCGTCTATCATGCCGTCCGGTTCCAGCGGTCCGTCGCCGTCAGGATCGAGATCTTCAAGCTTGATGTCTCCCGGCTTGGCACCGTAGGAAGCTGCCTGCACCTCTTCACCGAGCTGCCATATGCCCAGTTTAACATAGTCATAAATGGCGCTTGAGGGATGCCCCACAAACCAGCCGTTGCCGATATCCTGCTTGATGGAGGTGTCCTGGAGAGCGGTGATCTTCTCCCTGTTGAGGAAGATGTTGGTATTTACATCCCAGGAGAAACCTTTTTCTGTCTGCGGTGAGATGATTACACCGTTAAGGACCACCTCTATTCCCTTGTTCTCGGTAGCTCCGATATTCTTCATGAATGATCCGGGGACACCTTGTGAAGGGGGAAGAGAGACGCCCAGCAGAACGCCGTCGGTCTTCTGGAGGTATACATCAACAGAACCGTTGATACGGTCATCGAGGAAGCCGAAGTCAAGACCCAGGTTGGTCTGTTTGGTGAACTCCCACGTGAGTTCCGTATTCGGCAGGGTGGATACATAATAGCCATACACACCCCTTTCGCCAAAGTTGTATTTCGTCTTTGACAGTCCGCCGAGTGTGGAGTATGGATTGATGGAGGTGTTGGATGTCTGTCCGTAGCCGGCGCGCAGCTTCAATGTTGAGATGGTCCTGGAGTCACGGAGGAAGGACTCTTCCCTGATCTTCCATGCCAGTGCGAGTGCCGGGTAGGAGTGCCATTTCCTGCCTTCGGCCAGTCTTGAGGAACCGTCGCTTCTCCCCGTCAGTGTGATCAGGTACCTCTCCTTGAACGAGTAGTTGATCCTCCCCATGAATGAAGCCAGCGACCAGTTTGAGTAGTAGTTGCCCGAACTGCTGGCATCTTTTGTCTCAAAGAGCCCGAAGTTGTTCCACTGGATGTAGTCTGCTGCCAGTGTGGTGCCGGTGAAGCTTGAGCCTGTGGAGGTGGACTCCTGCACACTCTGCATGGCCGTGATACCCAGCCTGTGATCGCCGCTGGTCAGGTCATAGATAAGCAGGTTCTCAATGGTATAGCCCAGGTTATCGCTGTTTGAAACTGTTCCGGTGCTTTCGCTTCCCTGCCTCATGTGAGTATCTTTACCCTGGTAGCTCGTATATTTGGTGGTATTGAAGTCAAACCCCAGGTTAGCTCTGTACTTCAGTCCTTTTAAAAGATCAACCTCAAGATACATGGTATTGAATGAGGAATGCCTCCGGTTTCTGTCGCCCCAGTTTGTCTGGTCGAGAAATGTAAGCGGGTTATAGGTGTTGTCAGTGTCGTAGGCAGGCTGCTTGTTGACCGTGCCGTCTTCATTGTAGGGGACCATCAGGGGGGAGAGAGAGTAGATCGGCCACATCATCTGTGTAGCCTGTGAATCCTTCGTTGTTGCTATTGAATTCATCGAGGTGATGCCCAGTTTGAACCTTTTGCCGATCTGCTGGTCGATTGCCATGCGGAGGTTATACCTGCCGTACTCAATCAGCGGCAGGACGCCCGTCTCATCGTAGAAACCTCCCGAGAGGGCGTACTGGAACTTATCAGTTCCGCCGGAGAAACTCAGCTCATGATTATGTGTCTGTCCGGTCTGGTACATCAGGTTCTGCCAGTCGACGTCGCGGCCCAGAAGCATCGATTCAATCTCATCAGTCATGTAATTGTTATAGTTGGCCACCGTACGGAACTTGACAAACTCTTCGGCATTGAAGACATCATAGGAGCGGGCTACGGCATTAAGTCCGTAGTAGCCGTTGTAGCTGACCTTGATGGCTCCGGCCTCTCCCTTTCTGGTGGTTATAATGATGACGCCGTTGGAGCCGCGTGACCCGTAGATAACAGTTGCAGAGGCATCCTTAAGCACCTCTATGGAGGCTATATCATCAGAGGCGATGTCGTTAATGCTTCCGCCGTATGGTATACCGTCAACGATAATCAGCGGGTCATTTGAGGCCGAGAGTGAGCGGTTACCGCGGATCCTTATCTGCGAGCCAGCGCCCGGCTGACGTCCTATGTTCTGTATCTCCACCCCTGCTGTTTTACCCTGGAGGGCTTTAACAACGGTTGCAGCCGGGACATCCCGTATCTTGTCAACATCCACTGAAGTGATTGATCCTGTGACGTCACTCTTTCTTATTGTTCCATAGCCCACCACGATGATCTCATCGAGGCCGATGGTGCTTGTGGCCAGCGTCACATTTATTACTGCGCGCGTGCCCACGGCGATCTCTGTGGTTTCATACCCAACGAAGGAGAATACCAGCACAGGGTCAGCCGTTGTGACGGTTATTCTGAACTGGCCGTTCTCATCTGTCAGTACGCCGTTTGTAGTTCCTTTCTCCAGGATGCTTACGGAAGGCAGCGGTGTGCCGTCTCTCTCCGTAACCTGGCCCGTGATTACTCTCTGCAGGGCTATCTCCTGTCCTTCATGGTGATAGCCCAGGGCGAACGCACTACCTGCGCCGGCAGGCATAAGCAATGCCATTAGCGTCAGGCCGAAAAGTAGTTTTCCGAAGTATTTCTTCAAGAGAATACCTGGTTTTGAGGGATTTTTGATCATACGATTTTTGTTTTAAGGTTAACTTTTCTGGTTTGTCAGCGACAGCGTAAGCCAGAGGGCTGTTATCTGCCGTGCGTTCAGGAAACAGGTTTCCGTTTCAGGGGGAATTGTCGTTTATCCGCATGGTTGATAATTTGTCTGATACAGCTATATTTTAGTCTCATTCTCATCCAGACCGCACCCGGAGTGGTAACGTGGGTTCAGGCGACCCTCAAAAAGCCTGATTTCCCGTCACTTTCTCCATCAAAACCCTGCAATACTACCCTTGGAAAATAGTCTACAACATGGTAAATATAGTATAAATTTTTAATAATGCAACCGATTGCATTAATATTTTTGAATTAAATTATACTTTATTGCTGGCTTGTAGCAGCCAATTATAGAGATATGATTGAATCCTGGCAGCATGGAGTGACAATTCATGCTTTTTCATGAGAGCACAAATTTAATCGGTATCAAAGCTGATGAAAATATTCCGGTGTGGTATGGGAAAGGCGGGTGAAGCAGATTTTCAGTGCAGGGCGACCGGGTTAACGGTGATATTCACGGGCGGGTAGCATGCAGCATGAATGGAGGGGCTGTTGCTGCGTGGTACGGTTCCTTCTGAAGCAGAATCGGCAGGCAGGGTTCAGCAGGGGCCGGCCTGACTGCTGCTGTGTGTCAGTGAGGGAGTTGCTCAGCGGTTATGGTTCCTGGGCAGGGCAGGCATAACGCAAAAAAGCCCCGACTGTTTCCAATCGGGGCTTCGCTTGTAAAGTCGGCGGCGACCTACTCTCCCACATTTTGCTCTGCAGTACCATCGGCGCAGGAGGGCTTAACTTCTCTGTTCGGAATGGGAAGAGGTGGAACCCCTCCGCTATAGCCACCTTAAGACTTCAAATATCGTGACATACTGGTTTAAATTGTAAGAACAACAAGACACCACTCAGAAAGCTCACGGGTAATTAGTACTGCTCAGCTTTGATGTTACCACCTTTACACCTGCAGCCTATCAACGTCGTAGTCTACAACGACCCTTAAGGGAAATCTCATCTTGAGACGAGCTTCGCACTTAGATGCTTTCAGTGCTTATCTCTTCCAAACATAGCTACCCTGCGATGCAGCTGGCGCCACAACAGGTACACTAGAGGTCTGTCCAACACGGTCCTCTCGTACTAGTGTCAGGTTCTCTCAAATTTCCTACGCCCACAACAGATAGGGACCGAACTGTCTCACGACGTTCTGAACCCAGCTCGCGTGCCACTTTAATCGGCGAACAGCCGAACCCTTGGGACCTTCTCCAGCCCCAGGATGTGACGAGCCGACATCGAGGTGCCAAACCGCTCCGTCGATATGAGCTCTTGGGAGCGATCAGCCTGTTATCCCCGGAGTACCTTTTATCCTTTGAGCGATGGCCCTTCCATACGGAACCACCGGATCACTATGCTCTACTTTCGTACCTGATCGACTTGTCGGTCTCACAGTCAAGCACCCTTGTGCCATTACACTCTGCAGGCGGTTACCAATCGCCTTGAGGGTACCTTTAGAAGCCTCCGTTACTCTTTTGGAGGCGACCACCCCAGTCAAACTACCCACCAAAC
>WOYI011467050.1_pt1 | contig 37048 bp, 34 predicted proteins | sample 6423411 | NCBI WGS metagenome assembly WOYI01 (sample SAMN13441803, study PRJNA592873) | oil field metagenome | biome: oil field; feature: oil-well bore; material: oil-contaminated soil; isolation source: oil-contaminated soil from oil-well borehole | place: Germany: Wietze | collected 2016-10-18 ...
GGCAAAAAACAACAAACAAAAACCACCAAACACACTATTGAGTTCTCAAACAACAGACTAAAATTGTTGCGAATGTCCCGTTTCGGGGCAACCCTACCAGCTTAAACTATCTGAGCCAGTGAGTCAAACTTTCGCATCCCCGTGTCCGGGGCAACTCGATTAGACTAAGACTTCCGTACTTGCGAAGTCAAATCCGCTGGTCAGAGGCATACGGCCCTGGTTCAGCCGTCTGGGATTAGCTTACGCGCTCGACCTCGGCACCCAGACTCACCAGGTTTTCCACGAACAACGGATAGCCACGATCGATATGATAGACGTCGTGCACCTCGGTGTCCCCGTCCGCCACCAGGCCGGCGAGCACCAAGCCGGCGCCGGCCCGAATGTCGGACGCCCACACGGGCGCACTCGACAGCTGCGGCAGACCCCGGACAACAGCATGGTGACCGTCCGTCCGCGCGTCGGCCCCCAGCCGGATCATCTCCTCTACGAACCGGAACCTCGCCTCGAACACGTTCTCCGTGATGATCGACGTTCCGTCCGCGATGCACGCCAGCCCGATCGCCATCGGTTGCAGATCGGTCGGGAATCCCGGGAACGGCAGGGTCGCGACATTGACAGCCTTGGGCCGCTCGTATTGGACCACCCGGAATCCGTTGTCGTGCTGTGTGACCGTCGCGCCCGCATCGTGCAATTTGTGCAACACCAGCTGCAGATGGGCCGGGTCGACCCCGGTGACCGAGATATCCCCCCGGGTCATCGCCGCAGCGATCCCCCAAGTGGCCGCGACGATGCGGTCCCCGATCACCCGATGCTCGGTCGGATAGAGCTTGTCCACCCCGGTGATCGTCAGCGTCGACGACCCGGCACCGGAAATCTGTGCGCCCATCTCGTTGAGCATCGTGCAGATGTCCGCGATATCGGGCTCACGTGCGGCGTTGTAAATGGTGGTGACACCTTCGGCCAGCACTGCGGCCATCAGGATGTTCTCCGTCGCACCGACCGAGGGGAACTCGAGCTGGATCTCGGCGCCACGCAACTGATCGGCTTCGGCGACCACGCAACCGTGCTCGATATTGCATCGGGCACCGAGTTGCCGCAGGCCCGACTGATGCATGTCCAGCGGCCGGGAACCGATCGCATCACCGCCCGGCAACGCAACCTTGGCCCGTTTACCCCGGCCGACCAACGGACCCAGCACACACACCGAGGCCCGGAACTGGCGCACCGCGGCGAAGTCCGCGTCGTACTTGACCTCGTCCGGCGACGTCACCCGAACTGTGGACCCATCGAGTTCCACGGTGGCGCCAAGGCCGCGCAGCACCTCGGCCATCAGGGGCACATCCAGGATGTCGGGGCAGTTGGTGATGGTGCTCGTACCCTCAGCCAACAGCGTCGCCGCCATCAGCTTGAGGACGCTGTTCTTTGCGCCCCCGACGGCGACTTCGCCCGATAACCGGCTTCCGCCCGTCACCACGAAACGATCGCTCACGTGGGTCAGTGTATGCAAATCCGGGGTGAGTTTCGCCAACGCTGGGGCCACAACTGCCCGGACTTGCCCGGTACGGTTTAACCATGGCCGTTCACCTGACCCGCATCTACACCCGGACCGGCGACGATGGCACCACAGGGCTCAGTGATTTCAGCCGCGTCTCCAAGAGCGACGCCCGGCTCGAGGCATATGCGGACTGCGACGAGGCCAACGCGGCCATCGGCGTCGCGGTGTCCCTGGGCCAGCCCGACGAGCGGATACTCCAGGTTCTCCTGCAGATTCAAAACGATCTGTTCGACGCCGGCGCCGACCTGTCCACACCCGTGGTCGAGAACCCCGAGTACCCGCCGCTTCGAGTGCTGCAGGACTACATCGACCGGCTCGAAGGCTGGTGCGACGAATTCAACGAGGATCTGCCGAAGCTCGACTCGTTCATCCTGCCGGGCGGCACATCATTGTCGGCGCTGCTGCATGTCGCGCGGACGGTCACCCGTCGCGCCGAGCGTTCGGCGTGGCGGGCGGTCGATGAGCACGGCGATTCCGTGAACGTACTTCCGGCGAAGTACCTCAATCGGCTGTCCGACCTGCTGTTCATTCTGTCGCGCGCGGCCAACCCGGACGGCGATGTGAAGTGGCGGCCCGGGGGTCAGCGGAGTTAGGTCCTTCGCCGTGCCCGGGGTGACGGCCGCGATTCCACCCATGATGTGAAAGCCGTCAACGCGCCGCGATCCAGGGCCACTTCGTAGCCGCGGCCACGCTCGACGCCGGCATCGCGCAGTTCCAGGATGGCGATGTCTTGGGTCATGATGTCGAATTCATCGCCGCGCGGGGAGCGCCGCGACACGAGCTCGAGCCCCAGTCGGCTCAGCCGCCGGTCAGGCCACCAGCGCATACTCGACAGCCGATAAAACTCGGCCTCCCCACCTCGGTAGCGCAGCACACCGTGCCGCCAACCATGGCCCCCCTCGGCCGGATAGTCGCGCAGGATGGCAGCGGTGCCGCCCACCTGGCGCAGCTTCCACAAGCGGTAGCCCAGCGCGACGACCGCCAGCAGCAAAACGCCGACGAGCGCGGCCATGAACAACATGGACGTGCTCATCGGCGGTGCCTACTAGTCGATCTGCCCGACCGCGCGCAGGCGCGCGCGGCCCCAGGCTGCAGTTGCCGGGTCGTCGGACTCGGAGTCCTGCTTGGCGGCGTCGACGTCGACCTCCGACTCGAACTGAGCATTCTCCACCAGGAGGCTCACACCGGCGTCGGTGACCGACAGGAATCCGCCGTCCACCGCGATCCGGAGGTCATCCTCGCCCTCGCGTTCGACGCGCACCATGGCATCGTCGACGAGCTGGGCGACCAACGGGATGTGCCGCGGCAGGATGCCGATCTCACCCGCGGTGGTGCGGGTGAACACGAACGTGGCCTTTCCAGACCACAGCTCACGCTCGACGGCGACGATCTCGACGTCCAGTTCAGCCATGCCACACCACCAATCTGTTCTTCGCGCAAGCGTTCATCACGCCTTCTGCATTGTGGCTCACCATCACAGCTTGGCGCCGAGGGTTTCTGCCTTCTTCGCCAGATCATCCAGACCTCCGATGAGGAAGAACGCCTGCTCGGGCAGGTGGTCGAACTCACCCTTGGCCAGCTTGTCGAAGGCCTCGACGGTTTCCTTCAGCGGCACCGTGGAGCCCGGCTGACCGGTGAACTGCTCGGCCGCCATCATGTTCTGGCTCAGGAAGCGCTCGATCTTACGGGCCCGGTACACCAGCACCTTGTCCTCTTCGGACAGCTCGTCGATACCGAGGATGGCGATGATGTCCTGGAGATCCTTGTAGCGCTGCAGGATCCGGATGACTTCCTGGGCGACGCGGTAGTGCTCGTCGCCGACCACGCTGGGGTGCAGGATCGTCGAGGACGATGCCAGCGGATCCACCGCAGGGAAGATGCCCTTGGAGAACACCGCACGAGACAGCTCGGTGGTGGCGTCCAGGTGGGCGAACGTGGTGGCCGGGGCCGGGTCGGTGTAGTCGTCGGCGGGCACATACACTGCCTGCATCGAGGTGATCGAGCGACCACGGGTCGAGGTGATGCGCTCCTGAAGCTCACCCATCTCGTCGGCCAGCGTCGGCTGGTAACCGACGGCCGACGGCATGCGGCCCAGCAGGGTCGACACCTCGGAACCGGCCTGGGTGAACCGGAAAATGTTGTCGATGAACAGCAGCACGTCCTGGTTCTGCTCATCGCGGAAGTACTCCGCCATGGTCAGTGCGGACAGCGCGACGCGCATACGGGTGCCCGGCGGCTCGTCCATCTGGCCGAACACCAAGGCGGTGTCCTTGAGCACGTTGGCGTCCGCGAGCTCGACCCAGAGGTCGTTACCCTCACGGGTGCGCTCCCCCACGCCGGCGAACACCGAGGTGCCACCGAAGTTGCGGGCGATGCGATTGATCATCTCCTGGATCAGCACAGTCTTACCCACGCCGGCACCACCGAACAGGGCGATCTTGCCGCCACGCACATACGGGGTGAGCAGGTCGACGACCTTCAGGCCGGTCTCCAGCATCTCGGTGCGAGGTTCGAGGTCGGCGAATGCCGGCGGCTTGCGGTGGATCGACCAGTGCTCGAAGTCCTCGCCGTAGCCGGGCTCATCGAGGCAGTCGCCGAGAGCGTTGAACACGTGGCCCTTGACGCCGTCACCCACGGGCACCGAGATCGACTTACCGGTGTCGGTGACCTCGACGCCACGCACCAGACCGTCGGTCGGCTGCATGGAGATGGTGCGCACCAGGTGGTCGCCCAGGTGCTGGGCGACCTCCAGGGTGAGGGTCTTGGCCAGCGCGCCGTAGGTGATCTCGGCGTGCAGGGCGTTGAACAGGTCGGGCACAAAACCCCGCGGGAACTCGACGTCCACCACCGGGCCGGTGATGCGGACGACCCGACCCGAGGTCTTGGTGTCTACGGCAGCAGTCATATTTCTCTTCGCTTCCTAACGAGGCGTGTTTCTAAGTTCTATTTCGCGTCGGCCAGCGCGTTGGCGCCGCCGACGATCTCGCTGATTTCCTGGGTGATCTGCGCCTGACGCTCGCGGTTGGCCGCCAGCGTGAGAGCCTTGATCAGGTCGTCGGCGTTGTCGGTCGCCGACTTCATGGCCCGCCGGCGCGAGGCCGACTCCGACGCAGCGGCTTCCAGCAGCGCCGCGTACACGCGGGTCGCGACGTAACGGGGCAGCAGCGCGCCGAACAGATCCTCGGCGTTCGGCTCGAACGAGAACAGCGTTTGCGGAACGCCTACGGGCTGCTCGTCGCCGACGTACTCGACGACCATCGGGGCGATCCGCAGCGCCGCAGCCGTCTGCGACAGCATCGACCTGAACTCGGTGGACACGATGTGCAACTCGTCGACGCCGAGGATGCCGTCGGCACCCGCGTCGTCGCCGTCATCGTCGGCACCCGACATGAAAGCGGTCACCAGGGTGTCCGCGATCTCCTTGGCGTTCTCGTAGGTGGGTCGCTCGGAGAAGCCGGTCCACGACTCCGCCACGTCACGCTGACGGAAGTTGAAGTAGCCCAGCGCCTTCCGGCCGACCACGTAGACCACCGGATCCTTGCCTTCGTCCCGCAGCAGCGCGAAGAGCTCCTCGGCCCGGCGCAGCACGTTGGCGTTGTAGCCACCGCACAGCCCACGGTCCGAGGACACGACCAGCACACCCGCCCGCTTCGGTGACTCCCGCTCCACGAGCAGCGGGTGGTCCAGCGCGCTGGCAGTGGCCAGCTCGGTGAGCATGCTGGTGATTTCGGTTGCGTAGGGCCGGGCCGCCTGGACCCGGGCCTGTGCCTTGGCGATCCGTGACGTGGCGATCAGCTCCTGTGCCTTCGTGATCTTCTTGATCGACGAAGCGGATTTGATACGTCCGCGTAGCTCGCGCAGTGTGGCTGCCATTGGTTACCTAGGCCTTCTTGGGAGCAGGCTTACGGACCTTGACCGATTCCTTCTCCAGGTCCTCGGGATCCAGCGCTTCGGCATCAGCCTCATTGACGACCACCGAGCTGCCGTCGGTCGCCGAGAAGCCCTTCTTGAAGTCGTTGACGACCTTGACGAGCCTCTCCTCGTCTTCCTCGGAGAGCTTCTTGGATTCCTTGATGCCGGTGAGGATCTCGGGGTGGCTGGCCTTCACATGCTCCAGCAGCTCGGTCTCGAAGCGCGAGACATCCGCGGGCGGAACCGAGTCCAGGTGCCCCTGGGTGCCGAGGAAGATCGCGACGACCTGCTCCTCGACGGCCATCGGGCTGTACTGGGGCTGCTTGAGCAGCTCGACAAGGCGGACACCGCGGTCCAGCTGGGCCTTGGACGCCGCATCGAGGTCCGAGGCGAAGGCCGCGAAGGCCTCCAGCTCGCGGTACTGGGACAGGTCCAGACGCAGCGATCCCGCCACTTCCTTCATGGCCTTGATCTGGGCGGCACCACCGACGCGAGACACCGACACACCGACGTTGACGGCCGGACGCACGCCCTGGTTGAACAGGTCGGACTCCAGGAAGCACTGCCCGTCGGTGATCGAGATGACGTTGGTCGGGATGAACGCCGAGATGTCGTTGGCCTTGGTCTCGATGATCGGCAGCCCGGTCATCGATCCACCGCCCAGCTCGTCGGACAGCTTCGCGCAACGCTCCAGGAGGCGCGAGTGCAGGTAGAAGACATCGCCGGGGAACGCTTCGCGGCCCGGCGGGCGGCGCAGCAACAGCGAGATGGCGCGGTAGGCGTCGGCCTGCTTGGACAGGTCGTCGAAGACGATCAGGACGTGCTTGCCGTTGTACATCCAGTGCTGGCCGATGGCCGAACCGGTGTAGGGCGCGAGCCACTTGAAGCCGGCGGCATCGGATGCGGGTGCGGCGACGATGGTGGTGTACTCCATCGCGCCGCCGTCTTCCAGCGCGCGCTTCACGCTGGCGATGGTGGTGCCCTTCTGGCCGATCGCGACGTAGACGCAGCGGACCTGCTGGTCCGGGTCGCCGGTCTCCCAGGCCCCGCGCTGGTTGAGGATGGTGTCGACGCAGACCGCGGTCTTGCCGGTCTTACGGTCGCCGATGATCAGCTGCCGCTGGCCGCGGCCGATCGGCGTCATGGCGTCGATGGCCTTGATACCGGTCTGCAGCGGCTCGCCGACGCCCTGACGCTGCACCACCGAAGGGGCCTGCAGCTCAAGCTCACGACGAGTCTCGGCCTCGATGTCACCCTGGCCGTCGATCGGCTGGCCGAGTGGGTTGACCACCCGACCGAGGAAGGCGTCACCGACAGGGACCGAGAGGACCTCGCCGGTGCGCTTGACCTGCTGGCCTTCCGCGATCTTGCCGAACTCACCCAGGATCACGGCGCCGACGCTGTGCTCGTCGAGGTTCAGCGCCACGCCGAGGACACCGCCCGGGAACTCGAGCAGTTCCTGGGTCATGACCGAAGGCAGGCCCTCTACGTGGGCGATGCCGTCACCGGCATCGACGACGGTGCCGACCTCTTCCCGCTCGGTGTCGGCGGAAAACGAGGATACGTAACCCTCGATGGCACCTTCGATATCAGCAGCCGAGATTGTCAACTCTGCCATGGTTTTTCGTCTTCCTACCTTTGATCTGGGTGATAAGTCTTCTGGATCGGGTCGATCGCTCGTCAGTCTGGTAGCTGGGTCTGCGCAGCAGCCAGGCGGGACGCGATGGAGCCGTCGATCACTTCGTCACCGACGGTGATCGACAGACCACCGAGCAGTTCCGGATCGACATTCAACTGGATGGCCACCGGATGCCCGTAGATGCGCGTGAGCACTGTGGTCAGGCGGTCGCGCTGGGCGTCGGAGAGATCCGCCGCGGCGCTGACATGGGCGACAACCTCTCCGCGACGAGCAACAGCCAGCTCGGCGAGATCCATGACCGCTTCATCGGCGCGCTCACCGCGGAGCAGCCCGACGGTCTGCGCCAGCAATGCGGCAGCGGTGCCGTTGGCACTGCTGCCGGTACCGACCACCTTGTCCAGCAGAGCGATCCGACCTGCGGCATCGGCGGTGTAGTCGCTGAGCAGGGCGCTCAGCCGCGGCTCGGCGTCGAGGACACGACCGAACTGGAACAGCTGGTCTTCCACCTCGTCGACCTCGCCGGCGACATTGGCGCGCTGCAGCAGAGCGATGCGTGCGGTGTGCTCGATGGCGTCCACGAAGTTGGCCTCGGTGGACCACCGCTGCGAGGCGGCGGTGCGAAGGAGCTTCAGCGCAGGTTCGCCGATCTTGCCGGTGAACAGCTTGTCGACGAGCGCAACCTTCGCCGTGGGGGCGTCGGTCGGCTCGGCGAGATGCTTGTTGAGGGCGCTCTCCGTGATCAGCAGCCGGGCCACCGAGGCGAGGTCGTCGGCCAGTGCCGTCAGACCGTCGGCGTCCAAACCACCTGCACCGCCGTCGTTGCCTGCCACACTGTCGAACTCGGCGACCAGGTTGGCCAGAGCCTCACGGCTGGCGGCCCGAAGGCCGGCGGTCGCACCCGTCTGGACGACGGCCCCGGAAGGCGCCATCTGATCGAGGTCGTCGAGGAATCGGTCGACGGTGGCCGCCCGGGCAGCAGGGTCGGCCACGTGGGCACGGACCAGATCAGCGGCCTTGGCGACTGCCTCGTCTCCGAGACCGACCCGAAGCTCGCGCACCAGTTGCTGACGCAACAGGAGAACCTGCTGCCCGCCCTGGGCCTTGATCCGCTCGGCGTCCACACCGGCCTGTTCGGCCAGCTGTGCCTTGATCCGCTCGGAGTCCTGCTTCGCCTCGCCGGTGACGCTGCTGGATTCGGCAGCAGCGTCGGCCAGCGCCTTGGCGTGCATGGCATCGGCATCAGCGAGCTTCTGTGCCGCCTCGGCACTTTGGGCTAGCGCGGCGCGGATGGCCTCCTGCTGGTTGGTCATCATCCCCTTCACCAGGGGCGCGACCCACTTGACGATGATGAACACGATGACGGCGAAGCCGATCAGCTGTCCGATGAATGTCGACATCTACTTGGTCCCGCCTGATTTCACGTCGACGCCGAGGATGCGGCCGGCCAGGGTGGCTGACAGGCCTTCTACCGACGAGGCCAACTCGGCTTGAGCGGCCGAACCCTGCTGGGAAAGTTGCTCATCGGCCTGACGTACCGTCTCGGCCACCTCGCCGCTGGCCTCGGCCCGCTTGGCATCGATGACCTCGCGGCCCTCGGCACGCGCCTGGTCACGCAGAGCCGATGCCTCGGCGCGCGCGCCGGCCATCGCCTCGTTGTAGTCGGCCTGCGCGGCGGCAACCTGTTCAGCCGACTTGCGGCTGTCGGCGGCGGTTTTGGCCAGCATGGCCTCGCGCTCGGCGAGCACCTTGCTGATCGGTGGCACCACCCACTTCCAGATCACGCCGAGCGTGATCAGGAAGATGAGCAGCACCGGGAAGAAGGTGCCGTTGGGAAGCAGAAAGTTGCTGGTCCCACCGCCTTCTTCCGCGGCCACTATGGATACGGTCAGCTGGTCCATGCTGTCGGACTACTGCAGGCCCGGCGTGGCGAAGACGAACAGCGCCATGAACGCCAGGTTGATGAAGTACGCGGCCTCCACCAGACCGACGGTGATGAAGAACGGGGTGAACAGCCGGCCCTGGGCCTCGGGCTGCCGGGCGATACCGGAGATCAGCGCGTTACCCGCGATACCGTCACCGATACCGGCGCCGATGGCACCGCCACCCAAGATCAGGCCGCCACCGATCAGCGCGCCAGCGGTGATGATGGCGTTGGGATCGAGTTCCATTCCTTTTTCCTCCTTGTAACTGGTGGCGGTGCCACCAGGACTTCTGGTCGTACGTGTCAGTACGGGTTGGTCTTACGGTCAAATGTCAGTGCACGTGCTCTTTGGTGTTTGAGTCGTGCTCTTTTGAGTCGTGGTCGTCGTGATCGAGCTCCATCGACTGGCTGAAGTACAGGATCGTCAGCAGGCTGAAGATGAAGGCCTGGATCAGGCCGACGAACAGGTCGAAGGTCTTCCAGATGGCATTGGGCAGCCACTGGATGTACCAGGGGAACATCGCGATCAGCGCCACCAGGATGCCGCCGGCGAAGATGTTGCCGAAGAGTCGCAGTGCCAGCGAGATCGGCTTGGCGATCTCTTCGACGATATTGATCGGCGCCAGGAAGGCCACGTGACCCTTGACGACCTTCTTCAGGTAGCCGAACGGGCCGCGCCGCCAGATACCCGCCGCGTGGTAGGCGAAGAACACGAACACCGCGAGGGCCAGGACGAAGTTGATATCGGACGCCGGCGGCTTGTACACCTCGGCAGCGGCGCCGTCGGAACCGCCGTACTGCCACGGGAACACCGCAAGCCAGTTCGACACCAGGATGAACACGAAGATGGCGATCGACAGCGGCAGCACGAACGGGGCGACCTTCATGCCGATCGAGCCCTCGATCTGCTGGCGCATCTGAATGGTCAGCGCTTCCCAGAAGAGCTGCACGCCACCGGGTACGCCGGTCGAGGTGACCTTGGTCTTCAGGTAGAAGGCGAGACCGATGACGATCAGCGCGGTGATGGCTGTGGCGAGGATGGTATCCCCGTTGAACGTCATACCGAACAGGTCGAACACCATGGTGTGGTGTCCGACGTGGATGGTGGCGCCACCCTCTTCGGCGGCGAGCACAGTCTCAGTCATTCGGGTCAGCTCAATCCTTCGAATCCGATGCGGAGACGTCTTCGACGTCCAAGCCGTTGGAGCGGATCTTCCGCAGCACCGGGAAGCTGGTGCTCATCACCAGCAGTGCCTGGAAGATTGCCAGCCCGAACAGCACCGCAATTCCGCCGTGTGCCTTGAAGTAGATGGCCACCACCATTGCCACTGCGGTGATGACCAACAGTCGCGTGGCGGAGTTCATGGCCATTTTCTTCTTGAGTGGGTGGTCCTCCATCGTGATCGACTCGACGGCCCGACGCACCAGCAGTGCATTGAGCAAACCGAGACCGAGCCCGATACCGAAGAACACACCGAAGAAAATGTTGCCGATGTAGCCGGCGGCGAGAACAGCCAGACCGGTGAGCGCGAGACAGACCACCAGGAGTCGCAGCGGGCGAAAAACGACGGAGGGAAACACCAGGGGCGCGTCCTGCGCTGGCGTCGTCACGTCGTTCACCTCAATCCCGCGTCGTCGAGGGGGGTACTGATCGCTGGCTTCGATAACTCTGAAAACTGCAAAATTCCTGTGCGTGCCCGACGAGAGTATCGGAGGGCGGCGTGCGGACTGGAATCACCCAAGGGGTAGCTCCCTTTGTCGGTCGTGTATCGGCGCCGATCGGTCGGGTGGACCAATGGGCCGGGCCGGCAACCCGCGAGGTTTTTCGGGTTATGCGGGGAACCGTACCACAAGGTAGGAGGCACAAAAACAGGCCTACTACTTTTCGTCGTACTAGCTGTTCCGAACGTCCTCGACGGGTCTCGTGCGGCCGCGCAACAACGGAATCAGGGTGACGACACCGGCGACCAGAATTGCGGCGAGCATCACCGCCCCGGTGTAGCGCGGGTCGAAGAAGATCGTGCCGGCGGCGCCGAGTGCCACGATGCCCACCCACAAGTAGATCAACAGCACGACACGTCGGTGCGAATGCCCGATCTGCAGCAGCCGGTGGTGTAGATGCATCTTGTCCGGGCTGAACGGGCTCTTCCCGGCGCGGGTCCGGCGCACGATCGCCAGCAACATGTCCAGGGCAGGGACGAACATCACCGCGACGACCAACAGGAACGGCGACAGCAACGCGAACACGTCCCGCGCCCCGTAGGCATTCTGCGAGATGGGGCCGGCCGCGGTCGTGGAGGCTGCGGCGAGCATCAGGCCGATCAGCATCGACCCGGAGTCGCCCATGAAGATCCTGGCGCGGTGGAAGTTGTGCGGCAGGAAACCCAGGCAGGCGCCGGCCAGCACCACAGAGATGATCGCCGGTGGATAGAACAGCACATCGCCACCGTGGTCGCGCAGCAGGCCGACGGAGAAGATGCAGATGGCCAGGGCAGTGATCAGACCCAACCCGGCCGCGAGTCCGTCGAGACCGTCGACGAAGTTCATCGCATTGACGATGGACACCGTCAGCGCCAAGGTCAAAAGGATCGAGGTGACCTGGTCCAGCACTATGGTGCCGACGCCACCGAACGGGATGTAGAGCACGCTCCACGCCACGCCCATGGTGACCAGCACGCTGGCGGCGGTGATCTGGCCGGCGAACTTGGTGAGCGCGTCCAGACCCCACCGGTCGTCGATCAGGCCGACCAGCATGATGAGTCCGCCGGCGACCACCACCGCGGGCATGCCGGTCGAGTACACGAACCCGCGATTGAGTGCGGGCAGCTGCGATGCCAGCAGCACCGCCACCACGACCCCGAGGTAGATGGCCAGCCCGCCCATCCGCGGCGTGGGCTCCACATGCACATCGCGTTCCCGCGGGTAGGCGACCGCGCCGACGCGTTTGGCCAACACCCGGACCCAGCCGGTGGCGAAGTAGGTGATGATCGCGGCGGTCAGACCGACGAGGGCGAGTTCGCGCAGCGGTACGCCCGCGCCGCGCTCGGAAAGGGCGAGCAGACCGTCAGCCAGAGAGACCGATTCGCTCACCACATGGTAAACCGTACGCGAAGCTGCTGTGGCCTACGGGTTGGTCCCACGGGCGTCCTCGGGTGTCAGGGCGTCGGCATCCACGCCGAGAACCCGGGCGACGTCGGCAACAGTGACGGGCCCCTCGCGCAGCACCCGTGGTTGCGGACCGGAGACGTCGACGATGGTCGACGCGGCGCCCTGCGGTGAGCGACCGCCGTCGAGGTAGACCTCGACGCGGTCGGCCAGCTGTGCCCGGGCGTCTGCGGCGGTGACCGCGGCCGGTAAACCGGAGACGTTGGCGCTGGACACCGCCATCGGCCCGACCTCACGCAGCAACTCGATGGCCACCGGATGCAGCGGCATCCGCAGCATGACGGTGCCGCTGGCATCGCCGAGATCCCAGTGCAGTGAGGGCGCGTGGCGGACCACCAGGCTCAGCGCGCCCGGCCAGAAGGCCTGGATCAGTTCGCGCGCCGCGGGCGGTACCGCGTAGACCAGGCCGTCGATGGTGTGCCAGGAACCGACCAGCACGCCCACCGGCATATCGCGGCCACGGTTCTTCGCCGCGAGCAACGCGGCGACCGCTTGGCTGTTGAAGGCGTCCGCGCCGATGCCGTAGACCGTGTCGGTGGGCAACACGACCAGTCCTCCGCCCTTGACGGCGCTGATCGCCGACGTCAGGCCGGTGGCCCGTTGTTCGGGGTCCGCGCAGTCGAACAGCTGGGTCATGGGCCTAGCTTCTCATTCGGCGCGTACCGCGGTCACGAAGCGGTGCCGACCGGCCAGGTCGCGGCGTGCCGTGACATCGGTGAAGAGGCCGGCTCTGCCGAACAGTTCGACGGTCGCCGCGGAGGTGGTGTCGTCATGCTCGACCCCGACCTGCCCCCCGGGCCGAAGCAGCCGGGAGACCAGGCCGACGATCGGCGTGATGACCGCCATCCCGTCCGGGCCGCCGAACAATGCCATATGCGGGTCATGTTCTGCCACTTCGGGTTCCAGCTGCGCACCGTCGGGGATGTAGGGCGGGTTGGAGACGACGAGGTCCACCTTGGCGTTCAGGTCGGCCAGCACATCGCGTTCGGTGACGTCGGCGCGGATCAGTTCGACGGTCGACCCGTCGACGTTGGCGCGGGCATAGTTCAGCGCGTCCGCGGACCGCTCCACCGCGATGACCCGGGTGTCGGGGCGGTAGACGGCCAGCGCCAGCGCCAGCGCACCCGATCCCGTGCACAGGTCGACGATCACGCCTCCGGCCGGCACGTGGACGGCATGGGCCCATTCCAGCAGCGCCTCGGTTTCGGGCCGCGGGATGAACACCCCTGGGCCGACGGACAGCGTCAGCGGCCCGAATGCGGCACTGCCCACCAAGTGCTGCAACGGAATTCGCCGCGCACGCTGACCGATGAGGATCCGGTAGCGGTCCAGGAAGTCGGGGCGCGGCTCGACGAACATCAGCCGGCCACGATCGATGCCGGCGACATGTGCCGCCAACTGTTCGGCGTCGGTACGCGCGGAGTCGATACCGGCTGCCGCCAGCGCGGCGGCCGCGTCGGTGATGGCGGCGCACAGTCCGGTCATCGGCAGATGGGGTGGAAGCAAGCTTCGCTCACGCCTGCCGTAGGCGCGCCTGTTTGTCGGCGGCGGCCAGTGCATCGAGCAGCGGGTCCATGTCACCGTCGAGCACCTGGTCAAGGTTGTGCGACTTGAAGTTGATGCGGTGATCCGCGATCCGGTTCTCGGGGAAGTTGTAGGTGCGGATCCGCTCGCTGCGGTCCACCGTGCGGATCTGGCTGGCCCGGTCCGCCGAGGCGTCCGCCGAGGCCTGCTCTTCGGCGAGGGCCTGCAGCCGGGCGGCGAGCACCACCATGGCGCGCGCCTTGTTCTGCAGCTGGCTGCGCTCGTTCTGGCAGGTGACGACGATGCCGGTGGGCAGGTGGGTGATGCGGACCGCGGAGTCGGTGGTGTTGACGCCCTGACCGCCCTTGCCCGAGGACCGGTAGACGTCGATGCGCAGGTCGGACTCGTCGATCTGGACGGCCTCGACGTCTTCGGGTTCGGGGTAGACGAGCACGCCCGCCGCCGAGGTGTGCACACGGCCCTGGGATTCGGTGACCGGCACGCGCTGCACACGGTGCACACCGCCCTCGAACTTCATCCGCGACCACACACCGTCGGCGGAATCGCCCTTGCTGGCGATGGTGATGGTGGCGTCCTTGTAGCCGCCGAGATCCGACCACGTCTCGTCGAGCACGGTGACCGTCCAGCCGTGCCGCTCGGCGTAGCGGATGTACATGCGGGCGAGGTCGGAGGCGAACAGCGCCGATTCCTCGCCGCCCTCACCGGATTTCACCTCGAGCACCACATCGTCGGCGTCATGCGGGTCACGGGGGGCGAGCAGGTCGGTCAGCCGGGCGTCCAGCTCGGACACGCGCGCCTCGAGCTCTGGTACTTCGGCGGCGAACGCCTCGTCCTCGGCCGCCAATTCGCGGGCAGCGCCCAGATCGCCACGCGCGGATTCCAGCTTGCGGTAGGTCGAGACGATCGGCGAGATCTGCGCGAACCGGCGTCCGATGCGGCGGGCCGCGCCGGCATCGGCATGGAGGCCGGGGTCGGCGAGCTGAGTCTCCAGGTCCGCATGCTCGGCCACCAGCGCCTCGATCGCGGGTGCTGTGTCCGTCATGGTGACCTCCTGTGAACGCAAATCGGCGCCCGGTCCTGACACGGATGCCAGGTGCGGGCGCCGATCGGGCAGCTAGTTGTCTGCAGCAGCCTTGGTGTTGCGCTTACCGTAGCGCTTCTCGAAGCGGGCAACGCGGCCGCCGCTGTCGAGGATCTTCTGCTTGCCGGTGTAGAACGGGTGGCACTGCGAGCAGACCTCGACCACGATGTGGCCGTTGTCCTTGGTGCTGCGGGTGGTGAAGCTGTTACCGCAGCCGCAGACCACAGCGGTCTCGGCGTAATTGGGGTGAATACCCGATTTCATGGCTTTTCCTCTGCATTCGTTGGCCGCCGGGTCGCCCGAGCCCAGACCTGGGAATTTTCGAGCGTGAACCGGAACCGAGGGTCGACGCTGAATTATGCCAGGTCAACCGCCGATTGCGAAAACGCCTCACTACCGGCCGCTATTCCCGGCTTCGCGGCGCAAATTGGCGGAATCAGTCGTTGTCGCTGTTGCCGCCGGGGGTGTTCTTGGAGACCTGGACCAGGAACTCGTAGTTGGTCTTGGTCTTGCGCAGCTGGCTCATCAGCAGGTCGATGGCCTGATGCGGGTCCAGCCCCGACAGCACCCGACGCAGCTTGTGCACGACGGCGAACTCGTCGGCGCCCAGCAGCAGCTCGTCCTTGCGGGTACCGGACGGGTTGACGTCGACCGCCGGGAACACCCGGCGCTCGGCGATCTTGCGGTCCAGCTTGAGTTCGGCGTTACCGGTGCCCTTGAACTCCTCGAAGATGACCGTGTCACCGGTGGAGCCGGTTTCGACCATGGCCGTGGCGATGATCGTCAGCGAGCCACCGAACTCGATGTTGCGGGCCGCGCCGAGGAAACGCTTGGGCGGGTACAGCGCGGTCGAGTCGACACCACCGGACAGGATCCGGCCCGACGCCGGCGACGCGTTGTTGTACGCGCGGCCCAGCCGGGTGATCGAGTCGAGCAGCACGACGACGTCCTTGCCCTGCTCGACCAGCCGCTTGGCCCGCTCGATGGCGAGCTCGGCGGCCTGGGTGTGATCGGCCGGCGGCCGGTCGAAGGTGGAGGCGATGACCTCACCCACCACCGATCGCTGCATATCGGTGACCTCTTCAGGTCGCTCGTCGACGAGTACGACCATCAGGTGGCATTCGGGATTGTTCTTGGTGATCGCGTTGGCGATGTCCTGCATGATCGTGGTCTTACCGGCCTTCGGCGGCGAGACGATCAGGGCACGCTGCCCCTTGCCGATCGGCATGATCAGGTCGATGACGCGGGTGGTCAGACGGTCCGGAGTGGTCTCCAGACGCAGCCGCTGGTTCGGGTACAGCGGGGTCAGCTTCTGGAACTCCGGCCGGTTCTTGGCGTTCTCCACCGGACCACCGTTGACGGTGTCCAGACGGACCAGTGGGTTGAACTTCTGGCGCGGATTGTTGCCGCCACCGGTGTTCTCACCCTCGCGGGCCACCCGCACGGCGCCGGTCACCGCGTCACCGCGGCGCAGACCGTTCTTGCGCACCATGTTCATGGAGACGTAGACGTCGTTGGGGCCGGCCAGGTAGCCGGAGGTCCGGACGAACGCGTAATTGTCGAGTACGTCGAGGATGCCCGCCACGGGCTGCACGACATCGTCCTCGCGCAACTCGGTATCGCGGTCGCCACGGTCGCCGCCACCGCCACTGTTGCCACCGCCACCGTCGGCACGCTCGCCGCGGCGCCTGCGATCACGGAACCGCCGGCCGCGACGGCCCTGGCGGCCGTCCTCGTCATCGTCGTTGGCGTTGTTTGCGCCGTTGTTGCTGTTGGCGTTGTTGCTGTTGGCGTTGTTGCTGTTGGCGTTGCCGCCGCGGTTGTTACCACCGCTGTTGTTCCCGCCACGGCCGTTGCGGTTGTGCTGGCCGCCGCCCTGCTGCTCGCCGCCCTCGGCGTTCTTGGGCTGGCTCTCACGTGCGTCGTTGTTCGTGTCGCGATTACCGCCGTCGCGATTCTCACTGTCGCGATCACCACCGCGGCCGGATTCCTGCGCGCCTTCGCTGCCGGCCGTCTTGGCCTCGCCGCCCTGGGAATTCGGCTCCTGCTGGCTTTCGGGGGCACCGGACTGACGCGCTGCACTGCGGCGTTCGCGTCGCTGAGGGCCGCCCTCTGGCGCGTCGCCGGCATCGGCCGGCGCAGCCGCTGGGGCCGCCTCCGCCACCGGCGCGGGGGCTGCGGGCTCGACGGGAGCCGAGGCAGCCACTGGCGCAGCTGCCACCGGCGCGCCGGAGTTGCCGTTGCCGTCGCCGCGGTGCTCCTTGATGACGGCGATCAGTTCGCTCTTGCGCATGCCCGAGGTGCCCTTGACACCCACTTCACCGGCCAAAGCGCGCAGATCTGGGAGCAACATCGACGTCAGCGAGCCGGAACGGCCACCGCGGGTGACGCCTGCGCTCGACGCGGCTTTGCCTAAATCCACGGCAGCAGAATCAGCGGCGATCTCGCCGGTGTCGCTTGCCGTGATGAGGTCCGTATCAGTCACGGATTTCCTTTCTTTCCCCGCAAGTTGAGTTGCTGCGAGGGGATCCCCTAAGGGTCATCTGCACTCAGCCGAAGAGCTGAGCGCGTGTTCTTCCGCGGCGCCACCATCGCCTGGGCGAAGGTGGTCGCCAGGGTCCGACGCCGTGCGGCGAACCATCAGTCCACGAGTGAAACGAGAAGATTGGGTAGTCGTCCAAGTGCCGGCGCAGGTAAAACCGCTGCGATTGCTGGACGATAGCGAGGATAACCCGCATCAGAGCTGGAAGCAAGGAGCGCCACGTTTGCGCGTGTTATCCCGACAGCGCCCGCGCCGGCGTTTCCGGCGTCCAGCGCACAGCATCCCCCGCCGACATCTCGGTCACCGTGAAACCGTTCGCGGCACCGTACACGAGAGCCTGGGCCGGCAGATCGGATCCGTCGGTCAGAGCGATCACCGCTGGCCCGGCCCCTGAAAGTACCGCTGCCACCCCACAACGCCGCAGGATCGCGAGATATTCCGCCGACGCCGGCATCGCGGATGCGCGTTGTGCCTGGTGCAGTCGGTCACCGGTGGCCTCCAACAGCAGGTCGGGCCGTTCGGTGAGCGCCACCACCAGCATGGCCGCGCGCGCCAGATTGAACCGGGCATCGGCGTGGCTGACCTGTTCGGGGAGCAATCCCCTGGTCGCCGCCGTCGAGGACCGGGTCTCCGGGACCGCAGGGAAGAACCGGATGTCGGGGTGAAGCTGCAGGCGCGCCGCGTCATAGCGAGCCGGATCGCTTCCGGCGACGGTCCACGACACCACCGCGCCGCCGAGTACGGCCGCCGATGCGTTGTCAGGATGGCCCTCGAACTCCGATGACAGCTGAACCAGTTCGTCGAGCGTCAGTTTCGCTGAATCACATTGCACTGCAAAGCCGTTGACCACAGCAAGGCCACCCACGACTGCGGCCGCCGAGGAACCGAGACCTCTCGAATGCGGAATAGCATTGCGGCACTGGACATTCAATCCGGCTGCTTGCAATCCAGCGGCAGCCAACCCACGCTGAATTGCGCGCACCACCAGATGATCGGCAGTCAGCGGAACCTGACCCGCCCCCTGCCCTTCCACCTCGATCGATAGCCCAGAATCCGTTGTCTCGACGGTGATCTCGTCGTACAGACTCAGCGCGAGGCCGAGACTGTCGAATCCCGGACCGAGGTTGGCGCTGGAGGCCGCCACCACGGCACTGGCCCGCAGCCCAGCCGGCAGAGTTCGGTTCACCAGCGATCCGACCGTCAGCCCAGGCCCAGTTGCGCCACCACCGCGGCTGGGTCGACCGGCACCGGGGTGACTTCGGGCATGCCCTTGAGCGCTGTGTCGGGATCCTTCAATCCATTACCGGTTACGGTGCACACGACGGTGGAGCCCGGCTTGACCCAGCCGTCCTCGATGGATTTGAGCAGCCCGGCGATGCTTGCCGCCGATGCCGGCTCCACGAACACACCCTCGGCGGCGGCGACCAGGTGATAAGCCACCAGGATCTCCTCATCCGTGGCGGCCAGGAACCGTCCCCCGGACTGCTGTTGGGCCTCCACTGCGGAGTGCCACGACGCCGGCGAGCCGATACGGATCGCGGTCGCGATGGTCTCCGGGTTACTCACCGGCTGCCCACTCACCAGAGGCGCCGCGCCCGCAGCCTGGGTTCCGAGCATGCGCGGCAGGCGATCCGACAGTCCGTCACGGTGATATTCGCGGTATCCGCGCCAGTAGGCGGTGATGTTTCCGGCATTGCCGACGGGTAGCGAATGGACATCCGGAGCGGCGCCCAGCGCGTCGACGATCTCGAAGGCGGCGGTCTTCTGGCCCTCGATACGCACCGGGTTCACCGAGTTGACCAGAGCGATGGTCGGGTAGTCGGCGGTGAGCTTGCGGGCCAGTTCCAAGCAGTCGTCGAAGTTGCCCTCGACCTGAACGATCTTGGCGCCGTGCATGACTGCTTGCGCGAGCTTGCCCATCGCGATCTTGCCCTGTGGGATCAGCACCGCGCAGGTGATGCCGGCGCGGGCCGCGTAGGCCGCCGCCGAGGCGGAGGTGTTGCCGGTGGACGCGCACAGCACAGCCTGCTGGCCGCGGGCGACCGCATCGGTCACGGCCATCGTCATGCCGCGGTCCTTGAACGAGCCGGTCGGGTTGAGCCCCTCGACCTTCAGATGCACCGTGCAGCCGGTCTGCTCGGAGAGCCGCTTGGCGTGGATCAGCGGCGTGCCGCCCTCCAGCAGGGTGATCGGTGTCCAGTGGTCCTCGATCGGCAGCCAATCACGGTATGCGGCGATCAAACCCGGCCAGGGCCGGTGCACCGGTCCTGATCCCCTTCCCGTCGCTTCGCTCGCCCCGTTACTCATGCGGTCACCCCTTCCATGCGAAGCACACTGTTGACGGTCTGGACCACGTCGAGTTCGGCCAGCGCGGCCACCGTTTCCGACAGCGCCGCGTCGGTGGCCTGATGGGTGACCACCACGATCCGGGCGCCACAGAGTTCACCCTCGTCGTCGGTCACGCCCGACTGGCGCACCTCGGCGATGCTGACCTCACGCTTGCTGAATTCCGCTGCGACAGCGGACAAGACGCCCGGCCGGTCCTTGACGTTCATGTTCACGTAGTAACGCGTGGGGATGGCGCCGATCGAGGCGATCGGCAGTTTGGCGTACTTGGATTCGCGCGGTCCCCGGCCGCCCTGCACCCGGTTACGCGCCGCCATCACCAGATCACCCATCACCGCCGAGGCCGTCGGCGCACCGCCGGCGCCCTGGCCGTAGAACATCAGCCGCCCGGCGGCTTCGGCCTCCACGACCACCGCGTTGAAGGCGCCGTTGACCGAGGCCAACGGGTGATCCAGCGGGACCAGGGCGGGGTACACCCGCGCCGAAACCCGGTGCTTGCCTTTACCGGTGGTCAGTCGCTCGCAAATGGCCAGCAGCTTGATAGTGCAGCCCAGTGCCCTGGCGGATTCGAAGTCTTCCGCGCTCACCTTCGTGATCCCTTCGCGATACACGTCGTCGGCGGTCACCCGGGTGTGAAACGCGATGGAGGCCAGGATGGCCGCCTTGGCCGCGGCGTCGTAGCCCTCGACATCGGCGGTCGGATCGGCCTCGGCGTAGCCGAGTGCACTGGCATCGGCCAGGGCGCTGTCGTAGTCGGCGCCGGTGTCGTTCATGGCCGAGAGGATGTAGTTGGTGGTGCCGTTGACGATGCCGGCCACCCGCAGGACGGTGTCTCCGGCCAACGACTGGGTCAGCGGTCGGATCACCGGAATCGCTCCGGCCACGGCCGCCTCGAAATACAGGTCCACACGCGCCTTTTCGGCCGCCTGGGCGAGCTCGCCGGTGGACTGCGCCATCAGTGCCTTGTTGGCGGTGACGACGGACTTGCCCTTCTCCAGGGCGGCCATGATAGCCTTGCGAGCCGGTTCCACCGGTCCCATCAGTTCCACCACGATGTCCACGTCGTCGCGTGACACCAGCGCGTCGATGTCGTCGGTCAGCAGATCGACCGGGATGCCGCGGTCCTTGGCCACCCGGCGCACCCCGACCCCGCGCAGTTGCAGCGGGGCGCCGATGCGTGCTTCGAGGTCCGCGGCGCTCTCGCCGATGATCCGCACGACCTCGGTGCCGACGTTGCCCAGGCCGAGTACCGCTACGCCGATGGATTTCTGGTCTGTCATCACTGCCCTACTTCCAAGCTCAGAAGATCTTCGACAGTCTCGCGGCGCAGGATCAGCCGCGCGGTTCCGTCCTTGACCGCGACCACCGCGGGACGGCGCACCATGTTGTACCGGCTCGACATCGAATAGCAGTACGCGCCGGTGGCGGCGACCGCCAGTAGGTCACCCGGGCTGATGTCATCGGACACCCAGGCATCGCGCACAATGATATCGCCGCTCTCGCAATGCTTTCCGACAATGCGAGCCAGAGCCGCCGGAGCATCGCTGATCCGCGACACCAGCCGCGCGTCGTACTCGGCGGCGTACAGCGCGGGACGGATGTTGTCGCTCATACCACCGTCCACACTGACGTAGCGCCGCTGCGCGGTGGCACTGGTCGCCACGTCTTTGACGGTGCCGACCTCGTAGAGGGTGATGGTGCCCGGCCCTGCGATGGCGCGGCCCGGTTCCACCACAAGCGTCGGGGTGGGCAGTCCGACTGCGGCCGACTCGTTCTCCATGATGGCCTTGAGCTTGTCGGCCAACTCCTGCATCGGCGGCGGATCGTCGTGCGGTAGGTACGAGATTCCCAGTCCCCCACCGAGATCGATGATGGAGATCTGGCTGGTCTTGTCCACACCGAATTCGGCGACGACATCACGCAGCAGGCCGATCAGGCGACGCGCGGCGATCTCGAAGCCGGACACGTCGAAGATCTGCGAGCCGACGTGGCAGTGCAGGCCCACCAGGCGCAGGTTGTCGGTAGCGAACACCTTGCGCACCGCGTCCATGGCGGCGCCACTGGCCAGCGACAGACCGAACTTCTGATCCTCGTGCGCCGTGGAGATGAACTCGTGGGTGTGGGCTTCCACGCCCGGCGTGACGCGCACGAACACATCCTGGACGACGCCCGCCGTGCCGGCGACGGCGTCCAGACGCTCGATCTCGATCTCGGAGTCCAGCACGACGTGCCCGACACCGGCCTTGACCGCCAGCGAGAGTTCATCGACCGATTTGTTATTGCCGTGCACGGTGATTCGTTCGGCAGGGAAATCTGCGTGAAGCGCGACGGCAAGTTCGCCGCCGGTAGCCACGTCCAGCGACAGGCCCTCCTGGTGCACCCAGCGCGCGATCTCCGAGCACAGGAACGCCTTGGAAGCGTAGTGGACGTGCTCCCCACCGCCGAAGGCCGCGCCGATCTCACGGCACCGCGACCGGAAGTCGTCCTCGTCGATGACGAACAACGGAGTCCCGAACTCGGCCGCCAACTCGGTCACCGAGACACCGGCGACGGACACGACGCCGTGCTCACCGCGAACGAGGTTGCGCGGCCACACGTTCGGGGCCAGCAGCATGATCTCGTCGGAGGTTTGCGGCTTGGCCGGCGTACCGGTGTTCCGGTTGTCTTCGGCATGCCGTTCCCCGGCTGGGCGCGCGTTCACATCCGCTCCGGAGCGCTGACGCCGAGGATCGCCAGACCGTTGGCGATGACCTGGCGGGTGGCCTCACACAGCGCAAGGCGGGCCGCGTTCAACTCACCGGCCTTCTCATCGCCCTGTGGCAGCACCCGGCAGGAGTCGTAGAACCGGTGGTAGTCCCCGGCCAGGTCTTCCAGGTACCGGCACACCCGGTGCGGTTCCCGCAGGGAGGCAGCCGTTTTCAAGATCCGGCCGAACTCGCCCAGGTTCCGGATCAGCGTGGCCTCGCGGTCATGGGTGAGCAGATCCAGGTGCGCGGTGTCCGCGGACAGACCGAGCTCGGCGGCACTGCGCGCCAACGCCGAGAGCCGAGCGTGCGCGTACTGCACGTAGTAGACCGGATTCTCGCTGGATGCCGAGGACCACAGCGCCAGGTCGATATCGATCGGGCTGTTGACCGAGGACCGGATCAGCACGTACCGGGCGGCGTCGACGCCGATCGCATCCACCAGGTCATCGAGGGTGATGACGGTGCCGGCGCGCTTGCTCATCCGGACGGGCTGGCCATCGCGGACCAGGTTGACCATCTGCCCGATGAGAACCTCGACGGTGGCCGGGTCGTCGCCGAGTGCGGCGGCGGCGGCTTTGAGCCGGGCGATGTAGCCGTGGTGGTCGGCGCCGAGCATGTAGATGCACAGGTTGAATCCGCGCTCGCGTTTGTCCAGGTAATACGCGAGGTCGCCGGCGACATAGGCCGGGTTACCGTCGCTCTTGATGACCACCCGGTCCTTGTCGTCACCGAATTCGGTGGTGCGCAACCAGGTTGCGCCATCCTTCTCGTAGATGCTGCCATTGTCGCGCAGCCGCGCGATGGCCTGATCCACCCGGCCGGAGGTGTGCATCGAGTCTTCGTGGGTGTACACGTCGAAGTCGGTGCCGAAGTCGTGCAGCGACTTCTTGATGTGGGTGAACATCAGGTCCACGCCGATCGCGCGGAAGGTCTCCTGTTGCTGATCGGCGGGCAGGCTCAGTGCGTCCGGGGACTGGGCCAGGATGTCGGCGGCGATGTCGTTGATATAGCTGCCGGCGTAGCCGTCCTCGGGTGCCGGCTCGCCCTTCGCGGCGGCGACCAGCGAGCGGGCGAACCGGTCGATCTGAGCGCCGTGATCGTTGAAGTAGTACTCGCGGGTCACCTTGGCGCCCTGGGTGCTCAGCAGCCGGCCCAGCGCATCGCCGACTGCGGCCCAACGGGTGCCGCCGATGTGGATGGGGCCGGTGGGGTTGGCCGAGACGAACTCCAGGTTGATGTTCTGGGCGGCCAGGTCCTCGGAGCTGCCGTAGCCGGCGGCCGCAGCCAGCACGTTGGTGACGACGACGCCCTGCGCGGACGCCTCGAGGCGCAGGTTGACGAACCCGGGTCCGGCGATCTCGGCGGCGGCGATACCGTCAGCATCGGTCAGCGCGGTGGCCAGCCAGCCGGCCAGTTCGCGCGGGTTGACCCCGACCTTCTTGCCGAGCTGCAGGGCCACGTTGGTGGCGTAATCGCCGTGCTCGGGGTTGCGCGGACGTTCGACGGTGATGGTGTCGGGCAGCGCACTGGTATCGAGGCTGTGCTCGGCCAGGACCGCGGCAGCGGTGGCCTTGAGCAGGGCAGCCAGGTCGGCAGGTGTCACGAGGGACCATCCTATGGGCTGGGGTCCCCAGGTCCCGAATCCATTACCGGTTCGCGATGCGTTACGCTGTGCACGCCCAACGGCGCAGCATCACTGTTTGCGCCCCCGTAGCTCAGGGGATAGAGCGTCTGCCTCCGGAGCAGAAGGCCGCAGGTTCGATTCCTGCCGGGGGCACCACGTTGACCAGCGGTTATGCATTCCGGCGTCGCAGCCGTGCAATCCCCCGCGGGGACACCAAGCCAGCGGCATCACCTACATCGTGCTGCTCATGCAGAAGGTCTAAGGCAGCAGAATCCGGTAGCTGTTCGGCCAATCCTTGCCGCTGACCAGGTATTCCGAACCGGCGACGTGGGCGATACCGCTGACCACCTGACGCTGCCGGCTGCGCTCGGCCGAGTTCCACAAGTTGGATACATCGGCGACGAGGTTCACCACACCGGTACCGGGATCGATCCGGACAAAAGTGTCATTCGGCCAGGCGACGGCCCACAGCTGCCCGTCGACGCACTCGAGTTCGTTCAATCCGTTCACGGGCTGGCCGTCGCGAGTCACCCGAACGCTAGCGATCACGGCGAATGTCGATGCGTCGTGGAATCGCAAGCGGTCACTGCCGTCGCTGCTGATGAATCGGGCACCGTCGTGGCACAGGCCCCAGCCCTGACCTTCGACGGGTACCTCACGACGGGGTGTGAATGTCGCCTTGTCCCATTCGATCGCGACACCGTCTTTGTATGTCAGTTGCCAGATGCTCTCTCCGACAACGGCGATGCCCTCGCCGAAGTAGTCCCCTGGCAGCGCAACCGCGCGGATGACGGCCCCAGTCGCCGGATCGATCTGGCGCAGCTCGGATTTCCCCACCTCGCCGGTCGCCTCATACAGCGCCGGCCCGTCGAACTCCAGACCCTCGCTGTAGGCGCCAGGATCATGCGGCATCTCCGACAGAACGGTGGGCACGACGACGGGCACGGGTTCGGCCTGAGCCGCCGGCGGGGCAGTCAGTGTCCCGGCGAGCACCGCAGACACCCACATCGACCCAAGAACTGCGCGTCGCATATCTACGACCACTCCGCGAGCACGCGCATCTTGCCGGCCTTCACCGCCGCGTCCTTACGCCGCCTCTTCAACTCCGCCGCGAAAGCGTTTCGTTCGTTGTCCTGGAAGTTCAACGGCAGCACCAGCGCGCTGATCAGCTTGGGTTCCAGATGCCACGGCTCGGGGTGCAGTACCCAGGACACCGCCGCATTTTCGGCCATCCATTGCGTCAGTACGGCTTCCCCGCCCGCGAAGGTCTGTCGCTTGCCCGACCCGATCCGACGCAACGCGAAGCCAAGCTGATCACCGAGCAGGATACCGAGTGACTTACGCAGCGTGGACCCGTCCGCGCCCGCGTTGGCTGCGCCGAAGTGATAGCGGATGCGCTTGCGCAGATCCTGGGGGTGGCGCGGCTTACCATCGGATCGCGGGGGACCGGGACTGATCCCGACGTAGAGCAGTGTCCAGCCATCTCGTTGTTCGCAGCCGGCGATATCGATACCGCCAGGGATTTCCCGGAACCACCAGCCATAGACGCCGGCTTGACCGGGCACCGGGTCCGGGTCCGCGAAGATCTCGGCGCGCGTATACCGCTGAGCAGCAATAAAATTCGCGATTGCAGTTGCGTTCCGCTTCGCGGATATCGACTCAGCCATATGGCCCAGCGTAGTCGCAGCGGCCGGGGTTGCGACCGCTCGACCGCGCGTCTGGCCGGCGCCGTCAGGTAGGTGCGTGGCCTCGGGCCGATTCCTGGCCCAGGTAGTCACTGGCCAGCGCGGCGACGTGATCGGGCAATGACCCGGCGGCCACGTCGGCGAGGCTGGTCTCCTCCAGCACCGAACGCATGCTGGCCCGTAGCGCCCGCCAGACATCGGTCAGCGATGCCGTCGGACCCGAGTACGGCAGGTCGCCCAAGCCGATATCGCGGACGCTGGCCAACGGCCCGTCGATGCACCGCAACACATCGGCGATACTGATATCGGCGGCTGGGCGCGCCAACTCGTAACCACCGTCGCGCCCGCGGTGACTGCGCACCAGCCGGTCGCTGCGCAGATCCGAGAGAATATCGACCAGGAACTGAGCCGGAATGCCCTGCGCCTTGGCCAGATCATCGGTTTTCACCAGTTCACCGTTGGCGACGGTGGCCAGCTGAATCATGGCGCGGACGGCGTACTCCGCCTTCGCCGACATCCGCATACCGCGAATTCTGCCATTGTGAGCCCGGGCCATTGTCTGAGCCCGGCTCACCTCAGCGGCGGTGCGATGTAGGCAGCGGCACCGCTTCCGAGCAGAGCACCATTCCCCTTGGTCACACTGGTATCGGCGTTGACGAGCACATGACGTTCTGGAATGTAGTACTACCTGCAGTACTGCATTTCCCGCGGTACTGCAGGTAGTACTACCTTCCAGAACGCGTTGTTCCCCAGCTGGCGGAGTCCGGTGTGACAGGTGGGACCGATGATCTCGCAGCGTGGGCCACGCTAGTGCACCTTGGTGACCGCCAGCACCGCGTCGGCCAATTCGGGACGGCACACGATCAGGTCGGGGAGCAGCACGTTGTCCTGGTTGTAGATCAGCGGCGAGCCGTCGATGCGGGAGGTGAACAGACCTGCGGCGCGGGCGACGGCCACCGGGGCTGCCGAGTCCCATTCGTACTGGCCGCCGGCATGCACATAGACATCGGAGACACCCTGCACCACCGAGGCGACTTTCGCTCCCGCCGAACCCATTTCGACCAGGGTCCCACCCAGCGCATCCCGCACTGCGAGTGCGACCGCGGGCGGCCTGGTCCTCGACACCACGACACGAGGCGCGCCCCGGGCCGCCGGGGGTGCCACCACGGTCGGCGTGGCCAGGGTGACACCCCGCGCCGGTAACGCGACCGCCCCGACGACCAGCTCACCCTGCTGCCACAGCGCGACATGCACGGCCCAGTCCGCGCGGCCGAGCTCGGAGAACTCGCGGGTGCCGTCCAAGGGGTCGATGATCCACACCCGCTCGGCAGACAATCGAGCCTTGTCGGCCCGCTCGGTCTCGGACGCCTCTTCGGAGAGCACCGCGTCAACCGGCCGGTACTGCGCCAGCGCGGCCATCAGGAATTCGTGGGACCGCTTGTCCCCCGCTGCTTTCCGGTCAGCTGGCGCGGCATCGGCGAACTCGGTGCGCACACCGAGCAGCAGCTCGCCGGCCTCGGTGGCCAATCGGGCGGCCAGTTCGTGGTCATCACTCATGCGCGATCCGCCTTCGGCTCCTCACCGAAAGTCAGTCTCTGGTACCTAACAGGTCGACGACCTGCTGCGCCAGTGCGTCCGGCGACTGATCCGGCGTCAACCGCAGATCCGGATTCTTCGGCCGCTGGTAGGGGCTGTCGATACCGGTGAAGTGGGTGATTTCACCACGGCGAGCTTTAGCGTACAGACCCTTGGGATCGCGGCGCTCGCAATCCTCCAGCGGCGTATCGCAGAACACCTCGAAGAAGTCGAAACCCTGCTCGGTGTGCACCGTGCGAGCCAGCTCCCGGTGTGCTTCCAGCGGGCTGATCGCAGGAACCAGCACGATCTGCCCGGAATCGGCCAGCAGTGTCGCGATATGAGCCAGCCGGCGCAGGTTCTCGGCGCGATCGTCCATCGAGAAGCCGAGATCGGCGTTCAGACCGTGACGCACGTTGTCCCCATCGAGCACATAGGCGGGGCGGCCGGCGGCGAGCAGCTTCTGCTCGACGAGCATTGCCAACGAGGACTTTCCGGATCCGGACAGACCGGTGAACCAGACGGTGGATCCCTTGGACAGCCGGTCGGCGGCGGTCACCAGATTCTGGTGGCGCACCGCGTTCGGGCTGGCGGCACGGTTGGCCGCCGACGTCGTGTCGCGCACCATGCCCGCGGCAACGGTGCCGTTGGTGTCGGGGTCGATCAGGATGAACGACCCGGTGGACGGATTGCGCGAGTACTCGTCGAGCAGCAGCGGGACCTGAGTACGCAGCGTGATGCGGCCGAGTTCGTTGAGCTTCAACGCCGTTGCGCTCTTGTCACGGTGCAGCGTGTTGACGTCGAGGCGGTAGTCCAGGGCCGCCACCCTGGCTCTGGTGGTGCGGGTGGTGTGTTTGATGATGTAGTCGCGGCCGGGCTCCAGCGCCGCGGCGTCTGCCATCCAGCACACCATGGCGTCGAACTCCTGGCTGGCGTCGGGCTGGTTGCTGGCGCGGGCGATCATGTCCCCGCGGGAGACGTCGATATCGTCAGCCAGGCTGATCGATACCGCCATCGGCGGAAATGCCTCGGCGACAGGGCCGGTCGGCCCTTCGATCGTGGTGATGGTGCTGATCTTCCCGGCCGGCAGCACCACGATTTCGTCACCGGGGCGCAGCACACCGCTGGCGACGGTGCCCGCATAGCTGCGGTGGTCCGCATGCTCACGGGTCTGCGGCCGGATGACGTACTGCACCGGGAAGCGCACGTCGACCAGATTGCGGTCGCCGGCGATGTAGACCTCTTCGAGGTGATTCAGCAGCGCCGGGCCCTCGTACCACGGAGTGACATCCGACTTGGTGACCACGTTGTCGCCGTTGAGCGCCGACAGCGGAATGGTGGTGACATCGTGGATGTCGAGCCGGGCCGCGAATTCGTGGAAGTCGTCGCGGATCTTGTTGAACCGCTCCTCATCCCAGTCAACAAGGTCCATCTTGTTGACGGCCAGCACGATGTGCTGCACACCGAGCAGCGAGGCCAGGAAGGCATGGCGACGGGACTGCTCGAGAAGGCCGTGACGGGCGTCGACCAGCACGATGGCCAATTGCGCGGTGGATGTGCCGGTCACCATGTTGCGGGTGTACTGCACATGCCCGGGAGTGTCGGCGATGATGAATTTGCGTTTGGAGGTGGCGAAGTACCGGTAGGCGACGTCGATGGTGATGCCCTGTTCACGCTCGGCGCGCAGCCCGTCGGTCACCAAAGCCAGGTCGGTGTAATCGTTTCCGCGTTCCTGGGAGGTCCGCTCGACGGCCGCGAGCTGATCCTCCATGACGGCCTTGGAGTCATAGAGCAGCCGGCCGATCAGCGTCGACTTGCCGTCGTCGACCGAACCTGCGGTCGCGATGCGAAGAAGCGTTGCCATGTTATTTTCCCGTCGCTTCGCTGGCCCGGGCCATCAGAAGTACCCCTCGCGTTTGCGGTCTTCCATACCTGCCTCAGAGATGCGGTCATCGGCGCGGGTTGCGCCACGCTCGGTGAGCCGGGACACCGCGGTCTCGGCGATCACCTCAGACACGGTGCCCGCCAACGATTCGACGCAGCCGGTGCAGGTGACATCACCGACGGTGCGGAACCGCACGGTCTTCTCGACAATCGGCTCGTCCTTGCGCGGCTGCAGGAACTTGTGCACCGCCAGCAGCATGCCGTCGCGTTCGAACACCTGACGCTGGTGGGCGTAGTAGATGGACGGCAGCTTGACCTTCTCGGCGCCGATATAGGACCAGATGTCGAACTCGGTCCAGTTCGAGATCGGGAACGCCCGGATGTGCTCACCCTTGTGGTGGCGCCCGTTATAGAGGTTCCACAGCTCCGGACGTTGCGCCTTGGGATCCCACTGACCGAACTCGTCGCGGAAGCTGAACACCCGTTCCTTGGCACGGGCCTTCTCCTCGTCGCGCCGAGCCCCGCCGAAGGCGGCGTCGAACTTGTTGTCCCGAATGGCGCGCAGCAGCGTGAACGTCTGCATCGGGTTGCGCGACGGGAACGTCTCGACCACGCGGCCGGCATCGATATCGTCCTGCACCTTGGCCACGACCAGGCGTACCCCACCGTCGGCGACCAACGCGTCGCGGACCTGGAGCACCTCGTCGAAATTGTGACCGGTGTCCACGTGCATCACCGGAAACGGCAGCCGGCCCGGGCGGAACGCCTTGATGGCCAGGTGCAGCATCACGATGGAGTCCTTGCCGCCGGAGAACAGCAGCACCGGCTTCTCGAACTCGGCGGCAACCTCGCGGATGATGTGGATGGCCTCGGCCTCCAACGAACGCAGGTGGCTCAGCTCATAGCGGGCGGCGGCCGGGTCGAGATCGGCGGGAGCCGTCATCGCATCTCGATAAAGTTGGTAGATATGACCAGAATTGCAATCATGGTTGGGTATTTAACAGCGACGACCCGCCGGTGTCAACGATTTGACGCGCCGACCGAGTCACCCCAGCACGCGCCACCTGCGCACCGATCTCCTACCCTGTCCGCATGCAGCCCGACCGCGGATTCACCGCATGACCCGCTTCCTGGCGCGTCGGCTGCTCAACTACGTCATCCTGCTCGCGCTGGCGTCTTTTTTCACGTTCACGTTGACGTCGCTGACCTTCTCGCCGCTGGACAGTCTGCTGGAACGCAACCCGCGGCCACCGCAGGCGGTGATCGACGCCAAGGCCGCCGAGCTGAACCTCGACAAGCCGATTCCGCTGCGCTACGGGGACTGGGTGTCGGGAGCCGTTCACGGCGACTTCGGCACGACGGTCACCGGCCAGCCGGTCACCGACGAACTGTGGCGGCGCATCGGGGTGAGCCTGCGGCTGGTGCTCATCGGGTCGGTCATCGGCACCGTCATCGGCGTCGTCGTCGGCGCCTGGGGCGCGATCCGGCAATACCGCTTCTCCGACCGCGCCGTCACGCTGGCGTCGCTGCTGATCATCAGCGCACCGACGCTCGTCGTGGCCAACCTGCTGATCCTGGGCGCGCTGAAGGTGAACTCGATTCTCGGGGTGCAGCTGTTCGAATACACCGGGGAAACCTCGCCGGACGCTATCGGCGGCTGGTGGCAACAGTTCATCGACCGCATCCAGCATCTGGTGTTGCCCACCTTCACGCTGGCGCTGGCCTCGATCGCCGGGTTCAGCCGCTACCAACGCAACGCCATGCTCGACGTGCTGGGGCAGGACTTCATCCGCACCGCCCGGGCCAAGGGCCTCACTCGGCGCCAGGCGCTGTTCAAACACGGCCTGCGCACCGCGCTGATCCCGATGGCCACCCTATTCGCCTACAGCGTCGGCGGGTTGTTCACCGGAGCGGTGTTCGTCGAGAAGATCTTCGGCTGGCACGGCATGGGCGAGTGGGCGATCCAGGGCATCAACTCGCAGGACACCAATATCGTCGTCGCCATCACGGTCTTCGCGGGCGTCACCATCCTGCTCGCCGGCCTGCTATCGGATGTCATCTACGCCGTCCTCGACCCCCGGGTGCGTGTCTCGTGACAGACACCGAATACCAATTCACGTCCCGGCGCACCCTGCTGCTGCGCCGGTTCCTGCGCAACAAGCCTGCGGTGATCTCGGTGGTGGTGCTCGCAGTGCTGTTCGTCAGCTGCTGGGCGCTGCCCCCGCTGCTGCCCTACTCGCACACCGATCTGGACTACTACGCGCTGCAGCAACCGCCGACGACGACGCACTGGTTCGGCACCAATTCGATCGGCCAGGACCTGCTGGCACAAACCCTGCGGGGCATGCAGAAATCGCTGCTGATCGGGGTGGCCGTCGCATTCATATCCACCCTCATCGCCGCCACCGTCGGTGCGATCGCCGGATACTTCGGCGGCTGGCGCGACCGCACCTTGATGTGGATCGTCGATCTGCTCCTCGTCGTGCCGAGCTTCCTGCTCATCGCGATCGTGACACCCCTCACCCGCGAGTCCGGCAGCGTGCTGTGGCTGATCCTGCTGCTCTCGACGTTCAGCTGGATGATCAGCTCGCGCATCGTGCGCGGTATGACGATGAGCCTGCGTGAACGCGAATTCGTCTCGGCGGCAAGGTACATGGGTGTCTCGAACTGGCGGGTCATCGTGCGGCACATCGTGCCCAACGTGGCGTCCATCCTGATCATCGACACCACGCTCAACGTCGGTATGGCGATTCTGGCCGAAACCGGGCTGAGCTACCTCGGTTTCGGTGTGCAACCGCCCGACGTGTCGCTGGGCACCTTGATCGCCGACGGCACCCGGTCGGTGACGACATTCCCGTGGGTGTTCCTGTTCCCCGCCGGGTTCCTGGTGCTCATCGTGTTGTGCGCCAACCTCATCGGTGACGGCCTGCGTGATGCGATCGACCCGGCCGCGCGGCCCAGGCGGCGCCGATGACGCTCCTGCAGGTGCGCGATCTGCGCGTCGAGTTCTCCACCGACACCGAAACCGTCGCCGCCGTCCGCGGGCTGAACTACCACGTGGAAGCCGGTGAAGTCGTCGCGCTGGTCGGGGAATCCGGTGCGGGCAAGTCCGCGGGCGCAATGGCCGTCATCGGGCTGCTGCCCGAATTCGCCGAGGTGTCCGGATCGGTGCGGCTGCAGGGCGACGAACTCATCGGCCTGCCCGATGCGCAGATGTCACGGATCCGCGGCGCCCGGATCGGCACCGTCTTCCAGGATCCGATGTCGGCACTGACCCCCGTCTACACCGTCGGCGACCAGATCGCCGAAGCCATCCGGATCCACCACCGCGACGTCGGGGCGCGGCAGGCCCGCAGCCGCGCGGTCGAACTGCTCGAACTCGTCGGCATCGCCCAGCCCGAACAACGGGCCCGGGCCTTCCCGCACGAGCTGTCCGGCGGCGAACGCCAACGCGTGGTCATCGCCATCGCCATCGCCAACGATCCCGATCTGCTGATCTGCGATGAGCCGACGACAGCGCTGGATGTGACCGTGCAGGCCCAGATCCTCGACGTGCTGCGCACCGCGCGGGACGTCACCGGCGCCGGCGTGCTGATCATCACCCACGACCTCGGCGTCGTCGCCGAGTTCGCCGACCGCGCGCTGGTCATGTACGCCGGACGGGCGGTCGAGGCGGCGCCGGTCGACGCGCTGTACCGCGACCGCCGGATGCCCTACACCGCAGGGCTACTGGGTTCGGTACCCCGGCTCGACGCCCCCCGCGGTGAACGTCTGGTCCCCATCCCGGGGGCCCCCCCGTCGCTGGCGTCGCTGCCGGCCGGCTGCCCGTTCACCCCGCGCTGCCCGCTGGCGGTCGACGACTGCCGCACCGCCGAACCGGAACTCGTCACCATCGCCCCGGCCCACCAGGTTGCCTGCATCAACCACGATCAGGTCGCCGGTCGCAGCGCGGCCGAAATCTACGGCGTGCCGGCGGCAACCGCGACAGAAAGCACCGACGATACCGGCGAGGTCGTGCTGCGGGTGCGTGAGCTGGCCAAGACCTACGCCCTGACCAAGGGCGTGGTGTTCCGGCGGCGCGTCGGCGAGGTACGCGCGGTCGACGGTGTGAGCTTCGAGCTGCACCAGGGCCGGACGCTGGGCATCGTCGGCGAGTCGGGGTCCGGTAAGTCGACCACGCTGCACCAGATCCTCGAACTCACCGCCCCGCAGTCGGGCACCATCGAGGTGCTGGGCACCGATGTCGCGACACTGGACCGCCGCGGCCGGCGATTGTTGCGCGGCGACCTGCAGGTGGTGTTCCAGGATCCGGTCGCCTCGCTGGACCCGCGCCTGCCGGTGTTCGATGTGCTGGCAGAACCGCTGCGCGCCAACGGTTCCGAGCGCAAGGTCACCGAGGCGCGGGTGGCCGAGCTGCTGGGCCTGGTCGGGTTGCGCCGGGAGGACGCGGGCCGTTATCCGGCGGAGTTCTCCGGCGGGCAGAAACAGCGCATCGGTATCGCCCGGGCATTGGCGCTGCAGCCCAAGATCCTGGCGCTCGACGAACCGGTCTCGGCACTCGACGTGTCGATCCAGGCCGGCATCATCAACCTGCTGCTCGACCTACAGGAGAACTTCGGGCTGGCCTACCTCTTCGTCTCACACGACCTGTCGGTGGTCCGGCACCTGGCTCACCGGGTGGCCGTGATGCACAAGGGCAGCATCGTCGAACAGGGTGACAGCGCGCAGGTGTTCGAGAACCCCCAGCACGAGTACACCCGGCGTCTACTGTCGGCGGTCCCCCGCCCCCACGCCGAGGACGGTTAGAGTCTGAGCGCATGAGTGCGATATCTCGGCTGCTCGCCGTCGGCGCGGCGGTGGCGCTGACCCTGACCGGCTGCTCGAGCCCGGACACCTCGGTTCCGTCGGCCGGCGGTAACGCCGAGATCGGCGTGACCGCCGATATCAACCCGCAGGATCCGGCCACCCTGCAGCGGGGCGGTAACCTGCGGCTGGCGCTGACCGGGTTCCCGCCCAATTTCAACTACCTGCACGTCGACGGCAACCTCGGCGAACTCGGCAGGATGCTGCGCGCAACGCTGCCGCGCGCGTTCGTCATCAAGCCCGACGGTGAGATGACGGTCAACAGCGACTACTTCACCAGCGTCGAGCTCACCAGCACCGAGCCGCAGGTGGTCACGTACACGATCAACCCCAAGGCGGTCTGGTCGGACGGCTCGCCGATCACCTGGGAGGACTTCGCCGCGCAGATCAACGCCACCAGCGGCAAGGACAAGCGGTTCCTGTTCGCCTCTCCCAACGGCAGCGAGCGGGTAGCCTCGGTGACCAAGGGCGTCGACGACCGCCAGGCGGTCATCACCTTCGCCAAACACTTCGCCGACTGGCGCGGGATGTTCGCCGGTAACGCCATGCTCCACCCCAAGACGGTGACCTCGGATCCCGAGGCCTTCAACAAGGGCTTCCTCAACGGTCCGTCGCTGTCGGCCGGGCCCTTCACGATCTCCAACGTGGACCGCGGTGCGCAGCGAATCGTGTTGACCCGCAACCCCGATTGGTGGGGCAGACCGCCGCTGCTCGATTCGATCACCTACACGGTGCTCGACGATGCCGCCGTCATCCCGGCACTGCAGAACAACGCCCTGGACTCGGTGGGCCTGGCATCGCTGGACGATCTGGAGAACGCCAAGCGCACCCCGGGTGTCACGATCCGCCGTGCGCCGGCACCGAACTGGTACCACCTGACCATCAACGGCAACGAGGGCGCCCTGCTGTCCGATCCCGGGCTGCGCACCGCGGTCATGAAGGGCCTCGACCGCCAGGCCATCGCGGCAGTCACCCAGCGTGGGCTGGCGGACGACCCGTCGGCGTTGAACAACCACATCTACCTCGCCGGCCAGGAGGGCTATCAGGACAACAGCGTCCCCTTCGATCCCGAAGCCGCCAAGAATGAACTCGACGCGCTCGGCTGGACGCAGAACGGCCAGTTCCGCGAGAAGGACGGGAAGCAGCTCAAGATCCGCAATGTCTTCTACGACGGGGCGAGCACCCGGGCGGTCGCCCAGATCGCGCAGAACCAGCTGGCGCAGATCGGTGTGAATCTTGAGCTGGTCCCCGCCTCCGGCGGCAAGTTGTTCCCCGACTACGTCACCATCGGCAACTTCGATATCGCCCAGTTCGCCTGGGGCGGTGACGCGTTCCCGTTGGCCAGCCTCACCCAGATCTACGCCGCCCAGGGCGAGAGCAACTACGGCAAGATCGGTAGCCCGGAGATCGACGCCAAGATCGAGGAGACGCTGTCCGAGCTGGACCCCGTCAAGGCCCGCGTCCTGGCCAACGAGCTCGACACGATGATCTGGCGCATCGGGCACAGCCTGCCCCTGTTCCAGGCGCCGGGCAATGTCGCCATCCGCAGCAACCTCGCCAACTACGGCCCCACCGGCATCGGCGATATCGATTACTCGACGATCGGGTTCATGAAACCCTGATCCGCGACACGATCCGGGGGACCGCCGCCGGCAACTTCGACTCGGCGGCGGAGGCGGCCGCGATGATCGTGACCGCCGCCCGGACAAGAGGATTGACGGGCAGGTTGTCCAGTGCGGCACCACGATCGGCAAGGGTGTCCACCGCGCCGGTGCGCAGCGCCCCGATGACCTCCAGCGCCGCCCGTTCGCGGGTGTCCAGCACGCTGTGACCGGAGCTCGGTAGCGTCACCAGCGTCGCGCCGGGGATCAGATCGGCCACCTGGCGGGCGACCGCGGGCGGCGTGGTCAGGTCGCGACCACCCGACAGCACGGCGGTGGGCCAACGGAATTCGGGCATCGCGGCGACCAGGTCGAACGGCTCGCGCTCGAATTCGACCGGGGGATCGTGCATCTCCCGCATCACCACCGAAGGGTCCAGCGGCAGGCCATCGGGTTCACCGGCGAAGTTCAGCTCACCGAACGCGATTCGGGCAACCAGATCTTCCTCGTTGCGGTACGGCGCCTTGCGTTGGGCGACGCGCAGCAGCCCGCTCAATCCGGCCCACAACAGGGTCCGTCCGCGCAGCAGGAGTTCGAGCTGGCGATCCAGTAGCCGCACCCCGCCGTACTCGTAGACCAGGCTGGCGACCTGCGCGGAGCCGTCTAACCGCATTCCCTCCTCGGCCAGCCTGCGCACCTTGACAGCCAGATCGCGCGCCTGGTCGGCCTGGTCAGGGTCTTCCGGCTCGTCTGCGCGGTCCGGCCCGTCCCACAGCAGCCCCCGAATCGCGGTCCGCATCTCGTCGATGTCCCCGGCCGACAGCACCGGGGAATCCAGCACCATCCCGGCGACCCGGCCGGGATGCCGCACGCCGACCCCGGCCGCGATATAGGAGCCGTACGAGGTGCCATAGATATGGGCGGTCCCCACCGCGGCGTCGTCGAGCACCGCCGCGATATCGTCGACCACTTGCTTGACCGTGATCGCCTCCGGCGGCAGGTCCGCGCCGGCGTCATCGTGCCGGGACAGGCCCACGCCACGGTGCTCGACCATGATCACGTCGAAGCCGGCAGCGGCCGCATGCCGCCGAAATGCCTGGTACGGCGCCACCGACGCCAGCCCCGGCCCGCCGGGGATGACGACCACCGGGTGTGCGGATTTCCGGCCGACCCGCACGTAGTACAGGTCGAAGCTCGCATCACCGGCACGGGTCACCGGCCGGCGGACCGGACGCACACCGGGCAGGGCGGCCAACCTGTTGTGGGCCCGGCGACGTTTCGCGGTCATGGTCATCACCGCCCATTCTGCCCGGCTCGCCGGACATCCACAGCTGTCTCGGCGGTGATCGACGTCGCCGCTAGG
>WOYI010906093.1_pt3 | contig 37039 bp, 36 predicted proteins | sample 6423411 | NCBI WGS metagenome assembly WOYI01 (sample SAMN13441803, study PRJNA592873) | oil field metagenome | biome: oil field; feature: oil-well bore; material: oil-contaminated soil; isolation source: oil-contaminated soil from oil-well borehole | place: Germany: Wietze | collected 2016-10-18 ...
CGATGCCAACTGCGAGGGCGAAGTTACGCTCTGCGAAAGGCTTCCTGAAATATTCTGCGTCTTGAGCGTCTTCAGGCTGCCCGAAACGCTCTGCGAGGCGTTGAACGGACTTCCCGCCACGTTTGCCGATGAGTTCGCAGGCACTGTCACGGCCGACTGGGATGTGGCCGAAGGCGATGTGCTCACAAAAGCGCTCGGGCCGCCAGAAACAGGCAAGCTTCCTACCGTCGAGTTTACAGACTGCTGGGTGCTCGCCGAAGGAGAGGTCGATATCGACGCCGCAGAGGTAAACGGCGAGCCCACTAGGTTCCCGCTCGAGCCGAACAGTCCTGGTCCTCTTTGAGGAGCCCCCGCGGGAGCCGCCGGCATTTGAGCGAAGCACGCACCCATGGGCTGCGTCCTGTTCACCGCCAGCGTCTGGTTGTAGCCAGGATCGTCCATGTTGTCCACGCGGCCGTTGCCGTTGCAGTCTTCAAGGCCGTCGACCACGCCGCCGCCGTCAGAGTCGGCGTTGCGCGGGTTTGTCGTGCATGTTGGGTCCAAATCGGGCTGGAACTTATTGAAGTCCGTCCCTTTGACACCCTCCTTAACGGCCGACATCGCCTGCATAACCATCTCGCAGGTAAGCCCAATCTCGGTGCCGTCTTGGATGCCGTCGTTGTCGGTGTCGGCAGAAAGCGGGTTCAGAAGCCACTGGAGCTCGCGGCCGTCCCAAATGCCGTCGTCGTCGGTGTCGACATCCCGCGGGTCCGTCCCTAGGCGCAGCTCATCGCCGTTTAAAATCCCGTCGCCGTCCGAGTCTACGTTGGGGTCAAGCTGACCAGCTGGCCCACCAGTGCCCGGACTTGCCGAGGAAAGAGAATTGCTCACCGACTGGAACGGCGCGCTTGCGATGTTTGAAGCCGATTGCAACGAGTTGCTTGCGGACGTAAAGGGCGATGTGAGATACTCGCTCGCCCTTCCACCCACCGCAAGCCCCCCCGTCAGCACGGCGATACCCGCCACGGCCAACGGAAGGCGCAGTAAGGGAAATCTTCCCTTCCTCCACTTCATGGACTCTTCCCTCCCTTGAGCGTTATTCAACAAATGAAACCAAAACCCCACTGGGAACGTACGCAATCCTTTCGCCTTTCGGAAGGCTGATTTTGCTGTCGTTATTCTAATCAATGGCAAGAGGGTTGTCAACCAAAAAAAAGGCTTGCCCCAAGCCTAACACATGGGAAAAAGCAGTCAAGATGAGGGAAAGGCATCTTGAAGAGCCCTTTTTAGACTTAGAGCCCTTTTTGGGGTTGTATGGATTGCATCCGCCAAGTCTTCGTAGGAGGCGTCAAGCAGGCTTCTTGGGGTCGCAAATCGCATCAAAAGGCGCTTTTTGGTCAACCTACCAACCCCTTTGACGTTGTCCAGCCAGGAAGCAAGGGCGCGCTTTTGCCTGCGCTTCCTGTGGAACGTCACGGCAAAACGGTGCGCCTCGTTCCTTAGGCGCTTGAGTAGCTTGAGCGCGGGGGCATACTCAGGCAGGATCAAGGGCGTGTCTTCGTCTGGCAGGATAACCCTCTCAAAGTCCGAGCTGGAGTGCTTTTTGGCGATCCCTATCGTTGGGACCGCTCCATATCCCTGCTCGTTTAGCGCCTCTTTGGCCAACGAAAGCTGCCCACGACCTCCATCCACGACGATTAAGTCTGTGGAAAGCCCAGCCTTTGAAAGCTCCAACAACCCCCGGCCTACGGCCTCTTTAATCGAGAGGAAATCGTTGGGGCCGCCCTTGACGGATCGAACGATAAAATGGCGATAATGTTCCTTGCTCGGCCTCCCTTCCCTAAAAACCACCATGGAGGCCACAATGTCCTGGCCCAAGAGGTTGGAAACATCGAACCCGGCGATGGTCTCCGGATGGCCCGGGAGCTTGAGTGCCATCTGCAAGTCAAGAATTTCCCTTTTGGCCTTGAGCGCGTCGTCTAGGCGCTCAAGCAGCCGTTGACGGGCGTTCTGCTCGGCCTGGGCCATTAAGGCGAGCACGTCGGGTATAGCCTTTGGAGGCGTCAAGATCTTTACGTCAAGCCCGGCCCGTTGGGAAAGCAGCTGTTTGAGCGCCTCTTTTCCTTCAGGCAGGAACGGTACGTAGAGCACGCTGGGGATATTAGAGCCTTCTGCGTAGGCATCCGCGAGCAAGCGGGTGAGCGTCTCTTTTGGGTCTACGTCCAAACCCTGGCCGTGGTAGGCCAGGCCGCCTTCAAGCCGGCCTTCGCGAAGGCATAAGCGGTAGGCCGTAGCGAGCCTGCCTTGCTGGGCCAGCGACCAAACGTCCGCGCTGTTTAGCCCCTGGTAGACAACGACGTGCTGCGCCTGAAGGGCCCCCTCGAGCATTTTTAGCCTGTCGCGAAGCTGGGCGGCCTTCTCGAACTCGCACCTCTCGGCATAGCGCTCTATCTGCTCTTTGAACAGAGGCTTTAGCTCGCCAAGCCGGCCCCGAAGCGCCGAGACGATCCCTTTGAGCAGGCGCGCATAAGCATCCTGGTCGATCAGCCCCACACAAGGAGCGCTGCAGAGCCCAAGCCCATGCTTGAGGCATGGCCTGACCCGGTTCCGGAACTCCGTATCCGAGCATGTCCTTACAGGAAAGACGGGCTCCAAAAGGTGCAAGAGGTCCCTGATCACTCCGCCAGAGGGGTAGGGCCCGAGGATTAGCTGGTTCTTTTTGGCTTTTGGGCGCCTCTGAATGCAGGGCCTAGGGAAAGCGTGCGAAAGGTCGATGACGAGGCTAATATAGGTTTTGTCGTCCCTAAAGCGTATGTTATAGCGCGGCCTGAAGCGCTTGATAAGCTCGTCTTCTAAAAGCAGCGCCTCCTTCTCGTTTCCTGTAAGAACCCAATCGATCCCCCGGGCCTTGGAAAGCAAAAACCCAACCTGAGAGCGGGTGTCTTTTTGGGTTAGGTAGTTCCCTACCCGTCTTTGCAGGTTTTTAGCCTTGCCAACATACAGGACTTGGCCTTCCTGATCGAGAAATTTGTACACGCCAGGACCGGAAGGAAGGCTTTTCCAGGCCTTAAAAAGCTCTGGATAGGCTTTTGCCTCAAGCATGGTTCGTCCACTTGAGCGCAAGCGCCTTGAGCCTTCTTAGCTCGTCCCTAAGGCTTGCCGCCTGCTCGAACTCCCAGGCCTTTGCCGCATCCTTCATCCCCCGCGTTACCTCTTTGATGCGCTTATCGAGGTCGAAGGACGTTTTGAACACCCTTGCAAGCTCTGCGTCGTCTGCGATATCCACGGCGTCTAAGCTTTCCTGCGTTGCCAAGCTAAGAGGAGCGTACACGGCCTTCTGAATGCTAGCCGGCGTGATTCCGTGCGCTTCGTTGTAGGCCCGCTGGATCGCCCGACGCCTGTCGGTCTCCGCGATCATCCCCCGCATCGAAGGGGTCATTGTATCGGCGTACAGAAGGACCTCTCCGTTGACGTTCCTGGCGGCCCGGCCGCAGGTCTGTATGAGAGAGACCTGGGAGCGTAAAAACCCCTCCTTGTCGGCATCGAGGACCGCCACGAGCGAGACCTCTGGGATGTCTAGGCCCTCCCTTAAAAGGTTCACGCCCACGAGGCAATCGAAACTTCCAACCCGTAACTCTCTGATGATTGCCATCCTCTCGAGCGCATCGATGTCCGAGTGTAGGTAGCGGGCACGAATACCTGCACCCATAACGTACTCGACCAAGTCCTCGGCCAGCCTTTTTGTCAGCGTCGTCACGAGCACCCGTTCTTTCTTTGAGACCCTCGCCTTGATTTCCGCGACCAAGTCATCGATTTGGTTTTTTGCGGGCTTGACCCGGACTTGCGGGTCTAGAAGGCCCGTGGGCCTGATGATCTGCTCGATAACCCGCCCTTTGCTCTTTCTCATCTCGTATGGTCCAGGCGTTGCGCTGACGTACACGGCCTGTTTGACCATGCCCTCGAACTCTTCGAAGGAGAGCGGCCGATTGTCTAGCGCGCTAGGAAGCCTAAACCCGTACTCGACAAGCGTCTTTTTGCGAGCGATGTCTCCTCGGCTCATGCCCGCGATCTGGCCGGCCGTCAGGTGGGATTCGTCCAAAAACAACAGGAAGTCTTTGGGGAAGTAATCGAGCAAGACAGGCGGCGGCATACCGGGGGGCCTGCCCGTCAAATGCCTCGAGTAGTTCTCGATCCCGTGACAAAAGCCCATTTCGGAAAGCATCTCCAAATCGAAGCGGGTACGCTGCTCGAGCCTTTGGGCCTCAAGCAGTTTGCCCTGGCGCTTTAGTGTCTCAAGGGTTTCTTCAAGCTCGTTTTCGATAGATCTCGCGGCACGCTTTAGCCTGTCTTCCGGCGTGACGTAGTGCGAATTGGGGAATATACGAACGGCCTTGAGCGTTCCGAGCCGTTTCCCTGTAAAGGCCTCGACTTCAAGGACGCGCTCAATCCGGTTTCCGAAGAATTCCACCTTGACGGCACGCTCTTCTTCGTGGGCCGGGAAGATTTCGAGCGTGTCCCCCCTGGCCCTGAAGCTTCCCCTTCGAAAATCGACCTCGTTTCGCTCGTAGAGAATCTTGACGAGTTCCCGCATGAGTTTCTCCGGGGACAACTCCATGCCGGTCTCTAGGGTGATATGCATCCCTCCGTAAGTCTCTGGCTCTCCCAAGCCGTAGATGCATGACACGCTCGCGACGATGAGTACATCCCGCCTTGTCAACAGGCTCCTTGTGGCGCTGTGCCGCATCTTGTCGATGTCGTCGTTGATGGCCGAGTCTTTCTCGATGTAGGTGTCGGTTTCGGGGACGTACGCCTCCGGCTGGTAATAATCGTAATAGCTGATAAAAAACTCGACCGCGTTCTCGGGGAAGAGCGAGGCAAACTCCTGGTAAAGCTGGGCGGCTAGCGTCTTGTTCGGGGCGATGACGAGCGCGGGCCGGTTTAGGGCCTCGATCACCTTGGCCATCGTAAACGTCTTCCCCGAGCCTGTCACCCCAAGGAGCACCTGGTGGCCAACGCCCCCTTGAATCCCATGAACGAGCTGTTCTATGGCTTTAGGCTGGTCCCCTTTTGGACTAAACGGCTCTTGAACCCTGAAGGGCAGGCTTGGCTCGAGCGGATGTCCCATGGTCAGCCTCTATACGTCCAGGCGCACCAGCGTACCCTCAGGGGTATCTTCTAGTAAGACTCCATAGCCTTTCACCTGCTCGCGGATGGCGTCCGCCCTCTGAAAATCTTTTTGCCCTCTTGCAAGCTCACGCGCCCGGACAAGCTCTTGGAGCGTGCCTTGATCCAATCGCTTTTCCTTAAAAAACGCCGATTCGATGCGCTCGAGGAAGGCGCACGGCTCCAACCCGAACGCTCCCAAAATCTCGTCCGCTTCCTTATAAAGCCCTAGAAGCTCTTTGTAGGTCTCCTCATCCACCCCGGGCTTTTCTTGCAGAAGGCCCAGCGTCTTGAATATCGCCCCGATGGCCCTTGGCGTATTGAGGTCGTCTTTAAGCGACCCTAGAAATTCTTCCTTTAGGGCACGAGCCTCTTTTGTGCGCCCCTTGCCTCCTTGGCCCGATCGCAAACGCGCCTCTTGGCGGGCCCTTGCAAGGTAAAAACGGTACAAAGCCCGCCCAGTATTCTCCACGAGCTCGAAAGAGAAATCCAGCGGGCTCCTGTAGTGGGTCGAAAGCAGTGCAACCCTAAGCGCCTCCGGATGGTAGCTCGCCTTAAGGTCACGAAGGTACACCGTGTTGCCCAACGACTTAGACATCTTAACGTCTTTCATCGTCACAAACCCGACGTGCATCCAGAGGTTAGCCAAGGGCTTTCCCGTTGCGGCAAGCGTCTGGGCGCGCTCGTTTTCGTGGTGGGGGAAGACAAGGTCCTCACCGCCGCCGTGGATGTCTAACAAATCGCCAAGGTAACGCATGGCCATAGCCGAGCACTCGATATGCCACCCGGGCCTTCCTTTGCCGAACGGGCTTGGAAACCCGGCATCGGTATCGCTCGCCGCCTTCCAAAGCACAAAATCCAACGGATCGCGTTTTTTTGGGTTGACTTCAACCCTGGAGCCAGCGATCAGCTCATCAAGCTCCTTTTTGGAAAGGGCCCCAAAATCCGGCACCGAACGCACGCGAAAGTAGACATCCCCGCCCGCCTCGTAGGCCACACCCTTTACAAGGAGCCTCTCGATCAATGCCACCATCTCTTGAATATGCTCCGTGGCGCGGGGTTCGACATCCGGAGGCTGGACACCGAGCCATGCCATATCCCCTTGAAACGACTCGATCATTCCTTCTGTCAACCGCTCGTAAGGAATTCCCTTATCTCCCGCCCGCTCGAGGATCTTATCGTCAATGTCCGTAATGTTCCTGACATAAAATGTCTTCAGCCCTTCGTGCCGAAGGAGGCGTGAGAGGACATCGAACGCTACCATGACCCGGCCATGGCCGATGTGACAGTGGTCATAGACCGTAACACCACAAACATAAAGCCTTACCCTGCCCGGCTCCAGCGGAGTCAGGGCCTCCTTGGACTGGGTAAGCGTGTTGCGAAGCCGGATCATGGCTTTTAACTCCTTTCTTAAGGACACCACACGAGCGCGACGGCCTGCGCCATCACGCCCTCTCCTCGGCCGATTGCACCGACCCCCTCAGGATGCTTCGCTTTGAGCCCCACACGGCCTAAAGAAAGGTCAAGGGCGGAGGCAATGTTGTGGCGCATAGAATCAAGATACGGGGCAACGGCCGGCCTTTCAAGAAAAAGCACTGCATCGAGGCTCAAGATGCGTGCTTGGTGCTGAGCGACAAGCACCCCGACACGCTCCAAAAGCGTTAACGAACAAACCCCGCGGAGCGATGGGTCGTGCGCAGGGAACAGCGTTCCGATGTCGGGTTCGCCCAGGGCTCCGAGAACGGCGTCCATAAGCGCGTGCAAGAGCGCATCCCCGTCGGAGTGGCCAAGCGGACCACGGTCAAAGGGAACCCGGACCCCCCCCAGCACAAACTCTCTGCCTTGGACAAGGGCGTGCTGGTCCAGGCCAAGGCCGGTTCGAAGCCCGCCTAGCAGGTCGTCCACGCCCTACCGACCCCCTGCCCTTAGGCCAAAAGATAACGGCTTGCGAATGCAAAATCCTCCGGGTAGGTTACCTTGAGGTTGAACGGGCTTCCTCTAACAACGCGCACCTCGTTGCCCAGAAGCTGTACTAGGTGGGCATCGTCCGGCGCATCCTCGATGCCCTTTTCTTTGGCAAACGCGTGTGCCCGGTAGAGGGTTTCCGGCAAGAACGCCTGCGGGGTTTGGATTAAACAGAGTCCACCCCTTGGGATGTCCCGGATAATCGTCAACCCGTGCACCTCTTTGATGGCGTCCCGCACGAACACCCCGAGCGTTGCCGCTCCGAAGGCCCGCGCTTCTTTGAGCAAGGGAGCGAGCAGCCTGCTTTCCAAGCAAGGCCTTGCCCCGTCATGAACGAGCACCAAATCAAGCTGTTCTCCCGCTAGCAGGGCAAGCCCGTTCCGCACGGAGGCCGTCCGTGTCGGACCGCCTGCCGCAAGGCGCGTTGTTTCGTCAGGAACGATGAAGCGGGCGTTCTCGACTTCGTTGGCCGGAAGAACAATCACGGGAATTACGCTGGCATCGAGCTCAAGGAGCGGCCTTAAGGCCCAAAACCAAAGCGGCTTGCCTTGAATCTCGAAGAACTGCTTTGGGTAGGACAACCCAGACCTCTCCCCCAGCCCAGCAGCACATAGCACGATGCCGATTCGCATACGCATGGAGCTTTTTGACCCGAAGGAACGCTTGAGCGCAGCTAAATGGATTGTTCGCCGTTCAAAGCCGCCTCGATTTCATTTAAAGCCCTATCCGTGCTACAGCGCTTGGCCACGGCGATTTCTTGTGCGAGCAGGGCCTTAGACGTGTTCAAGATACGCTTCTCTCCGAACGAAAGACATTTCGTTAACCCGACGCTAGAGAGGGTTCGGAGCACTTCAGCGATTTGTACCGTATTCCCCGTTTTGATCCGCTCCATGTATTCCCGGAAGCGCCTGTTCCAGCTCTGCTTATTGTGGTTGTTTTCGACCTTGACTACATCCGGCTCTTTCAAGATGGCCAGGATGCGTTCCGCAGTCTGCACGTCGACAACATGCCTAAGGCCAGCATGCTCGATCTTGTCTTCCGGGATTAAGATGCACATTTCCGCCCCTAAAGCCCTAAGAAGAAAAAACCGCTTGTTCACGCCAGACATTAATCTTTCAACAATTTTTTCTATTTTGCATACACCGTGCCCGGGATAAACGACGACTTCCCCAACTGCAAACATAACGAAAACCCGTGTCTTTGGGGGTTTTAGCCCGACTCAAGCTAGTTTTCTTTATTTTAGTATGCTATGGAAAGTATGTCAACAAAACGCGTCTAGAGATTCATCCAATGCGGACCCTCCACGCTTTAGGGCTTCCACTATTGCTTTTTTCCTTATTAGCAACGTCTTGAGCGCAGCCATCTCCCCCTTTTGTTCGGCCTCCCTAATTTTTAGGTTAAGCTCCATGCTCATCCCCATCAAGACCTTGGCCCGAACCCTTGAGAGCAGCTCTTCAAATACTCCATCTGCCGAGGCCTGGCTTAAGGAGGAGTACGCAAACGCCTCAAGGGCGTTCACAAAGCCTGTCAAGTAGGCTCCCGAAGCGCGTACTTCGGGAAGTTCCCGAAGGTTCTGCCAGAGCGGGCCCTGATCTTCTGGAAGGGAAAGCCGTTCCATGGCTTCCCACACCCTTACGAGACGATGGTCTCCGCCGCGCTTAAGAAAGTGGGAGAAGGGCCTAAATTTAGGGATATACTTTGGGAACTGGATCAAGAACGCGAGCACTAAAGAGAAAGGCTCCGGCCGTAACAACACCTCGCCTTTTGGCTCATTGGACTGCCCTTTTTGGTTGGACTTCAACCTAGGGGCAACACCCGGGAGAACAAGGCCGAATTGCTCTTTAAAGCGCTCCCAGAGGAAGGCGCGGTACATAGGCTCCGGACAGGCTTCCAAGAGGCGGTGGAACTCCCTGACAAGGGCGGCCCTTCCTTCAAGAGAAGATCCAAGCGTCTTAAGTCGCTCTAGAACGTAAAGGTCGACAAGGGGAACTCTGTTTGTGGCGTGCCTTTCGAAGCCTTCCTTGCCGTAGGCGCGCAAATAGCTATCGGGGTCATGACCGTCCGGAAGCGCCAGCGCATACCCCCAGATCCCCATCTCTACAAGCAGGGCAAAAGCCCGCACAAGCGCGGCAACTCCCGCCTTGTCGCCATCAAACAAAAGACAGATGTTCGTGGCCTTTTTTGATAGCTTTTGGATATGCTCCTTGGAGAGCGCCACCCCAAGCGTTGCAACGACGTTCGAAAAGCCCGCCTGGAACATCGCCAGCACGTCGATGTAACCCTCTACGACGAATACGCTTCCAAGTTTGCGAATGGCCTCGTCTGCAAAGGAAAGCCCGTAGAGGGTATGCCCTTTCTTGAACAGCCGGCTTTCTTTTGTGTTGAGATATTTCGGAGCCTGGTTTGGCAAAAAGGCTCGCCCTCCGAACCCAATTACCCTACTCCGCTCGTCAAGGATCGGAAAGACGACCCGCATTCCTAAGGGATCACGGTAGCCGCCCGTATCGGCGGGTTGCAACACGCCGACCTCCACGGCCTGCTCGAGGGGTATCTCCGCTCGCTCGAGCGTGGCAACAATGCCTTTCGGATCCCTAGGCGCAAACCCCAGGCAAAACTTTTCTTGGGTTTCTTTCGATAGGCCACGATCTTCTAAGTATCGGCGAGCCCCCTCTCCTATGCGAGGATGGGCAAGGCAAGCGCTGTAGAAAGCCTGGACGGCCTTCAGACAGTCCCAATCCTGCCGGGATTGAGCCTGATCTTGATCCCAGGCCTTTGGAAGGCCGTTCTCGAGCCCCACACGCCTGGCAAGCTCCTCGATGGCTTCCCGAAAGGAAAGCCCTTTGATCGTCATATAGAAGGATAGGATATCGCCCGTTTTACGGCAGCCGAAACAGTAATAGAACTGTCCGTCTGGGTTTACCGTAAAAGATGGAGTTTTTTCTTCATGGAACGGGCATAGCCCGAAAAGACGGGAACCCCGCTGGACAAGCTGGACATATTCTCCTACCAGCTCTTCCAGCGGGAGACGTTGCTTGATGAGCTCGGCGAGTGGCGGAGGGTACGCCATCGCGGACTTCTTCTAGGGAAACAAGCGCTGAAGGACCTGCTGAACCCGCTTGCCTTCTGCCCTACCCTCGGCCCGCTCAAGGACAAGCCGGGTCAAGGGCTGCGCTTCTTTAAGGGAGGTCGCGCCATGCTCTTCAAGAACATCCTGAACTAGACGTTCGAGCTGCTCCTCGCTAAGCTGCTGAGGAAGGTAAGCTTCCAGGATCTTTGCCTCTTCGGCCTCCTGGTCTGCCAAATCCTGCCTCCCTCCCGCGCGGTATGCCTCAATCGATTCTTGGCGCTGCTTTACGAGCATTTGAACCACACGCAGTTCTTCTTGCGTCGTAAGCCCCCTGCCTTCTTCGATTTCTTTGTTGCGAAGGGCCGCCTTCAGCATGCGAAGCGTCGAAACCTTGAGTTTTTCCCCGGCCTTCAAGGCCGTCTTGTACTCTTGCTCGAGTTCCTCTTTAAGGCCCATGGCTTCCAGCTCCCTGAAGCCGTCTTTGGCGTTGCTTTTCCCTCCGAATCACGCGCTTCCTTGCCGCAAGCGCTTTGCGTTTGCGCTTGATCGAGGGCTTCTCGTAGTACTCCCGCCTGTAGACTTCCGAGAGGATTCCCGCTTTTTCACATTGCTTCTTAAAGCGCTTGAGTGCAGTTTCAAACGATTCATTGTCGCTAATCACAACATACGTCATCCTAAGGCCATCACCTCCTTCCGTTAAATCAAGGACAAAAAAACTCCCCTTCGCCGCTCTAGTTCTTAAGGGTAGCGCCGAAGGAAGAGCGTGTCAAACGAGACACCGGCTAAGGAAGGCGCGCGATCGTACCCGGCTGAAGCATGCTCTGCGAAAACGCCCCTTGAAATGCCGCAATGGGCGAAGAAACGAAACAGCCAAACCAAAGGACAAGGACTGCGCAGGCTGCTACGGCTACCTTCGCTCCAAACCCCTTGGGCGGGATGATCACAGCCCGAGCCTCGGGCATCATGAACAGTGCGACAAGGACGCGTAAGTAATACCCTAGGGATATGACGCTGTTTAGTACTCCGATTACGGCTAGCACGGGCATTCCCGCCGAAAGCGCAGCGGCAAACAGGTAATATTTCCCGACAAAGCCGGCCGTTGGCGGAATCCCTATCATCGAAAGGATGAACAACGCCATCGCCACCCCCAAGAATGGGTGGCGAAGTCCCATCCCCCTGAGGTCATCCAACGTCACGTTCTCTTCGCCACGTTGACCGAACGCAATCACGACCGCAAACGCGCCCACGTTCATGAACGTGTATGCCAGCAGATAGTAAAGAACTCCTTGCTGACCAAGGGCGTTAAAGCTAAGCAACCCAACCAGGAGGTACCCTGCGTGTGCGATGCTGGAAAAGGCAAGAAGACGTTTGATATTCGTTTGGTACAACGCCCCCAGGTTTCCGGCAAACATGGTAAGCACGGCTACAAGCCATCCAAAAGGCTTAAGGACGGGAAGGATATCGGGCGGAAGAGAAAAGAGGATACGTATCAGCGCTCCAAACGCGGCAACCTTGACAAAGGTCGCCATAAACGCCGTGATCGTTGTCGGCGCTCCCTCGTAGACATCCGGGACCCATGCATGGAAAGGCGCAAGGCCCGCCTTGAAGGCGAGCCCGCACAAAAGGAGAGCGAGGCCGAAGGCACACATTAGCCCATGCCGATTCGAGGAGATAGCGAGTGCAGCCAGCCCTTCAAGGTTTACAGTGCCGAGCGCACCGTAGAGGAAAGAAATGCCGTAGAGCATGACAGCGCTAAAGAATGCTCCAAGGTAAAAATATTTTAGCCCGGCCTCTGGCGATTTTCCAAAGTTCCGCTTAAGCCCGCAGAGCACGTACAGCGGCATGCTTAACACCTCAAGCCCGAGGAACAAGGTCAAAAGGCTTGCAGCTTTGAACATAAAAAACCCGCCGACCAGGCTAAGGAAGACAAGCCCGTAGTATTCCGCCTTGTGTATCCCTTCTCTCGAGAGATAGGCAGGGGACATGAAAAGCACCAGCAGGCCGGAAATAAGGCTGAACAGCCCTAGGAACGCGCCCAATCGATCGGAAACGACCAAGCCGTAGAAAGATCGCGCAACACCGTCGATGCCAGACGAACTAAGTGAAAACCCTCCCAACGCTATTAGGGCCAAAACAGCGACCGCCCATGCGCCCGTCGGACTCGTGTTTGGCCGTTGCCATGCCCCCAGCAAGATAAACAAAAGCGCAAGGAGAGACAACGCAACTTCTACTGCGACAAGGCCAACTCGAAAATCCATAGGCTACCCTTCCCTTGAGCCGTTGTGGGCGACGATTCCGGCGGGCCTGTAAGGCTTAACCCCAGGAACGTTGACCTCCTCGAGGATCCGGCTCAGGCTTGGCTCGAGCCTTCCCAAAAATGGGGCCGGGAACAGGCCAATCCAAACAAACGAGGCAACAAGGGGAGCCATTACGGCAACCTCGCGAAACGATAGATCCCTTAGTACGCGGTTAGCCTCGTTTCGAATAGGGCCGTAGAAGACCTTCTGGACGGCTTGAAGCAAGTACCAGGCCCCTAGTATGACCCCAGTACCCGCGAGAACGCCGACAATCGGCTGGTTCAAGAAGCTGCCAAGAAGAATATTCCATTCCCCGATGAACCCGTTTAGGGCTGGCAAGCCGATAGACGAGAGCGTGGTGACCAAAAACAGGGTTGCATACTTAGGCATCAGGCTCCCGATACCGCCGAACTCGTCTAAGAGGCGCGTATGCCTCCTTTCGTAGATCATGCCGACCAAAAAGAACAAGCCGCCGGTAGAGAGCCCGTGGTTCACCATCTGAAGCATAGAACCTTGGTAGGCCAGAAGGTTAAAAGAGAATAAGCCAACGATGACGAACCCCAAATGGCTAACGCTCGAGTAGGCGACAAGCTTTTTAATATCCGGCTGTACCATGGCAACCAGCGCCCCGTACACGATCCCAACGACGCCAAGGCCGAGCATCCACGGGGCGACCTCTCTGGCAACGTCTGGAAACAGAGGAATGGCAAATCGAAGGAAGCCGTACGTTCCCATCTTAAGCAAAACACCCGCTAAAATCACGCTTCCTACGGTCGGTGCTTCCACGTGGGCATCCGGAAGCCAGGTGTGAAAAGGAAAAACAGGGACCTTGATCGCAAACGCGAGCGCGAACGCAGAGAATAAGACAGCTTGCGTTGCAAAGGCCATGTCTAGCTGATACCAATCTAGTACGCTGAAAGACCATACGCCCGTCTGAGCGTGGTAGGTGTATCCACTGTAGAAAATGGCTAGCAGCATGAGCACGCTGCCCAGCATCGTATACGCAAAGAACTTCATTGAGGCATATATCCTTCGCTCCCCGCCCCATATTCCGATGATGAAATACATCGGAACAAGGACGGCATCCCAGAATACGTAAAACAGGAACATATCCAGGCTGGCAAACGTTCCTGTAATGGCGGCCTGCTCGAAAAGAAGGCACACGAGGAGCGGCTTGAGGCGCTGGACTGAATCTCCCAGGCTAAGAACGCACAGGGGAAACAAGAGGGCGGTCAGAAGAATCAAGAACAAGCTGATTCCATCCGCGCCCAATTGGTACCGAATTCCCAATGCGGGCATCCAATCAAGGCTTTCGAGCAGGACAAAGCCACCTCGGACCGAGGAAGAATCATACGCACAAAAGGCCCAGGCAGCAACGGAAAGCTCTACCAGCCCCCCCAAAAAAGCAAGGGTTTTCAGCGTGCCCTTCGAAGAGCCCGGAACAAAGACCAAGGCGATCGCAAGCACGACGGGGAAAAATATTAAGAACGATAGGCAAGGAAAACCTGCTACTTCCATGCACGCACCCTCAAAGCAAAAATGTCAGACACACCACGAGCACAGCGAGCGACGCAAACGCCATGAGGGCGTAGAATTGAACGTTGCCGTTTTGGAGAACGCGTACGCCCGCGCCTGCGGCGAACGTCAGGTAGGCCATCGCGTTGACCAGCCCGTCGATGAAGAACACGTCCACGACTCTCCATAGCCCCTGCGCAAGCAGGACGATTGGCCTAACCACGAGCGCATTATAGATTTCATCCACCCAGTATTTATTCCATAACAGCCGATAGCCCCTCGAGAACATCTGGCCCACCAAATAGGGTAACCCCGGGTAACGGAGGTAAAACACGTACGCTAGAAGGATGCCAAACAATGCCACGCCTAGGCTTACCGCCATCAGCGCAAATTCAGGGATGGGGGAGGCATGAGCCTCGTGGTGCGGCATGGGCAAAACACTCGACAAAAAGCCGCTGAATCGCGCAAGGGATTCAGACCCTGGAATTTCGACGAACCCGGACACGAGTGACCCTAGGGCCAAAACAACCAACGCAACGGCCATCTTAGGGCTTGCATCGTGCAGATGCTCATACGTATGCTTCTCTAGCCTGGTCTCTCCGTGAAACGCCAAGAAGATCACTCGAAACATGTAGAATGCCGTCATGAACGCCCCGAGGACTCCTAGCGCCCAAAAAATAGGCCCATAATGGATCCATAGCGCCGAAAGGATTGCATCTTTGCTGAAAAACCCGGCAAAGGGAAAGATGCCCGAGAGCGCCAACGCTCCAACAAGGAACGTCCAGTACGTAAGGGGCATTTTTTGTTTGAGCCCTCCCATCTTTTGGACGTCAAGTTCCCCGTGGAGCGCGTGCATCACAACACCGGAACCCAAGAACAAGCAGGCCTTGAAGAACGCGTGAGTGAACACGTGGAATACGCCGTAAGAAAAAGCCTGGGCGCCCAAAGCCGCGAACATGTAGCCGAGCTGGGATATCGTTGAATAGGCAAGCACGCGCTTCATGTCGTTTTGGACGAGGGCAATGCTGGCGGCCAAAAGAAGCGTCAAGACGCCAATCAGGGTCACCACGAACAACGCGGGGGGAGAAAGGAGGTAAAGAGGATGAACCCTGGCGACCATGTACACTCCCGCAGTCACCATCGTCGCCGCATGGATGAGCGCCGAGACGGGTGTGGGGCCTTGCATCGCGTCGGGCAGCCAAACGTACAAGGGAATCTGGGCGGATTTTCCCGTAGCGCCGACAAAAAGAAGCAACGGGATCGCGTGGACAAGCCATGCCGATCCACGGAGCACCTCCGGGGCCCTTGAAAGCACATCGTGAAACGAGAGCGTCCCGAAGGCGTACACGATGCAGAACATTCCAACCAAAAACCCAAGGTCCCCGATACGATTCACAAGGAACGCCTTTTTGCCGGCGTTTGCGTTGACGTCCTCCATGTACCAAAACCCTATCAACAGGTAGGAGCAAAGGCCGACTCCTTCCCAGCCGATGAACATCAACAAGAAATTATCCGCAAGAACCAAAAGCAACATCGCCGTCATAAAGAGGTTGAGGTATGCGAAATACCGGCCAAAGCCTGGGTCGTCTTTCATGTAATCCGAGGAGTAGAGATGGATAAAAAACCCGACGAACGTGACGACCGCGATCATAACCATAGAGAGCGCATCCAGGCGCAGCGCGAAGGGAATCTTCAACGTACCTATGCTCATCCAGGTGTAGAGCGTCTCGACAAAGGCGCGCTCGCCTTCCGGACTGGAGAAGAACCGCCCGCCCAAAAGCAGCATCCACAGAAGCGAAAGCCCGACGGATCCCACGCCCACCCAAGCGATCGTACGCTTCGAGAACCGGCCTCCAAAAAGGCCGTTTACCAGAGCGCCCAACAAAGGAAACAGAAGAATAGGGAGGATCGCCATGGCTAAAGCCTCTAGCCTTGCATCAGGTTAATGTTGTCGACGTTAATCGTCTTCCTTGTACGGTACAGCAAAAGGACAAAAGCAAGCCCGATCGCCGCCTCGGCGGCCGCAACCACCATGACCATAAAAACAAAAACCTGCCCTTCGCTCTGGCCTAACTGCCTTGCGAACGCGAGGAACTGAAGGTTCACGGCGTTGAGCATAATCTCGACCGCCATGAGAATGACGATCAAATCCCTGCGGACGACGACGCCAACCGCACCGATAAGGAAAAGGATCGCCGCAACAAACATGTAGGAAGAAGGTCCGGCCATGTAACGCCCCTTTTATACCTTTCGCTTGGCTAACAGAACGGCACCCACAATCCCTACGAGCAACACAAGCGATGTCAGCTCGAACGCCAACGCGTATTCTCGAAAAAGCGGGACGGCTATGGAGCGAACGTCCCCAAACCCTCGAGAGGTCGGCATGAAGCCTTCTTTGGTCGGAAAAAACTTGCCCGCCAGGAAAAGTAGCGCCACCGCTCCAAACGCGACTCCCCAAGCCCTCGTGCCGCCGAGCGCAAGAGGAGGAAGCTCTTCCTGGGGAAGGTTCAGTATCATGATGATGAAGCTAAACAGGACCATGACGGCACCGGCGTAGACCAACACCTGAATCACAGCAATAAAGTGTGCATCCAACAAAAGAAACAGGCAGGCTAGCGCTAACATGCTGCCCATCAAGAACACAGCGCTTACCACTGGATTCTTTTTGAAGACGACTCCTAAAGCGCAACCTACGGCCAGGGCAGAAAACAGCCAGAAGAACACCGCCTGCATAACCTTTACCCCTTCACGGCCAAAACCGCCACCGCAGTAACGGCGATGTTCAGCAGAACCAAGGGAAGGAGAACCTTCCAACACAAGCTCATGACTTGATCGTACCGGAACCTGGGCAAGGTCCAGCGAATCTGCATCAACAGCCACAAGAAGATAACAACCTTAAGGCAGAAGGTAAGAAGTTGTAAGAGCGGAACCCAAAGCCCGGAAATATGCACGACCCCTACCAAAGGAAGGGCCAACCCCCTTGCAACATCTACCGGTAGCTGCCATCCGCCAAAGAAGAGCGTGGCGCTTAGACCGGCCACCAGAACCATTTCGCAAAACTCAGAGAACAGGAAGGCCGCGTATTTCATTCCAGAGTATTCCGTGAAATACCCGGCTACGATCTCAGATTCTCCTTCAGGGAGGTCAAAAGGCATCCTTTTGGTCTCCGCAAACGCCGCCGTAAAGTATAATAGAAACCCTACCGGCTGCACAAAGACGCCCCACCTGGGAATAAATCCCAACCAATAGCCGCCCTGCGCGCGAACAATCTCGTTCAAATCGAGCGTGCCGTACACCAAAAGAATACCGATCACCGAGAGCCCAAGCACAACCTCGTAAGAGAACATCTGTGCTGCCCCCCTTAGGGCACCGAGCAGGCTGTAGCGGTTGTCCGATGCCCAGCCGGCGAGCGTAATGCCGTAAACGGATAACGAGGCAATGGCAAACACAAGCACGACGCCGGCGTTGATGTCGCTCACCCTAAGAGATACTTCTCTCCCTAAAACGTGCACGTTGTCTCCAAACGGGATTACGGCGAACGTCATCAGTGCCGGCACGATGGCCAGGGCAGGTGAGAGCACGAACAATACGCGATGTCCATGCAAAGGAACAAAATCTTCTTTTGTAAACAGCTTCAAGGCATCGGCGATCGGGTGGAACAGCCCGATCATACGTACCCCGAAGATGCTTGCCCTATTCGCCCCGATTCGGTCCTGGAGGACCGCGGATTGCTTGCGCTCTACCCAGGTCAAAATACCTGCTATGCCGAGCACGAACAGGAACATGAACAGGACTTTGCAGGTTACGATCAACAGGTCAATCCACATACCCTACGCCTCAAGATGCTTGGGTTGCTCTTCGCTGGGCAAGCTTACCCCTTCAAGCCCGACATCCGCAAGGGATGCCCCTGAAAGCCCACCAATCGCCTCGAGGAAGCGCTTTGTGATGTCCTCTAGCTTTCCAACCTGAAACGACTCGCCCATGAACTCCGCTAAGAGGCCAAGCGATTCGCCGTCGGCCAAAATGTCCCGGTTCAGCCTGTAGGCTTTCCGAACACGCTGAACATGCCCGGTAACGTTCACCCATGTGCCGTCTTTTTGGATCATGCTTGCCGACGGGATGACAAACCTTGCCTGCGGGAAGGACGCTTTCCGTTTAGAAGCGAATATTGCTAGCGTTGGTAACGCCTTGAACGCCTCTTGCATGCCTGGCCAGGCGGCCTCAAGCCCTTCCCAAGCGTCGCCAAAAAGCATAACGGCTTCCAGCTTCCCTTCCTTGAGATCTTGCTTAAACGCATCGATAGTGTAGGGCTTTGCCGACCTAAAGGCAAAGAGGCTGAGCCCTGCAGGGTTGCTTGCCATCTCGCCCGTCAGCAAAAGGTCATCTTTTGGGCCCTTGGGCGCCGGTACGTCGAGAACAACGCGGCTCGAGCCGAAAATTTCCGCCATAAAAGCGCAAACAGTGAAAATTTCCTCGTTCGTCCTGTCCGGAGCGACAAGCGCCGCGACGGAGGACTCTTTGGCCTTGCCCTTGAGCCCCTTAAGCTCTTGCGCTAGCACGCCAAGGAGCTCCGGCGTGGCCATTTCCTTGGTTCCGGAACCTTCCCGCACCCATCCTTTAAGGATCAACGAGGATGAATTCTCTTCTTTATAGGAATACCTCCCGATGTCGCACATCCAGGCATGGTTTACCGAATCGTTTTGCCTGGGCGTAAACCGGTAGATTTTTTTGTCCTTGTGCCATGCCGTAATGTTGCATCCCCTGGAACACCCTGGGCATATCGTATCCGTCCTCGAGAGGAACCAAACGCGCATCTTGAACCGGAAATCTTCGCTCGTCAGCGCGCCTACCGGGCAAATGTCGGCCAGGTTGCCCGCATAGAGGGTGCTCAAGGGCTCCAAAAGGGCGATCTCTTCGTGGTCACCCCTGTTGGTTACGCCGATGGCACGCTTGCCGACGACCTCCTCCATAAATCGCACGCAGCGCGTACATAGAACGCACCGTTCGGCATCGAACACGATTCCGGAACCCCAACGAATGGCCTTTCTTGGCTTTTTAACCTTGAACTCCTGCGGCATTCGGCTTTTGTAGAGCCCGACTTCCATGTAGTAGTCCTGGAGCTTGCACTCCCCGGCTTGGTCGCATATGGGGCAATCGAGGGGATGGTTAATGAAAATAAACTCCAGCACGTCAGCACGCGCTTCTTTTACTTTCTGGGAATCCGTCAGGACGGACATGCCATCTCGCACGTTTGTGTTGCAAGAGATCTGGAGCTTTGGCATCCCCTCGATTTCTACCAAACACATCCGGCAGTTACCGGCAACCGAGAGGTTGGGGTGGTAGCAAAACCTGGGGATATATACCCCTACCCGGTCGCAGACGTCGATCAGCCTCTCGCCATCCGCGACATCGTAGCGCTCACCGTTTATAACAACGCTGGCCATGCAACCTCCTTTATGATGCGCACTCGTCCCAAGCCCCTCAAGCTGCCCTCTTGGGCCTGACGGGACAGCGTTTCTCGCGAACGTGCGCTTCGAACTCATCCCTATATTTTTTAAGATAGCTTAAAATGGGCAGGGCACAGGCGTCCGCCAGGGGACAAATCGTTCTCGTCATCATCCCTTTGGCAATCTTCTCCAAAAGCTCGATGTCGGAGGCCGTTCCATGCCCCCCTTCGATCCGCCTTAGGACTTTCTCGGCCCATCCCGTCCCTTCTCGACACGGAGAACACTGTCCACAAGACTCATGAGCATAGAACCTTGCCAGGTTATGGAGCGCCCAAACCATGCAGGTTCCCTCGGCCATGGCGATAATCCCGCCAGACCCTCCCATCGATCCGATTTTGGCAAGCTGATCGAAATCCATCCCGACATCGACCTCTTCGGGCCTCAGGATCGGGGCAGAAGAACCCCCTGGAATGACGCCCTTCAGCGGACTGTCTCCAATAATACCCCCTGCGTGTTCGTATAGGATTTCCCGAAGCGGGGTCCCCATAGGAAGCTCGTACACGCCAGGTTTCTTCACGTGTCCGCTTACGCTAAAAAGCCTCGTCCCACCGTTGCGATCCGATCCTATTTTGGCGAACCATTCTGCCCCGTTGAGCAAAATCTGGGGAACATGCGCGATCGTTTCGACGTTGTTCACGATCGTTGGGCACCCGAACGCGCCCACGACGGCGGGGAAAGGAGGCTTATTGCGCGGCCTCCCGGGCTTCCCCTCGAGTGATTCAATGAGCGCTGTCTCTTCTCCGCAGATGTAGGCCCCCGCGCCAGGATGGATATAAACGTCCAGGTCAAACCCTGATTTTAAGATGTTCTTTCCTAGGTAACCGGCTTCTTTCGCCTCCGCGATCGCCTTGCCGAGCGCCTCCATACAAAACGTAAACTCACCTCGCACGTAGATATAGGCGGTATGAGCACCGAGCGCGTAAGAGGCAAGGAGCACGCCTTCAATTAGCCTATGCGGATCCCGGGTCATGATTGTGCGATCTTTGAACGTCCCGGGTTCTCCCTCATCGCCGTTGATAAGCAAGTACACGGGCTTTTTGGAGGGCTTCGAAATAAAGCTCCACTTCATACCGGTAGGAAAGCCTGCCCCGCCTAGACCCCTTAAATTGGAGCGCTTGACCTCTTCAATCACGCCCTCCGGGGCAATTTTTCCGAGCACCTTCCGGACCGCCTGGTAGCCTCCGGTTTTCGTGTAGGCCTCAAGCGTATGGGAGTCCTCTAGACCAAAATTTTGCGTCAAAATCTTAATTGCTTTTTCCATTCCGTTTCTTTTTTACCCCCTCCAAAACAAGCGTCGAATGACCACGAGAGAAAGGGTTCATGCACCCTTTTTGGGGCCCTTAGAGAGCTCCTTTAGGGTGGATTCCAGCCTGTCGATCGTCTGAAGCTCGTAGTAGGTCTCGTTGATCCGCACTATGGGGGACTCCCCGCACCCGCCCAAGCATTCCACCGTCTTGAGCTCGAAGAGCCCGTCCGGAGTCATCTCGCCCTCTTTGATTTTTAGCCGATTTTTTAGGTAGGCAAGCAGCTCTTCTTGGCCAAGGAGCGCACAGGACAAGCCTCTGCACACCTGAATGACGTACTTGGCCTGAGGCCTTCTTGCAAACAGCGTGTAGAAGGTGAGTACCTCCACGGCCACGGCAAAGGGAATCTCCAAAAGCCCGGCAACGGCTTCGGCAATAGGGTCCGAGATATAGCCAAACTCCCGGTGGACGAGGTGCAAGACCGGCAATAAACAGGCCTGTTTGGTCGGGTAGGCCTGTAGGATCGATTCGAGCTCCGCTTGGGCCTCCTCCGAGAAGGCCAAGACCTCCGGGCTCATCGTTCCATCTCCCCGGCAATCATGTTGAGCGAGCCAAAAACCGGAACGATATCGGCCATCATCGCCCCCTTAATCATGAAGTCCATGGAAGAAACGATCATAAAGCACGGAGGACGCACCCGAACCCTGTAGGGACGGCCTGTCCCGTCGCTGACGATGTAGTAGCCAAGCTCTCCGTTGCCGCCTTCGACCATTTGATAGACTTCGCCTTTAGGAGGTCTAATCCCCTCGTACACGAGCTTGAAGTGATTCACCAGCCCCTCGATCGTGTGGTAGACCTCCTGCTTTGGGGGCAAGATCACCCTTGGGTCGTTCACAGACACGGGCCCGTCGGGAATTTGGCGCATACACTGCTCGATGATCCTGACGCTCTGCTCCATCTCTGCCATCCGTACGAGGTAACGATCGAGCGTATCGCCGGTTGACCCCACGGGCACTTCGAAATCTACGCGGTCGTAGGCAGAGTAAGGAAAGGCCTTACGGACATCGTATGCCATGCCGCAAGCCCGAAGGCAAGGCCCCGAATAAGAGAAACTGAGCGCGTCTTCTTTGGAAATCGCCCCTACGTTGCGTGTCCTGTCGATAAAAATCCGGTTCTTAGTGAGCAGCTTGTCGGTCTCCGAGGTTACCTCCCTGATCACCGGAAGAATATCCCTAAGGTGCTCGAAAAACCCTTCCGGCAAGTCTGCCGCCAAGCCGCCCGGCCTCATGTAGTTGATCGTGAGCCGATGGCCCGTTACCTCCTCGAGGATCCGGTAGATGAGCTCCCTTCCCTTCATGAGGTACAGAAACGGCGTGAACGCGCCAAGCTCCATGGCTGCCGCACCGATGCAGGTTTGATGGTCGCTGATCCTGGAGAGCTCGGAGAGCATCGTCCGGATATATTTGCAACGTTCGGGCACATCCACGCCAAAGAACTTTTCGACGGCCAGACAGAAGCCCTCGTTGTTGATCAACGGGGAGACGTAATTGAGCCGGTCCGTGTAGGGAATGCAGAGCTGGTAGGTATGGTTCTCGCACTCTTTTTCGAACCCCCTATGGAGGTAGCCGAAGTTTGTATCCGAGTAAACGATAGTCTCGCCCTCAACTTCGACCACGATTTGGATAACGCCGTGCATTGCAGGGTGGGACGGACCAACGTTTACTCGCATCCTGCGGGTTTCCGTTGGCTCAAGGATATCAACCTCGGCAGAAGGGGAAAGGCTTTTTTCGGTATCCATGCGACTCAACCCTAGGCTCTAAATTCCCTCTTCCTCTTCCCTTTCGGGAGAAAGAAGAGGTACACGAGGTTGGGATTTCTTAAGCGGGTAGTCTTTCCTCAGGGGGTAGCCCTCAAACTCGTCGTACATCAAAATCCGGCGCAAATCGGGATGGCCTACGAACCGGATTCCGAACATATCGTAGACTTCGCGCTCAAGCCAGTTTGCGCTCCGCCAAAGAGGAGCAAGCGAGGCAATCGTTGCGTCTTCCTCGGGAATGCGCGCCTTCACGCGAAGCCGCTTCCCCGATTCAAAGGCAAGCAGGTGAACGACCATCTCGAACCGCGGCTCCTGCCCGAAGTAATCGACACAGGTCAAGTCCACTAGGTAGTTAAAGGCCAAAGAAGGGGCGTCTTTCAAGAACTGGAGGATATCCAGCCATCGCTCTCTTTGGACAACGACTGTATCGTCCCCAAAATCGCTTCGGTGAGCAAGCACCACGTCCCCAAAGCGCCCCTTAAGGGCGCTCAAAAGATCGGAAAACGCGACGGGAGCCGATGTTTTAGTGCTGGCCATGGAGCTCTTTGAACCCTTGCTTCCGTAGCGCCCTGCGCTTATTCATGTAGCCTTCCTGCTGGATTTGTGCTTGAAGCATGATGAGCCCATCCAACACAGCCTCCGGTCTCGGAGGACACCCAGGGATGTAAATGTCGACAGGGATGATCCTGTCCGCCCCACGAACTGTCGTGTAGTTGTCGTAAAAACCGCCCGAAGAAGCGCACGCACCGAAGGCGATGACCCACTTGGGCTCGCACATCTGCTCGTACACCCGCTTTAAGATCGGGGCCTGCTTGTGGTTGATCGTGCCGACGATAAACAAGACGTCGGCCTGCCTTGGCGTGAACCGAGGCATTCCCGCACCAAAACGGTCGATGTCGTAATGGCTCACGGCCACCGACATGAATTCCATCCCGCAACAGGCCGTTACAAAGGGATACTGAAAAATGGAATACTTCCTAGCCCAGCCGATGGCCTCGTCGAGCTTGGCCATCACAAACCCGCTTGGCGGAGCTGGGCGGGCCTTCTGGAGCGTGTCTTTGAGCTCCTGGTTCAAGTGCTCGTAATCTATGTTTAATCCCATTCTAGAGCTCCTTTCTTCCATGCATAGGCCAAAGCGCCTACCAAAAACAGCAGGAACGCTAACATTTCAACCCCTGCAACAAGACCTAAGTCCTTGAGAATCACCGCCCATGGAAAGAAGAAGACGCTCTCAACGTCGAACAGGACGAACAAAAGCGCCACCAGATAGAAGCGTACGTGGAGGGGCTGCCTAACAGGCCCGTACACCTCGACACCACACTCGAAAGGCTCGAGCTTCGAGGGGGTCATCGCCTGGGGGCCGAGCAGCCTGTTGGCAAGGACGAACACGATCGCCGTGACGCTGGAAAGAACAAACAGGATCAACAGCGGAACGACGGTGTACATCCTGAATTTACCCTAGCATTTGCGTATCTAGTGGTTATCTAGTGCTTGCGTATACGAAGCACTTTAAAAGAAAGCCTATAAAAAATCAAGGGCTTGGGCCAAACGTGTAAAAAAGCGGGCACGCGTGGTTATGGTGGCCTAATGTCCTGCCTGCACAAGCCCGAGCGATAGAAGTCCACGTTCGAGCGTTTGGGCGTCTCCAATAGAGATAACGCTCTTCCCCTTCGCCAAGCGCCTGAGCATTCCCGCCAGGACGCGCGAAGGGCCGATTTCGACGAACGTCTCGATCCCGCCTTGAAGCATCCGCTCGATCGTTTCGAACCAATGCACGGGCGAGGCGACCTGGAGGACAAGGCCGTCTTTTGCGCTCTCGATATCCACAACCTGCGAGGCATCCAGGTTTCTGTAAACGGGGACTCTTGGGGGCTGCCAATTTAAGGCGAGGATGGCGTCTTTAAGGCGGACCTCCACTCCAGACATCAACGAGCAATGGAAGGGGGCCGAAACATTCAGCCAAACGACCTTGCCGATCTCTCTTAGGCTTTCCTCGGCCGCTTTGAGCCCGAGCGAATCTCCCGAGATGACGACCTGGGTAGGGAGGTTCAGGTTGGCCACCTCGGCTACGCCTTCGCGCACCTCTTTGAGCCTCTCTTGCACCTCTCGAAGCTCCGGGCCGATGACGGCGAGCATCCCTCCCATACGCGCCCGGGAAACCTCCGCCATCAGCTCACCCCTTTTGCGAACGACCCTGAGCGCGTCCTGGAAGGAGAGCGCCTGCGAGGCGACGTAGGCCGAGTATTCCCCTAAGCTGTGCCCCGCCATGACGGATGGAAGCCCTGGAATCATGCGCATGATCGCGGCCTGTACCGTAAGGAGCGCGGGCTGGGCGTTCTCCGTCTGGGTAAGCGCCTCGATCGGCCCTTCAAAGCAAAGCTCTTTTAACGGTATTTTCAGCGTTTCCTCGGCCAAGTCGAACACCTCGCGGACCTCTGAAAAACTCCCGTAAAGGTCTTTTCCCATCCCCACGCGTTGTGACCCCTGGCCAGGAAACAAAAACGCAACCCCATTAAGCAATCGGACGTTCCCCTCTACCGGCTTTTTTTAGAGCGCGAAGCACCTTTTCGACGACTTCCAACGCGTCGGGCCCAAGAATGCGGACCATCGGTTCTTTGCCTTTATCCCCTTCATCGAAAAGGGCGTCCAGAGCTCCAACTCCGCTTTCCGCCCAACGCTTTACAAGGTAAGGAAGCGTTCTTCCTTCGATTTCCTCCACCTCCCGAGGAATTTGCGAGCGATCGAAGCGCTCGATCCGAAGCCCCGCATCTTTCATCGCTTGAACGAGCTTTTTAGAGTAAGCAAGATTCATGGCGGCGCGAACATCCGGAAACGTTTCCATCGCCGCAAGAACAAGCCTGGCCATGTGGTCCGACCCGCCAAACTCTGGACCGAGCGGAACGAGGATGCCGTGCTTCGTTTTTATGATTCTAGCCGGAAATCCTGCGACCTCCTCCGGCCCTTGGGCAGCAGGGAGCGCCTCGACCAAGTTCGAGCCCACCTCTGGAATATGCTCGAGAGGGCAGGCCTCCATGAAGCGCCTGGAAGCCTTTTTGAGTCGCTCGATGATGGCATGGCGGCCCGTTTCACGCTCGAGATAGGCTAGCGTGTTCACGGGCCTTACTCCTCCCCCCACCAAGGCGGGAGCCAAAAGACCCAGGTATACGAACGTTTTTGCCTTGGCTACGGCCTGCTCCAAGGACTCTCCAAGGGCAAGATAGGCCGTGATCGCGGAAGAAAGCGTGCAACCCGTCCCATGGCCATGCCGGGTCTGAACCCTAGGATAGGCGAAACGAACGACCTTGCCCTTCAAAAACAGCACATCGATCGCCTGCTGTCCTTGAAGATGCCCGCCTTTGACAAGGACCGCCCGAGCGCCAAGGCACATCAGCCTCTCCCCGAGTTCCTTAAGCCCTGCCTCATCCCTTGAGATGCCGTTGGCCTTGGTCAGTTCGATCGCCTCTTCAAAGTTTGGCGTAACGAGCGTGCTAAGCGGAAAAAGTTTGGCTCGGAGGGCTTCCGCCGCCCCTTCGCCCAAAAGTCGCGCACCCGATTTCGAGAGCATGACAGGGTCCAAGACAATGGGAGGAGACCCAGGAAGGCCAGCGAGCGCTTGTGCAAGGACATCCACAACTTCTAACGACCCGAGCATGCCGATTTTGACGGCCTTCGGGGGCAAATCATCGACAATGGCCGCGAGCTGGTCCAGGACGAGCCGAGGGTCTAGTATAGAAACCCTTTGGACCCCTTTGGTGTTTTGGGCAGTCACGGCCGTGAGGACGGAACAGCCGTAGACCCCAAGGGCGGTGAAGGTTTTTAAATCCGCCTGAATCCCAGCACCGCCGCAGGAGTCCGAGCCGGCGACGGTCAACACGACGGGTGCATGATCGGAGTAAGCAAGCGTACGTTGCATGGGCCCCATGTTTTCCAATGCGTCTATAAACTATTATAATAAAACCCTATCCAAAGACCATGTCAATCTTAGGGGAGAGAATGAAAACCCAATTGCTCGACGGCAGGCAGCTTGGAAAAGCGCTGACTGACAGAATCAGGCAAGAGCTTGAGCTTGCCGGCATCAAACCTGGCCTCGCCGTAGTCCTCGTAGGCGACAACGAAGCTTCGAAGCTCTACGTCGGGAGCAAGCAAAAAAAAGCGCAAGAATTAGGAATGCGCTCGTTCCTCCACAGGCTCCCAGCAGACATTTCCGAGGACGAGCTTTTAGGAGAGATCGAAATGCTCTCTGGCCGTGACGATGTGCACGGCATCCTCGTTCAACTGCCTTTGCCGTCCCATATGGACCCCTACAGGGTCCAGCAGCACATACCGCCCGCCAAAGACGTGGACGGGCTGAACCCATTCAACCAAGGTGCGCTCGTTTTAGGGAGGCCCACCCTCGTTCCTTGTACCCCACTGGGCATCCTTTATCTGCTTTCGGCCTACGGGATTCCGCTCGAGGGAAAGCATGCCGTCATCGTGGGTAGGAGTGCGATCGTGGGTAAACCGATGGCCCTGTTGCTCTTAGAGATGAACGCCAGCGTGAGTGTGTGCCATTCAAAGACCAAAGACCTTGGTCTCCATACCATCCAGGCCGATATCGTCGTGGCGGCCGTCGGCAGGCCGGGGCTCATTCAAAAAACGCAAATTAAAGAGGGGGCAACCGTCGTGGACGTCGGCCAGAATAGGCTCGAAACGGGCAGGCTTGTGGGAGATGCCGACCTCGATGGGCTGATGGGCCATGCCGGATTCCTGACTCCGATCCCCGGAGGCGTCGGTCCGATGACCGTCGCGTTGCTTATGTGGAACACTCTCCTTGCGTTTCTTCTCCAAGAAAAACCCAAGGCGGTACGCCTGCCCATGCTGGAAGGCATTCATGAGCGTCTATTCGGCCACCTAAACCTTCCTTTGGTGCCTTAGCCCGTGCTAACGCAAACGATGTCGCTTACCGTATCCCGGCAGGGGATCTCCCTATGAGCGGGTTGCGCACGCTCCCTTTGCAGCCCCTGCACGCACAGCTCGGGGCAAGGATGGGCCCGTTTGCGGGCTGGCAGGTTCCTATCTCTTACGAGGGGATCCTCAAAGAGTGGGAACACGTTCGTTTCGCCTCGGGCCTGTTCGACATCTCTCACATGGGGCGGATCTTGGTCTCTGGAGAAGGCGCGCTTGCGTTCTTGAACGCCATGCTCACGCGCAACCTCTACACGCTGCCAAAGGGTAAGGTTGCCTACGCTCTCTTGCTCGAGGAAGAAGGGGGCATTTTAGACGACGTAACGGTTTATCGTATCGAAGATACTCTCTGGTTCTTGTGCGTCAATGCGGCCCACGAAGAAGTGGTTTTTCAGCACTTGCGCTCTTTTGTTCCTTCTGGCGTCCGGATCGAGCGAAACGAAGAGTATCCGATCCAGCTCGCCTTGCAGGGCCCAACGGCCGAAGAGGCCCTGCTTCCTTTTTGCAAGGGCCAAGAGAGTACGCTTCGAGGCCTTCCTTACTACGGATGGGCGAAGCTCTCGCTCATGGGTACGGCAACGCTCGTTTCGAGGACGGGCTATACCGGAGAAGACGGGTTTGAGCTCTACCTCAAGGATCAAGCGCAAGCTGAAGGGTTCGTAGACGGCCTGCTCCGGGCAAAAGGCCGGGCATTCGGCGGTCTATGTGGGTTCGGTGTCCGTGACGTGCTCAGGCTAGAGGCGGGCTACGCCTTGGCGGGAACCGATTTCGACCGGCAAACAACGCCCCTCGAAGCTGGGCTCGAGTTCGCGATGCACTGGGAAAAGCCGTACTTTATCGGCAAAGAGGCCCTCATTGTACGTAAACAAGAAGGGCTAAAAGAACGAAGAACTGGGTTCATCGCCACAACCTCGAGGGTTCCTAGGGAGGGATACCAGGTTCATCTCGAAAGCTCGAGCGTTGGGCGTGTGACGTCGGGTACTTACTCTCCGTTTCGACGATCGGGGGTTGCGATGGGCTACATGCCGACCCATCTTTCTAACCCCGGTTTGGACGTTTTGTTGACGGACGCCATGCGCTTGGTAATTCCGGCCAAAACGTCCAGCCTTCCTTTCTACCCACCTCAAACCAAGCGAAAAAAGGGGTAACAGCACCATGCAGGTTGAACCCGGCCGGTTTTACACCTCCGACCATGAATGGGTAGCGTTTGCAGACGACGGAACCGCTACGGTTGGCATCAGCGATTATGCGCAAGGAAAGCTCGGAGATCTCGTGTACATCGAGTTCCTTGCTAGATCTGGACACGTCTCTCGCGGGGACGCCGTCGTCTCGCTCGAGTCCGTCAAGGCGGTTGCGGAGGCCTACGCACCGTTCGATGCCGAAGTCTTGGCCGTAAACGAAGAGCTCCCCCAAACCCCCGGTTGGGTCAACGAGGACCCTTACCACAAGGGCTGGATGCTTAAGTTAAGGCCGCTTTGCCAAGACCCAAAAGCCGGGTTGATGGACGCCAACGATTACGAAGTTTCCCTTAAGGGGCTTTAAACCATGCGAGGATTTGTCCCCCACAATGCCCCACAGCTAAGACAAATGCTCCGGGCAATCGGCATTCCGTCCCTAAGGGCGCTCCTGCCGACGCTTCCTGAAGGCGAACCCGTCGAGCATAAGGTCGAGGGCATCCCGAAGCCTTTGTCCGAGTGGGAAATCGAGAAAACGCTCGAGGAGCGCTTCTTCCTAGAGCCCCTTCCAAAGACCGTCCTGTTGGGCGCAGGGGCCTATTGTCACGCCATTCCGGCAGCCGTCGAGGCGCTTGCCCAAAGGGGAGAGTTCCTCACGAGTTATACCCCATACCAGGCCGAGGCCAGCCAAGGGACACTCACTGCGCTTTTTGAGTTCCAGACGTTCATCGCAAGGCTATTTGGCATGGAGATCGCGAATTCTTCCATGTACGACGGCGCCTCATCGCTCGCCGAGGCGGTATTGATGGCCTTCAGGGTCACCAAGCGGCACAAAGCCCTCATCAAGGCAACCTTGCACCCAGAATACCGCGAGACACTCAAGACATACGTAGCCCCCCTTGGCTTTAAGCTGAAAACATTGCCGATTACGCCAAAAGGTGCCAGCGACTTGGCATCGCTCGATGCCGAGCTCGACGACGGCGATCCTGTGGGCGCCGTCGTGGTCGACTACCCTAGCTTCCTGGGGACGCTCGAAGACTTGGGGCCTTTGGTGGAGCGGGCTCACAAAAAAGGCGCGCTGGTCGTATCGGTCACCTACGAACCCACGGCGCTCGGGCTCATCAAGGCCCCCGGCGACTTCGGCGTCGATATCGCGGTTGGCGAAGGACAAGCCTTGGGAAACCCCGTTGCATTCGGGGGGGCGACGCTTGGGCTCTTTGCAACGAAGGCTTCTTTGGTTCGTCAAATGCCTGGAAGGCTCGTTGGAGAGACGCGCGATGCCAAGGGCCGCCGGGCTTTTTGCGTCACGTTAGCCACGAGGGAACAGCACATCCGAAGGGAAAAGTCCACTTCGAACATCTGCACCAACCACGCGCATTTTGCCCTCCGAACGAGCATCTACCTGGCACTTCTTGGGGCATCCGGAATCCGGAGACTGGCCAAGCAAAACTTCCAACGCGCTCATTACCTAGCCGAACTCATCTTAGAGGAAATCCCGAACGCAAGGCTTTTGTTCGACGGTCCGTTCTTCAACGAATTTGCAGCGGCCATCCCAGGCTTGACCGGCGAACGATACCGGGAGCTCTTTAAGGAGGGCATTCTACTCGGCCTTCCGCTTCGAGACGTCCTCATCAGGGGCCTTGCCCTCCCCAAGGAGAGCTTCCTCATTTGCGCTACGGAAACGCTCAACTATGAGCAGCTCGAGGAAGCCGTCAAGAAGCTGGCTTGGGCGATAAAGCACTAAGGAGCCCGGAATGCAGGAATCCGATCGTAAGGATAGTCTTTTGTTTGAGCTTCCCCCGCACAGCCCAAACCCGGGGCTTGTGGTTTGCAGGCCTTACCCTAAAGATAGACTGCCTCCATCGATACCAAAAGAGCTCGTCCGGAAAGAGGGTACGCTGGAGTTTCCCAGTCTCGACGAGCTGAGCGTGGTTCGTCATTTTACAAACCTCTCCCGGAAAAACTTCTCTGTAGATACGCATTTTTACCCCTTGGGATCGTGTACGATGAAGTACAACCCCAAGGCGATCGAAGTCTTAATCCCCCGGACAAGGCTTTCGAAGATCCATCCTTACATGCCACACGCATTGCTTCAGGGCTTGCTGCAAACGCTCCAGGAGCTCGAGCACTACCTTATGGCGCTTTCGGGCATGGATGCCGTCAGCCTCCAACCATCTGCGGGCGCTCAGGGCGAGCTTGCCGGCCTTTTGATCATAAAAGCTTATCTGCAAGCCAGAAACATCCAAAAGACCGTTGTCCTCATCCCAGATACCGCACATGGAACAAACCCCGCGAGTTCCTCGCTCGCCGGGTTTAAACCCGTCGTAATTCCTTCCGGCCCAAACGGAATTTTGGAGCCTAGCCTACTCGATTCCGCCCCGCTAGGCGACACGGCTGCCCTCATGATCACGAACCCGAACACGCTCGGGTTGTTCGAAGCACATATGCCGGAAATCGCGGAGAAGCTTCACGCCCAAGGAGCGTTCGTGTACATGGACGGGGCAAACCTAAACCCTCTTTTGGGCTTTGTCCAACCAAGACGGCTAGGGGCGGATATTGTCCACTTCAACCTCCACAAAACGTTTGGAGCCCCACACGGAGGAGGAGGCCCTGGCGCCGGACCGATAGGGGTTGTGCAAGAACTCTCCCCTTACCTTCCCATTCCAAGGATAGAGAATGGGGCGGAAGGGCTATCGCTCCAGCAGGAAAACCCGGAATCGATCGGAAGGCTGCGGGCTTTCTTTGGCAATGTCTCGGTACTGCTCAAGGCTTGGGTTTACATCCGATTGCTCGGCTTGGACGGCCTTCGAAACGTCGCCATGACAAGCATTTTAAACGCCAACTACGTGAAAGATCGGCTAAAAGGAACGTACCATCTTCCGTTCGATACCGCCTGCATGCACGAATGCGTCTTCTCTGACCGTATCCAGGCCGCCTATGGCATCAAGACGGTGGATATTGCCAAAAGGCTTCTCGATTACGGGTTCCACCCTCCGACGATTGCCTTCCCCTTAATCGTGCCAGGAGCGCTCATGATCGAACCAACGGAAACGGAAACGCTCGAAACGATCGAGGCCTTCCTTAGCGCCATGGAAGCCGTCGCGAAAGAAGCCAAAGAAACCCCAGAGGTCTTAAAGGGCGCCCCCTACACAACCCCCGTATCCAGGGTTGACGAAGTCAGGGCAAACCGTGAGCCGAGGCTCGTCCACCCTCTTAGTCAGGAGAAGAAGCGATAAAGGACGAATTCAAAAGGCCAGACCAAGAACAGGCGATCCTCCCCAAGGCGTTTTGGGATCGGGTTAAGCGGGGAGGCCATCCGGATAGCCCGGAGGATCTCGTGGTCGAAAGAGGTGTGCCCGGAGCTTCTCACGACCCGCACCTCCGATACGCTTCCGTCCTTCTCGACGGCAAAAGCGACGAGGCCCCCCCCAGAGATCCCTTGAAGCGCCATATCTTCCGGGTAGGACATGCACCCTTCCACGGCCCTCTTAATGCTTAAGAAATACGAGGTGTACTTGAACTCTTTGGTGTTGAGGTTGATAAGTTCCCCCTTTTGGATCGCCTCGTCAAGGTTGGCTGCAGGCTCCCGATTGGCCTTTGTCAGATCCTCGACAGAAGGGAACGGAGGGACATTCGGCGCGTAAGCCTGCCGATCTTGGCCTATTGCGCCCTTGTCTGGGCTTGGAAGCTTAGGGATGGAAGCAAGAATGTCGCTTCTTTGTTCGTGAGGAGGCGTCTTTGGAAACGTCTTCGGCGTCTTGTTCTGCGTCTTGGGGCGGGCGGTCTGGCGATGCGCTTTCACGGCGGATTTTGGCACCTGAGCAGGAAGCGACAATCCGCCCTCTTTCTTTGTTTCCTGGAGTGCCCTATGCGCCGTTTCGGCAAGATATCGGGCATTCTTTGGCTCTTCTTGAGGGGTTTTTGGGTGGGGGTTTTGTAGCAGGATTCGGGTCACGTCGGTGCGCTGGGGCGTTTTCTTGGGCTGCCTGCCGATGTCCGGAACAGCACGGCTTAGCAAAAGGAGCAAGAGAAGATGGATTAGTGCCGAGGCGAGCAAGAAAGGCTCGGCTCGAAACGGCCTGCTGATGGAGTCTCGTTCGTTCAAAAACATAACTTGGAGGAAATTCCCATGAATACGCTGATTGCCGCGCTTACAGCCATCGTTGAACTGCCTGCCGGCCTTTTGCCTGCCCTTAACACGTTGATTATGTCTTTTTTCGAATCCGGCGGATCCATTCTTGAGAGCATCCCGATGTCTTTGGGGCCCGCAGGAGATATTCGAAGACTATTCGATCCAGCCCAAACAACAGTGCCATTTTAACACATCTGGACCGATTGAAGGGATGCCTCCGGCCCCTGCTTGATGTACAAACGCTCCGTGCCGGTTTTCCGGTCAAAGGGCATCCCTTTGTTTTGTTGCGCTGAGGGGTATTTCTTTTGCGCTCGATGCTGGGGATCGCCTCGGGATCGCGGGAGAGTCAGCTTCGGGATGTAGATCTGTTGGTATGCTTGACTTCACCCATGGCATCGGACAAACTGGAACAAAGCCAAGCAAGGAGGAGGAACGATCGTGTGGAAAGGAATCGGCAAGGACAAAGAACCGGAAAAAGACGAGTCGATTGAGCTGATCGGGATGGAGGAACGGGCCGTTCCTCAGCCTTCTATGCAACCTCAACCTTTTCAATCAGGAATGCCCCATCCCAAGACCTTTTCTAAAGCGACCCATATCGGGAGTGGGATCGCCTTTCGAGGCGAGGTTACCGGCAAGGAAGACCTTGAGGTCGAAGGCAGGTTTGAAGGCAAGATCCATCTACCCGGTTGTACCGTTTCCATCGGCAAGGATGGAGAGGTCAACGCAGAAGTAGCCGCCAAAACCGTGAGCATCCATGGCAAGCTCGTGGGCAACGTGGTTGTCAGCGACAAAGTGGAAATCTTCGAAATGGGCTCGATGGAAGGGGACATCGTTTCTCCTAGGATCCAGATTGCGGACGGCGCCAAGTTTAAAGGAAGCGTGGATACCCAGCATCCACACAAAGAGGCTCAAACCCAGCCTGGGCAAAAAGAAGGACTCCCCACCGTTTCAAAAAAAGGCCCGTAGAGTGTTCCGGGCAACCGTCGTCTTGACCTGATATGCAAGGAGGTGGCAAGCCTGCCGGGGAGCAGCGTGGCAAGCCTCAGGGCGCGCAAGGCGGAAGGGCATATTTTGGCGTTCACGCCCTCAAATCTTTCCTTCAAGGCCTTCAAGCCAAAGGGGAAAAGCCGATCGTTCTCGACCTTAGCCCGGCTTCCAACGCAAACTTAGAATACTTTCTCCAGTTCGGGCTGAAGGTTTATCTCTATGACATTCTAAGGGAGGTCAGCGAGAAAGAAGAAGGTCTTGGGGATGCCAATGCCAAGGTGAAAGTTGCCACGTTGGCCATGCGTCTTGTCGAAGCATTTCCCTTTCAGGGGATTCCGTTCGATGGGGTAATCCTATGGAACACGCTCGATTATTTAAGCGACCTCGTGTTTCCGATAGTTTTAACGAAGGCGTTGGGTGCCTTAAGGGACAAGGGTCTCCTGTACGCATTTTTTTTCGAAGAAACGGCCCCTCTCGCTTACGAGCGCATCCAAATCGCCAACATCAACCAAGTTACGGTCGAACCTCTCCCCGCTCTTTCTGTGAAACGCCTACGCACATTTTCGAATCGAATGATTCAAGACCTGTTCGGTGGCCATAAGATCGAAGCCTTCTACATGACACCCAACGGCATTCGGGAGGTATTAGTACGCAAGCATTCATAGCACAGGGGGCAAGGTGCCGCTCGGTTTTTTTTTACGGTCACCAGGTATTCTTAGCATAAGCCAGCCATAACCCAAGGGTCCGAGGACAATCGTCGTCAAAAGCATGGCTCCACGGTCCAAAGACGATGCAAGCGCCCCCATCCTCACGTCATAGTCCAGCACTCGCCCCAAACATCCAAGGACGTACTCGGTCAAGCCTGCCCCAAGCGGAGTAATACCAAGCATCGTAATCACGTTGGCAAACGGAACAAGCGCCATGCTCCTGCCCCACGGAAGCTCTATGCCTGCAAGGCGAAAGCTTGCCCAGTAGCGAAGCACCATCCCAAGCGCATACAGAAGATCGATCAAGATGATCCAGGCGACGATCGAAGGATGTCTAAAGATTGCCTCTAAACCCTCAAAGAAGGAAGTAAAGCGCCCGGAGAACGGCCTCGAGAGGTAACGTTTCAACGAAATCCAAGCAGCCACTGCCACGACGGCAAGGCCAAGCAAAAAAAGAAGGCCATAGGGCAGCCAGACAAAGAACAGAGCCACGACCCCGACAAGGACCAGGTTACCTAGAAAGGAAAGACACCACGTAGCCACGAACAGCCCGCTGTAGGCAAGGAGGGACAACTCATGAGCACGCTTCATATAGACGGCGACAAGCACCTCCCCCAAGCTGGGAAAAAACTGGTTAAAAAACCTGTTCGTCAACCCTACCGCCACGCTGTCCGTAATGCCTAGCCGTAACCCAAGCAGCCAGAACGTCGCCTGGTATTTCAGCCCGATCAAGATGCAAGACGATACGATACCCAGGATATCCAGCGTGAGGTAGGTCCTGTCGAAGCGTACGTTGGCAACAACAAAATCGCGGTGCCGCCATAAAAGACACGCCCCAATCCCGAATACAAGGACCGAACTGAAGGTTTTAAGAAGAGCCGGCCAACGCTTTGCGCGGTCGGCCTTCTTAGGGCGCACGAACGACGTCGGCAAGAGCAACGACTGGTTTGAACTTTAGAGAGGTTTTATCTCTAGGAATATCATGAACCACCTCGAGGGTATATTCTATTTCTCCGTCGAGGCGCTTTTGCTCGAGCATGGCCAACAACTCTTTTTCGACACTGAATTTCAGCTGGTCACCCTGGCCAGGAACAAGCGGTACAATGTAGAGAACGATGGAATTTTCCGAAGTTTGGAGCACTTGGTAGCGTTTGAGCTCTTGAATTTCTTCCAGAAAATCGTAAAAGCAGAAAGGATGAAGAGGCTCTAGGCTTCCGTCTTTGCGCTTCATCCATACGATATCCATCGTTCGCCCCTCAACGCGGGGAATCTTTCGAAATTTTAGCCCACACGGGCAAGCATCGTCCCGAATTGTGCTGATCATGTCCGATATTTCATACCGGATGATCGGCTCTACGCGGTTCAAGAGGTTGGTCAAGAGGACCTTCGACCCGAAGGTTCCTTCTGGAACCGGCTTGCCCTTATCGTCAACCACCTCCAGGATCACGGCATCTTCATGAATATGCATGCCCCTTTGGGCAAAGCACTCGGAGGCCAAGGCAAGACTCTCGGTCGTCGAGTAGACCTCCATCAAACAGTCGCCAAAGGCCTTGTTAATCACCTGGCGTCCTTTTAGCGAAAGAGGCTCCCCGCCGCATTTGAGCTCCTTAGGCCGAATATTAAGGTTTCCCCCAAGTTGTTCATAGGCAAGCACTTCCATTATGGCCGAGTAGCCAACAAGAACGATGGGCTGCGAGGCGTTTAGCGTTTCGACCATTTCGGCAACCGGCATGGTCACGGGCAGAACAACGTTTCTAAGGACCCAGTTTGGAAGGGCAGAGACGTTGGAAACTGTAGCGTTGTATCGTCCTGTCGTAACGATCGTCGCAATGCAGTAAGGTTTTCGTATAAGAATACGAAAAGCCATCCGGAAATAAAAGCCGATTGTTTTCCATTTAAGCGTGGAACGGATTATATTGCACGCTATGCCGTAGAGCGTTGCGGATTTATCATACGCAAAAACGACCGGTTTTCCCGTTGAACCGGATGTTTTGTACAGCTTGTAACGCCCTAGGTAGAAGCCTAAGACGTCCCCCTCCCCTTGGAGCTCGCGCTCGATTTGCTCCAGCCGAAGGCGTTTGTCCGTTACGACATGGTCGAAGTTTCGATAAAGCGTGTCTTTTTTCGTAATCGGCAAATCCTCAAGCTTGCAGGAGGAAACGTCGATCCCGCGGTAAAGGTCCCTGTAAAACGGGCTGTGCCTCACAGCATAGCCAAGAAGCCTCCGCATTTTCTTTTCGCGGTACGCCTCAAGCCGGGCTCCGGAAAGCCTGGAGTTCCACTTTACTTTAGCCAAATAGTATATAAAGGCTGCTGCTAGCCATACTGCATGCACAAACCTGTTAAGCACTCTAAAAACCTGTATAGTTTAGTCGTGGGTCAAGCACAGTGCTTATGAGCGAGGAATATGGAGAACCTGCCCCTTTCTCAGCTTAGCATTTGGAGGAATTCCGTTCCAAGAAGCTATCTGTTTGTGGGGTACCCCGTAGCGCCTAGATAGGCCATAAAGCGTCTCGCCGGGCCGGACTTTGTGAAGGACAG
>WOYI010693308.1_pt1 | contig 36937 bp, 31 predicted proteins | sample 6423411 | NCBI WGS metagenome assembly WOYI01 (sample SAMN13441803, study PRJNA592873) | oil field metagenome | biome: oil field; feature: oil-well bore; material: oil-contaminated soil; isolation source: oil-contaminated soil from oil-well borehole | place: Germany: Wietze | collected 2016-10-18 ...
GCGGCCCACTACGAATCGACTCCTGCGACCATCGCGGTGCCCGATCGGAGCACCAACTGGGCGCTGCGGGAACTGGTGGTGTTCTTTGGACACTTCACAGCTGTTTACAGCACCATACCCGCCGAAAACCCCGTCGGCGGCGGTCTCATGACGGCTGGCATCTCTCTACCTCAGCATCGTGCGCGATCACCGCGGCGGGCGCCCGAAGGCCTCATGGAGCAGGCTCAGTGCCACCGCGGTGGCGGTGAGGCCCTGGCCGACGTCGTGGGTGACGTAGCAGTAGCCGATGCCGGCGGCGGCAGCGGTGGCCGCGCGCAGGAGGCCAGCTGCGCGGTCGCGGCGTCGTGGAGCGTCGGCGCTGCCATCTTCAGTGTGGTGCTCAGTCATGCTGCGGTGCCCTTTCTCGGTTCTTCCGAGGTGCACACTTCTTGATCGCGTGGAAGGGTGCACGCCTCCAAAGGGGCCGACATGGCGGGGCTGAAAGACCCGAGTTGGCGGGACAAAGGACAACTATCCTTTACTTGGAGATTGACGGTTAATACGCCAACTAGGTATCCGGCATATCGGTACACTTTCGACGTGAGCATCCCTCAACCGACGATCGACGAGCCGGAGTCGGATGACGAGAAGGCCAAGCGCGCCGCCCGTCAAGCCGAATACATGAAGAAGGCTGCAGACAACTGCAGCGCCGAGCGGAGAGGGCGCCGCGCCGCCCTCAAGAAGCGCGAGACTTACGACGCGATCACCCGCGCAACGCAGCGCCTCCAAGGCCTGGCCCACCCAGACCAGCCCTACATCGTGATCCGCTCCGAATTCCTACTGCTCGGAACGCCGCGACCCTACCCGCCGCCGGCGCGCCAAGCCGAGAACATCGCCACTCGGCCGTCGTTGACGCGCGTGCACCACGGCAAGAATCCTCACGCCATACCGCTCTATCTCAACGGCCTCTTCGAGCGCCAGATGCGAGCGGCGTACAAGAACAGTCCCGGCGCCCCGCCGGAACCCTCCCGGCGGCGAAACGCGGTGAACAACCCTCTCGATAAGGCCACCAACTGGATCACCCTCACCGCGCTTGACGTCGATGGCGTTCACATCCGGAATCAGCGGAAGTCCTTCACCCGCGCACTCGACGCGCTCCGTAAGTGGAACCTGGTCTCCCTGGGAGACACCGGTCAGCGCTACGCCCAGTTCAAGTTCCTCCACGAAGACGGATCCGGCCGCGAGTACACCACGCCGCAGGGTACCCCCATCGCGCCCAAGCACTTCTGCATCCCCACCGAGTTCTTCACTGCTGGATGGCATCTGGTGCTCACCCCCAATGAGCTGGTGACGTTCCTGGCACTGTGCCACGTGGCCGATCTCCGGCTCCTGCACGACGGCAGCACCGTCATGTTCCTGGCCGAACAGTTCCGCTACAGCCTGCTCGGACTCACCGATGAGGCCTACGTCTCGATCCACGAGCTGGCCGAATTCGGGTTGATCGAAGTGACTGACCCGATGCCCAACCGCAAACGCGGCCGCATCCAACTGGGTGAGACCGGCGGCAAACCGCCTGAGCCCTACAGTATTTCGGTCCCGATGTTCAGTGGCAAGCCGTCCACAGACGCACTGTTCGACCTCTCGAAGTTCAACACGCCGGCGATCAAACGCGTCATCTTCAACCTGAATTTTCAAGCGCCACGGTTCAGGTGACAGCTTGCGCGGGATTTGCCGTAGTGGGTGCACCATCGGCATCGATGATCGGCGTTGCGGCCGAACGCCAGGCCGTGCCAGGTATTGACGCCTAGGATTCAATCCAGCACGACAGGTCCTCCAGCCGTAACGGAGGATAACGGCCGAGGGAAGAGGATATGTCGGCGAAGTCCGGGTTGCACCGCTTTTGGCAGGAGTTCAACGACTTGGATGGCGACACCGAGTACTTCGTCACAGCGCGGCTCTTCGACGGTACGCCCGCCATCTGGCCGAACACTGTCGATTATTTGAGGTGGCGGCATGAGGTCGCCAAGCGACTCAGCATCGACCCTGCGGCGGTACAGCTTGTTGGTAGTGCCAGATTGGGCTACTCCCTGAACCCAGAAAAGAATTTCAAGAATTTCGACGCCGAGTCTGATCTCGATATCGCGATCATCTCACCTGAGATATTTGAATTGACATGGGTTGAAATCCGAAGCTTCATTGAATCACGTCGCGATCTGCACGGAAAGAAGACCTATCTTCGAAAGCTCGTATTCGAAGAGTGTATCGCCCTAGATATCGTATTGCCGCACCTTTCTTATGGTGAACAATGGTCATATCATCGCGATGAGATAGTGTCATTGTTGGGCGGAGAATTGGTTGATCGAGAGATTAAATACCGACTTTACCGTAATCATCGGGCACTTCGAGAGTATCAGCTAAAAGGCGTATCGACCGCGCGCGATCGAGCAATCGAAGAGGGGCTCCAAAGTGTCGGGTAATACACTGAAGTTTGAAATCGAGTCCAAGACCGTTGCAGAGTTCCGCTCCATGAACGCATCCGGACAACTCATCCTCTGCCCCGAATATCAACGACAAGTAGTATGGCCAGAACGCGCGAAAGTCTCCCTGATGGAGACGATATTGCTCGGCTTCCCGATTCCGGAAATCTACCTCTCGTACGAAACCACAGCCGAGGGAGAGCAAACAGTTTCGGTCGTTGACGGGCAGCAACGCTTGACCGCGTTACTAGATTTCCTCGACAACAAATATACACTTGACGAGCTGGAAGATAACGATCTTCGCGAGCATTTTGAGGGTGCGTTGTTTCGCGAGCTGCCAGACGAAGTTCGCAAAGAATTTTTCCAGTACAGATTCCCCATACGTCGGCTGTCTAACCTCGACGACGAGTTCGTGCGAGCTGTTTTTGCGCGTGTAAACCGCGTCAATATGGTGCTCACTGCACAAGAGTTACGGAACGCGCTCCTCCCGGGGCCATTCAATGACTTCCTGCGAGATTGCGCAGCGCACGATTTGAATACCTCGTCGGGCGTATTCAGCGGCGAACGCCGCAAGCGAGGTGGAGACCTTGAGTTCTATGCTGAGGTGTTCGGAACCTGCTTGTTCGGAGTATCGAACAAGAAGTCAGAACTCGATGAACGTTACGATAGAATCTCCAGTAGCTTCGACGACTACCATTCTCGTTCGTTAGAGTTCCTAGCTCTTCTCACTATTCTTGAGGGTGCCGTCAAATGGCAGGGGCAGACGCGGTGGTCCAATATCGTGGACCTCTTCACGCTGCTACACGTCTCTTGGAGCCTGCGCACGCCCCTTTTTGGGGCCTCCGTCGAGAAGCTTCTTGTCTGTCGCTCAGCCCTTGATTTGTTCCAACGGGCCGTTTCGTCATTCAAGAGGGACGAAGGTTCCGGTCAAACTGAGGAACTAACGAAATCGCTTGCCGGCTTACTCAAGCTGGAGGAATTGCAGGCTCGATCGATCGTTAGCGCATACAACTCCGGAATAAGAAATTCGTCCGACCTCGGATCACGGCGAGTCCGGTCTCGTGAATTATCTACGGTCCTTAACGCGGCCCTGAATCTTGAGCCCGCCGCAGAGGCTGAGTCGCCTACGGGCGATTCTCCCGCCCCGACGTCGGAAACGTAGGGTTCGAGGTCACGGCCACGAAAGCGGGGACGCTGCCGCACGCGACATCGCCGTGACCCCCAAAACGGGTCGCGGCCACCCGAATACTCGGGCCCCTCATACCAGCCGCTGTAGTTCGGTGATCAGCCGTTCTCCGAGCGTAAGCGGACGCAGCCACCCCGGTGCACCGATTCGATCAGGACTCCGGCTGCTCGATCTGCTCCACCTCGACGAACGCCGCCAGATCGGTCACGTCCCGATGTTGATCGAAGGCGCGCAGCAGCGCGGTGTAATACGGCTTGTCGAGATCCCAGTCGTATTGCTGCTCGGCGGGGTTCTGGGCGGCGGCGAATACGAGGTCGGCGAGAAGCCTTGTAGTGCGCCCGTTTCCGTCCACAAACGGATGAATGCGGACCGTCTCGGCATGGACGACGATCCCCAGCTGCCGCGCCGTCCAATCGCTGGTGTGTTCCCAGCGCCAGGCGATCGTCCCGAGAGAGTTGCGCAGCTCCACCGCAATCTGCTCGGGCGCGACGCCGATGCTGCCTTCGAGTGCCGCGGTCGGCCGGCCCACGCCCAGATCGGCCTGAACAACCGTGTGTGCAGATCGCGCACGAAGTGATCACTCAGAAGATCGTCGAGCGGCAACGACCCGTCGAGCGCCGGCGGCATCAACTCGTCGACCACCTGGTCCTGCATGCCCTGTTCGACGTCGTAAACATCCGCGCGCGTGATCGGCTTGTCCAGGATCTCGATGACCTCAGGAAGCAGAGCGTCGAGTTCGTCGTGCGGTAGCGGGGTTTCGCCGTATCCGGGCGTCAGCGGCATCAGCGCTTGGGTGGCTGCTGCTTCGCGAGGTAGGCCTTCACTGCGGCCGATCGGCGGTGGCCGGCCGGCACGACACGCCCCTCCAGCTTGGCCGATGCCTTCGTGGCCCGAATCCCGCCCTTCTTGACCGCAGCCCTCGACACCACCACCTTCTTCGGTGTGTTGCGCTCCATCGAGGCACCTCCCTCCAGGCTCGAACTAGGGACCCATCCTACCGGCCTGGCACCAACGATGACCACGGCATTGAGCCCGGTCAGAGGTCGTCGAGTCTCAATAAGCGAGGCATCAGCCAGAGGGCGTCGGGATCGCCGATGGAGTGGTCGCCACCAGCGCTGTGCGGCCTCCCGATGCCTGTCCGCGGCCTCAGCGCGCGGATGGGAGGAGCGGTTCAACGGCTTCGAACAGATTCAGCAAGTCCTGCGCGAATTCACTTTGGTGCTGCGGCAGGAACCGTGCCATCCCTCGTACTTCGGCGATCGCTTCCCTGGCCCGCTCTATCTCGGCCGCAGAGGGCCCGGTCCGTTCCGTCATGGACTGCTCGATGCTGGTGCGCAGGTATGCCCCGAGCCGGGCACGCGTTTGCTCGGCTTGGCGCTCGTAATGGTCAAGACGGCTAACCAACTTGCGATGGTCGCGCTCAGCGGCGCGACGGCAGTCATCGCTGTGGAAGTCTTTCCGCCTTCCCGGTCCGGCGGTTCGAAGGAACTGCTCGTCGCATCGCGGATTCGCGCAGGTGGCCTGGAGATCCTCCCGCTCGTCGTCGTCGCGACGCTCCGCTATGCCGACGACGTCACCGGACAACCGAGGCTCCTCTACGTTGCTGCGTTAATTTGCGCGTTATCGACACCCATTGTCGCACGCGAACGCGCACGTTAGGCGCTTAGACATGCCAGCCAGCGCCAACGGGCACGCGGAAACGCGCCCGAGCAGTGTGAAATTAATTAGCGCGAATTGTGTCGGCGTCATCATGATCGTGTGCCCGAAATGGCGGGCGCAATGAGACGCCCGAAAGGTGGAGGCATGCCAGGCAGGCGAGGACGCAGCTCGATCACGGGCCGGTTCGTGAAGCAGTCGACGGTGAAGAAGAACCCGAAGACCACGACCAACGAAAGCGCCGGCAAGGGCCGCAAGAGGAAATAGTCACGGTTCCTGAGCTGGCCGGCGGCGCTTGTCGGTGGTGGGGACCACACTTGACTGCGCGCAAAGCGCACCACGAGATCGGAGGGCCAGTGGCTCACCTCAAGCAGCAGTTCAAGGACGCCTTGAGCTCCATCGAACCCGGCGATGACAAAGCCAATGCGCCCGAGGCCCACAACCTCGTGCGCGATGCGCTCAATTCCGATCCGACCCTCGCCGGATACGGCGTGAGTCCGGTGCTGATCGGGTCCTACAAGCGGAACGTGTCGATCAAGCGGATCAAGGACGTGGACGTGTTTGTCCGCCTCCCCGAGGTTGACATGGAGGTGTCCTCCCACGACATCCTCGACCGGTTCTTCAAGGTGCTGCATGCAGAGTTCGGCACCGACTCCGACGGGCACCGCCGCACCAAGCGCCAGGACCGCAGTCTGCAGGTCTCGTTCCCGGAGTACGACCTTTACGTCGACGCGGTACCTGCCCGTCGGTACTCGGATGGCCAGACCTGGGAGATCCCGCAGAAGGGTGACGACGACCAGTGGGTCCGCACCAACCCCGAAGCGCTGACCTCGCTGTCGAGTGCGATGAACGCCACCCATGACGGCTTCTACGTGCCGACCGTCAAGCTGCTGCGCCAAACCCGCCGTGCCCTGCTCGGCGTCGGGGCGAAGCCTGGCGGCTTCTTTATCGAGGTCGCGACGTATCAGGCGTTCAACTCAGGACTCGTCAGCGGCAACGACCAGGCAGAGTACTACGTCTCGGCGTTGCAGCAGATCAGCACGATCATCAACAACTTCGTCACCCACGGCATCGAGGTGGCCGATCCCACGCTGCTCGGCCACACCATCTCGATTCGCGCGACGGACGACGAGTTGGAAGCCGCCCGAACCTGCTTCGAAGATGCCGCGGCCGCGGCGCGCGATGCGCTCGACGATGAGGACGAGGGTGCCGCTGCGGTGACACTTCGGAAATTGCTCGGCAAGAACGGTGACGGCGACACCGTGTTCAAGATGCCACCCGGTTTCAACGAGGACGGCACCAAGCGCGCCTCGATCATTTCGCCCGGCGCCCGAGCCGTGCCCGCCGGGCCCAGAACGTTCGGGTGACCCTCGCCAGGTACGACGACTACGTCACCTACACCCGGCAACACTTCGAGGAGGGCCTCATACGGCGGGGCTTCCTTGAAACGCCAGCAGGGTGGAAAGGCGCCATCGCGCACGCCGGCAGCGCCACCGACGTTCTCATCACGCTGCCGGATCGATTCCCATTTCATCCGCCGGCAGTGATGCCTGTCGATCATGATGAGGTGCCCTGGTCTTGGCATCGCGAGGTGGGCGGAGCACTGTGTCTGGTTGATGAGGACGACCACGATGGACTGTGGTGGACCGAGGTGAGCGCGTTCCTTGACCAGGTGGCTGCATGGTTCGACCAAGCCCACGCCGGCTGGCCCGAAGACCGTCCCGACCTCGACCTCGACAGGTATTTCCACCAGTCCGACGACACCCGCCTCTACCTCTACGACGACCTCGCCCCACCTTGGAGCGGATTCTTTCGCTTCCGTCCGGCGAGGAACAACACAATGCGCATCGGGCGCGGTATAAAGCCGCCGAAGTCCGCAAAAGGTAGTAAGCACCGTTTCGGCTACCTCGCTGACATCGGAGACCTCAACGTTCCGCCCCGAACATGGGAGGACATTGCTGCGCGAATCGATCCAAATATCAACCTGGACCGCCGAATTCGGCACGGTGAAGTCACCGTGGTGATGCTGACGTATCGGCGCGGCCGCCACGACGGCACCATCACGCTGGAGGTGTGGCCCACAACGGCCGGCGGTATCGCGGCCAGGCGCCTGCGCTCCGCCGCCGACACCGACGCTGCCCGCGTTGCTCGCGCAGGCCGGCTAGCCCCTGAACTTCATCGACATCACGTCGCGGTCGCGGGCGTGGGCGCCTTGGGTTCGTTCATCGCAGACATGCTCGCCCGCTCAGGCGTGCACCACCTCACCCTCGTCGACCACGACATTGTCGAGCCGGGAAACGTCGTCCGTCACCTCGTCGGCCCCGACAGCGTGGGATTGCCGAAGGTCGACGCTGTCAGACGCCACATCGTCGCGCGCGGCCCACTGCAGGCGGGCGACATCGCGGTCATCAACGAATCACTGACCTTGGGCGACTCAGCCGCCAACCTCATACAGGGCCACAGCTTGGTGATCAACGCCACCGCGGACTTCGCAACCACAGCGCTACTTCACCTCACCGCCGAGGCACTGGACACGCATATCCTTTCGGCGGCACTGCAGAACGACGGCGCGACATACCGCATCGATGTGCTCCCCCCGCTCGGCGGCGCGGACCCGTTACCGCCCTCGGATACCGATACGACTAGCGCACAACAACTTCTGTTCGAATCCGGCTGCGGCAGCCCGATCTCGCCGACACCACCTCATGCGGTCATCGAAGCTGCCGCAGCGACAGTCCGGCACGCCCTCGGCTTGCTCGTCGACCGGCCGCTGCACCCGTCAGGAGAAGTCCGCCACCACCCCAGGCTCGATGAGAGGACGCAGCAGTGAGGCGCACCCAGTCGCGAATTCAACTCGGGAACGAGGCGCACGCAGTGATCACCTCCGAAACCGCTAAGCACCTGCCCGCCGAAACCGGAGGCGTGCTGCTCGGATATCGCGAGGACGCCGACATCATCGTCACCCATGCCCTGGTCGTGGACGGGAAACCCGCGTCCACGAACCGCTACATGCGCGACGACGTAATAGCCAACGAGCTACTGCGCGCCTTCCTGAAAGAACGAGCCGACGACGACCCGACCGGATACATCGGCGAATGGCATAGCCACCCGGCCCCATGCGGACCCAGTCCGACCGACGTCAGCGCGATCCGGGCCACCGCCAAGTCCAGCGACGCCGCCATTGCTCTGCTTGTCCACATCCCCTTAAGCCCCACCGCGTTCTCCGGCATCATCGCCGCCCGCCATCGGCTCGGACGCGTCTCGACCAGAGCGGCAACAGTATCGTTGCCGCAAAACAGGTTTCCCCCTCTTGGCCCGTTACCAAACGGTGCGGTCCGCGGCGACGGACCAGTGTTTGTTTCCTACAGACAGTCCGACGGAACATCTGCCGCCGAATCACTCGAGGGTCTGCTCAGAGCGTCCGGGTTGGTCGTATGGCGTGACCGCAGCGACCTACGGGCCGGCACCACAACCGACCGGCTCGAACAGGCCCTGACCCAGGGCTTGTCGGCGGCGGTGCTCATCGTGACACCAGACATCGTGCACAGCGAGATCGTCCGCGAACGCGAATTACCGCGCCTGCTGCAACTCGACGCACATCCATCGTTCAGCCTGTGCATCGCCAATTATGTTGCCCGCGACCCCAACAACTCCAGATGCGACTTCGAAGCCCCCGACCGGCTGCTGCAAACGGCGCCTGCCCGTACCCTCGCCGACAAAAAGCAAACCAACATGCTCGATCCCGCCGGGGAGGTTGAAATCGCGCGCGACCTCCTTGTGCACCGCGTCGAACAACGCGCGGCTGCGATCCGTGAACAACATCGGCCTTTCACGATCCGCGTGCAAAGCAGGCCAACACCTTCCGCTATCGACGCCGGCGAGGACGACCTGCATATCCGCCTCAGCGCCGCCACCAGCGGGCGCCTTCCCTCCCCACAAGGGCTCAAGCTCCTTCAAACCACACTGCCGCTCATCAGTGACGCGGTATACGCCACTGGCGCCAAAACCGTACGCATCGCCGGCGGCGCACACCTATCGGTAGCCCTAGCCCTGGGCGCCGCACTGCCCGAGACGAAGATAGGGGTCCTTGAGGTCCTCGACCTCCAAGACCAGGTGTGGACCTCCATGGTTGGCGACAAGCTCTCCACCAACGACGTCCACATCGAACCCATCGACCCGGAGAGGTCGTCCACGGCAGGGCGTGACCGAATCGCGGTGTTTGTCAGATTGACTCCCGACCACGACGGCACCGCATTCGAGCGGCTCATCCGCGAGTCGACCGACGGGTTCACCGCCGCTGCGATCGTGTCGACCGACCCGAACAGCAGAATCGACGCACGCGAAGCCGGCCGTCTGAGTGCAGCCGTCGCACGCGCCATCAAGGGGCTCGCCGCGAGCAGCGGCCGCGCCGAGATACACCTGGCCTTCCACGGCCCGTACACCATGGCTGCGCTCACCGGTCGCTACCTCAACACGTTGCGCACCGTCATCTACGAATGGGACAGCGAGGGCGCCGACGGGCCGACCTACACACCGGTCATCGTTTTGGAACCCGGCACCGCCGGAGGACCGATAACCGACGTCATCGCCTCAGTGGGAGTCGGCGGCTAGTGTCACGCAGGCACGACGGGGGGACAAACAGATGACGCAAGTTGTTTCGAAATCGCTGGCCGCGGTGCTTGCGCGACCTCCGGTTCCACAACGCTCCTTTCCCTGGAACCGCTCCGCTTGGTCCACGGCAATGTACGACCTACCCGACGTGCAAAAAGTGCTCGACGTACTGCCCGACAGAGTCGACCGGGACTCGATCCGCGACGTCGTCGCCGTACAACTCAAAGACGGCGGAGTGCTACCTGCCTTCGTCAGCGCGATGGTGTGGGGCTACGGCGACAGCGGCTATGGACCGACCCGCGTTCGCTGGGTGCTGACTGGTGTGAAGACCGGCGCCGATGAAGCGCCTGTGCGCGGTGACGTCGCCGAGCTGCTGCGCACCGCCGCCGAGACAGTCCGCGCTCAAGGCCCCGTGGAGGGCTTTCGCTATATGAACAACGATGGCCGGATCAAATACCTCGCCGGTGCCTTCTTTACCAAGTGGCTCTACTTCGCCTCGGCCACCACCAGCGCCGACGACTCGAACGCGGCACCGATCCTGGACAAGCAGGTCCACGACTGGCTACAACGGGAAGCCGGCATCTCGGTCAACATTCACAGAACCCAGGACTACCAGCGCTACCTCGAAGTCCTCAAAGGTTGGGGAAACGCCTACTCCCGCACCCCGGTGCAGGTCGAGAAAGCGATCTTCGGACTGGCGACCGGACGCACCTAACGACCGTAGGCTCGCCCACATGAACGATCGGCGCGCTGGACACCATCCCGCAGAGGAGGGCAAATCTCCCAGTGCGCCTGCGTACCTGACGCTCGGCCACGTCCTGGCTGCGATTGGCGCCGAGCACGATCCACCGATCGGGCTGGACGACATCCGCGTTATCCGGCACAGCTTCAACACCGGCGAGGAGATGGGGTTACGGGGACCCGAGGATCTGACCGAGGACAAAGTCCGGAGTTACACGCGCTTCCAAGGCATCTCGCCCCGACAGTTTCCCGTCCAACCCGAGCGCTACTGGGTGGTGCTGATAGCTGACGGCAAGCGACGCTCCCGGTTGTGGGGAGCGTTCGAAAATCACGGGGAGATTGTCGCCGAGCGCACCGCGGAGGCCCGATTCTTCGATCTGCGTCGCAGTGACATTCTGAAACCGCTCGTCAACAGGCTCGTCGTAGAGTGGGATACTCCAAGAACCTGGCACCGGCGCGCGGCCAGCGCAGCGGATATGCCTGTTCTAGAAATTGCCGACCGTGACAAGGTGCCGTTTCCGGGATTCGATGACGTGTTGCTCACGTTTCACGAACTCGGCGAAATGGTATCGGACCGCCGCTACGCCGACTGGCAAGTCGCGCTGTCCCAGGTGCAGGGCATTTACCTGATCACCGACGCCTCCAACGGAAAGCAGTATGTCGGGAAAGCTTCTGGCGCAGAGCAAATCCTGCAGCGCTGGCGGTCGTATGCGCAGGATGGTCACGGCGGCAACCGTGCCCTTAGGGAATTGGCCAAGATCAGCACGGAGGCCGGTGGCGCCAAGACCGACCACGCCCGGCACTTCGTATTCAGTATTCTGCGCGTGTTTGGGCCCAGCACCTCGTCCTCTGTGGTCGACAGGGCTGAGTCGCATTACAAGATGGCGCTGATGACTCGCGAGCACGGCCTCAACCGCAACTGATCGGGCAGCCCCAACCCCGGCCGGGGACACGCGTGCCTACTCAGGTGCCGACGAATCCAGCGTCGCGTCGCCGTTGGCGACATCGATCGTGTGTTGCACCGCGCTAACGGCGGATACGGCTTGGGATTCGCGTTCGACGCGCACCTCGACGTAGTCTGCCGCGATCTCATGTATGCCATATGTCTTCGCATTGAAGATGTCGCTCAATTGCTTCTGGTACTTCGAATCTGCGGTCTCAGACAACGGAACGCGGACGATGTAACCCTGGCCGTCCTCAGCGAGCCGCGTCTGAGCTAGTTCACCGGTGATCTTCGCCATCGCCCTGTCTCTCAATCGGTCATAGCTCGGAAAGTTCAAATTTAGCGTGTCCGCCGCGGCAACGCCGAACCTTCACCAGGGTTTGCCCCTACGGCAAGGGGGATTGGCCCGCGATCGCCGGAGCAACATCGCCGTGACGGATGCACTCCGTCACGCCGTCCCCATCGCAGCGGGTGACGTCGCCGCCTACTGATCCACCATCAGGTCACTGGCGGGGACTCCGAGCGCGTCGGCGATATCGAACAGCCGTTCATAGAGCAGACCGCGTTGCCCACTCTCCACGGCGCTCAGAATGGGGCGGGTGACGCCGGACTCATGGGCCAGCTGCTCCTGCGTCATGCCTCGCACGACGCGGAGCTCGCGTATTCGCTTGCCGACGGACTCTCGTCGACGCTCCCATGCAGCCACGCGCTCCGGACTGTTCTGGCTTGGTCGGGTGGGCACGCACATACGCAACTGTGAGTGCACCGCAAAGTCTGTACTACTAGTATTACATTGCCATGATGCACGCCAACACGCCACCAGTTCGACGCGAATGGGTGACCAAACGTGGCCTTGAGATGCTCGATGAACTCGTAGGTGCCTTACAGGAGAGCCAACTCGCGCTACGTTCCATGCGTGTGGACGTTGGCCTCACCCTTGACGAATTGGAGCGCGACCTGCGGACGGCGCGGGAAACCGCACGTTTGGTGTATGACGCAGCAAGTCTGCTGTCCCAAGGCGCTGAACTGGCCGGGAGCTGGTCCGATTATCCATCCCGCCCGAAAGCAATACTTGCACGTCATCGGGTAGCTGTTGACCACGGCGCCCCAAAGAAGGTGCCAGCAACACCGGCCGCTGACCTCTATGGGGAGATACTTCGAGAATCGTACGAACGCATGTTCCATCAAGCCCGCGAGTCTCAACCGGAAGCATCGCGTGCGGGTCGACGGTGTGGGCACCCGAAGCTCGACGGGGAGCTATGTCGCCGTCGATTAGTAAGAATTCGTCAAAACGAGTTCGCCAGTCACTGCCCGGATCATCTGGAGGACAGTGAACGCGAACTCTACGAGCGACATCGGCGACAGGCTGCGAGCAGGATTGCGCAGGCACAGCGAGAAGAGTTCCGCAGGATTGCGGACGAATGGATCGCGGAGCGGCACGGGATTCGGTCATGGGTCGAGCGGGTGGTCCGTTCGACCGGGTGGGTGGATTAGCTTCGTCTTCGTGCGAACCGGAGAGCGACGAGGCGCTGGCAGCTTCGAACAATTCAAGAATGCCACCACACGATTCCGAGTCTCGAGAACGCGGTCTCGTTTGCCCAAAGGCCGGTGCTATTTCGGTTAAAGTCGGCCAAACCCGGTCACAGCCGGGATCTCGCGACGCGGGAGGTCCGCAACGATATGTCTGAGCCCTGGTTGTCGGCCGACGACATCTCCGCCCACCTCGGCGTTACGAAGGACACGGTCTACGCGTGGATCGCCGACAAAGCGATGCCCGCCCACAAGGTCGGCCGGCTGTGGAAATTCCAGGCGAGCGAGGTCGATGAGTGGGTCCGAAGCGGTGGTGCCGAGACGACAGGCGATGCGAAGTCCCCAGCCTAAGCAGCTTTCAGATCTTGTCGGTGGGTCGCGTTATCTTGATCGACTTGCCAACAGCCGGGAGGGGGAGCCGATGATGACAGCTACACATCGGTACGCACTTTCGTTTACCAGCGGTTCGCTGCTGACCCAAGAAGCCCTCATCGCTGTACCGATCTATCTTCGCGAACGTGATTGGGCTACGGCCCGCGCACGGATCAAAGACGAAAACCTGCTTCAGACCCGTGTGGAGCGATCAAACACCCGCATGCTGGGTGCGCTCATCCCGCGGCTGCAAGTGCTCACCGAGGCCGAGCTTCAGATCATCGCCGACGGAACATCCACTGAGCGCGGCCATCTGATGTGGGCTGCAGCCTGCCGGCAGTACGACCTGATCGGAGAGTTCGCCGAAGAAGTATTGCGTGAACGGTTCCTCACCTTGGCGGGCACGGTGACCTATGAGGAGTTCGACTCTTTCTACCGCAGCAAGGCGATATGGCATGAAGAACTGGACACGATCACGCACAACTCGTTCAAGAAGATCCGGCAGGTTGTGTTCAAGATGATGGTTGATGCCGGTCTGCTAACGAAGCAGGACTTGATCGAACCGACGTCGCTTTCGGCGCGTGTCGCCGACTGCCTCAGCCGCCGCACCCCCAGCGATGTCCGATTCTTTCCGACGAAGGCGGCCGTGTGACGATGTCAAACCGGGTCACTCTGGCACAGCACGAGGAGCACCTCTTCCAGGTTCTCAAGAGCGACCGCTTTCTAAAGATGCAGGGCCTCGGCAAAGAGGTCGCCCACTTCATCTATGACTACGACCCAACCTGGGCTCTTGACGTCGCGCAGGCGAAGAAGCGCATCAAGACCAAGCTCGAAACCGAGGAGGGCATAAAGGTTTTCGAGATCAACCTGTATGACCTCTGCGTCGAGCTGCTGAAGGAACGCAAGGTCTGGGATCGCGTCCTCGCGGCCGAGTCATCGATAGATAAGCCCGACTTTCTCAAGATGTTGCAGAACATGCTCGACCCCCAGATGCACCTTGCGCCGGCGATCAAAGCGCGCATCAACAGCGACACATTCCACATCTTGTTCCTCACCGGGATCGGAGAGGTCTTTCCGTTCGTGCGCTCGCACACCGTGCTCAACAACTTGCAGACAGTCGTCTCTGACCGGCCGATGCTGATGTTCTTCCCTGGCAAGTACGACGTGTCGGCCACTCAGGGTTCGGCGCTCGTTCTGTTTGGCCAACTCAAGGACGATTCCTTCTACCGCGCCAAGCGCATCCTCGACCAGGAAGCATGACTCGATGAAACTCAAAGAAATTTTCCTCAAGGACGTCAACCGCTCGATCGAGGGCGTGGTCAAGGCCGACGACGTCGATCACCTCGGCGTTGAAGTCGAGGAGTATGTCCTCACCAACGACGCAGCTAAGGGTGTGGGTCCGCTTCTTGAGGAATACACCAACTACACCAACGCCAATGGTGTATGGATCTCAGGCTTCTTCGGCTCAGGTAAGTCTCACCTTCTGAAGATGCTTGCGCATCTACTCGGAGACGTTGAGGGACAAGCTTTCCCGCGAAGCAGGGTCAGTGACAGCTTCCTTAGCAAGACCGACGACGCAATGCTGACTGCTTCGCTTAAGAAGGCCGCAACGATTCCGGCGAAGAGCCTGCTGTTCAACATCGACCAAAAGGCGACTCTGATCGCAAAGGATCAGACAGATGCGCTGCTCAAGGTCTTCGTCAAAGTTTTTGACGAGAGCCGCGGCTACTTCGGCAACGACGGCGCCGTCGCTCGGTTCGAGGAAGACCTCGACAAGCGCGGCCAGTACGAGGCGTTTAAGTCGACTTTTCAAACGCATGCCGGCATCGACTGGGCGCAGGGCCGCGAACAAACATTCCTTGAAGCCCATCACATCGACACGGCATTCGCCGAGATCAACGGCGGGGCGAACCCCGGAATCATCGAGCAGTACCAAAAGTCGTACGCCGTGTCGATCGAAGACTTCGCCACTTCTGTCAAGGCATGGATTGATTTGCAGGAGCCCGGTTACCGCCTCAACTTCTTCGTCGATGAAGTGGGTCAGTTCATCGCTGACGACGGCAAGCTTAAGCTCAACCTGCAGACTATTGCTGAGTCCCTTAACACAAAATGCAAGGGCCAGTCGTGGGTCTTTGTTACGTCCCAGGAAGACATGGACAAAGTCGTCGGCGACCGAACTAGAGAGCAGGGCCACGACTTCTCCAAGATCCAGGCCCGGTTCAGCACCAGGGTGAAGCTCACGAGTCAGGACGTCGAAGAAGTTATTAGCAAGCGCCTGTTGGAGAAGAACGACGCGGGTGTGGCCGACGTCAAGGCGATCTACGTCAAGGACTCCGCGAACTTCAAGACAATCTTCGACTTTGTCGACGGCGCAAAAACCTACCGCAACTTCGTCGATGAAAGTCGCTTCGTCAACACCTATCCCTTCGTGACATATCAGATTCCGATGTTCCAGGCCGCTCTGGAAGGCCTGTCTGATCACAATATGCTTGAGGGAAAGAACAGCTCGGTCGGCGAGCGTTCGATGCTCGGAGTCGTCCAGGACGTTGCCAAACTCATTGGCGGCGAACAGGTGGGATACCTGGCCACCTTTGACCAGATGTTCGCCGGGATCAGCGCGGCGCTGAAATCCGCCGCCCAAAGTGCCATCCTGCAGGCGGAGAAGCACCTTCCCGATCCGGCCTCCGACGTGACAATCCTGGCGAACCGCCTGCTCAAGGCGCTGTTCCTAGTTAAGTATGTTGACACCTTCAAAGCCACACCGCGAAACCTCACCGTGCTTGTCTACGACCGCTTTGGTCTGGACCTAAAGTCATTGGGCGCCTTGGTGCAGGAAGCGCTCAACTTGCTGGAGACGCAGTCGTACGTACAACGCAACGGCAACCTCTACGAGTACCTCACGAACGAGGAACAGGAGATTGAGAAAGAAATCAAAGGCGTCGATATCGACTCGTCCGAGATCTCCAACAAGCTCTTCAAGTATCTCTCGTCGGACATCCTGAAAACCAACAAGATGAAATACGCGAAGAACGGCCAGGACTTCGCCTTCGGATACAAGCTCGATGACATCGTCCAAGGCAATCAGCGAGAGCTGACAGTTCACTTCATCACCCCAGAGACGAGTTACACCGACGACGAAATCAAGATGCAAAGCGCGGGTAAAGATGAGCTCCGCGTCTTCCTCGGCCGCGACAAGCGATTGCTCGCCGACTTGCGCCTCTTCGTGAAAACTGAGAAATACACCAAGCAACGCACAAATTCTGGAGCCACATCGTCGATGCTGGCCATCCTTCAAGCCAAGCGGCTGCTCAACGCCGACCGCGAAAAGGAGCTCATCGAGAGGCTTCGTCAGGCGGTCGGCAACGCGCAGATGATCATCAACGCCTCCGAGGTCACCTCCTCCTCTCAGGAAGCACTTGCACGCGTATCTGACGGTTTCCAAGAACTCGTCAGTCGCACGTACACGAGTTTGGGACTCCTTGGTGGCAAAGTTTTCTCGGAGCAGCAGGTCGCCGGTGCCGTTCAGAACGACCAAGGCCTGTTCGGTGCCGAGAACTTGTCGACCTTGACATCGCCTGGGGCAGAAATGGAGTCGTGGATCATCTCCCAGGCCCACCTCGGCGAACAGGTAACAGTCAAGAAGATCGTCGATCGCTTCGAGTCCAAATCATACGGCTGGAACCTCGGCTCGATCGAGGTCGTGTTGGGCTGGTTGGTCGGAACCGGAAAGATAGCCCTCAGCATCGATGCCACCCCGGTGGTACGTACCGAGGTCGCAGCCCTGATCAAGAACACCGCCAAGCAGCAGCACACGGTTGTCGCTATACAGAAGGCTTACGACGCAACAAAAGTGGCGGCCTTTAAGAAGTTCTGCACGGACTTCTTCGACGAGGGTGCAGTGCCGAGCGACCCCGCGGAACTCGCTCGGTTCGGCAAAGACAAGCTCGCAGCCAAACGTGAGGAACTCGCCACACTCGTCAGCACCAGTCGGTACCCGTTCGTCGGCCAACTCGCCGCAGTGGTAGCGCTTTTAGATCAAGTCACCGGCAAGCCCGTCGACTGGTACCTTGCCGAATTCAACACGGCCGACGAACTCCTTGAGGCCAAGGGAGACACAATCGATCCCATCAAGGCCTTCCTCAAAGGACAGCAGGCCAAGATCTTCGACGAAGCAGTCGGACTGCTCTCTGCCAATTCGGGCAACTTGGCATACCTACCGGAAGGTAGCGAAGATAACGTACAGACGCTGCTAGATGACCCGAATGCGTTCCGCGGCAACAAGATGAATCAACTCAAGGCGGCGTCAGACACCCTCAAGAACCTGCTTGACGACCAAGTTACTAATGCTCGCACGGCGGTAAAAAGCGCTGTCGAGACCAAGCTTGAAAGTCTGCTGCAGGAGCACTTCTACAAGGCCGCATCGGCAGACGCCCAAAACTCAGCAGTCGACACAGTGAACACGCTTCTGTCGACACTCGACAGTCAGAACCTCATCGCCGTTGTTCACCAGACTGGTAGCCAGTTCGAGTCCGTCACCTATCCGGGCCTAATCGACCAACTCACCAAGTCTGCCGACAACAGCGGCAGGCCCCAGAAGCCAACGGTAGCCGTCGCGAGCATCAAGGCGGCGGGAGGCCCTGCCATTATCGAGACCGAGCCCGACGTCGACGCCTACCTTGCCGCACTTCGTGTCTCCCTTGTGCAAGCGATCAAAGAGAACCGGATTGCAAACTGATGGAAACCGCACCACTCAAGGCGTTCGCGACGTCAGCCCGCACCGAACTCATGCGCGAAATCACCGCGCGAATCACGGCTGTCCTCGGCCAAGGATCGCCCGAGCGAGTCGAAAGTCCCACAACAGTCGCCAGTCTGGAGAAAGCAGTCGCTGCCGGCGGAGGTGGCGACAAAGGCAAGGCGCACGTAGCAGACAAAGTCGCCTACACCTGGTTCAACCGCATCATTGCCCTGAGGTTCATGGACGCCAACGGATACACGGGTATCGGTGTGGTCTCACCAGCCGCCGATCAAGTCGGACAACCGGAGGTGCTTGCTGCGGCAAAACGCGGGCAGATCGACCAACAGGTGGTGTCCAACGATCGGACCACGGCCGCCATCGCCGGCCTGCTCAACGGCACTCGCCAGCCACGCCTGGGGGTTGACGCCCAAGCGGAAGCCTACTCGCTGCTCCTCGCGGCCTATTGCCAATTTTGGTACAAAGCAATGCCTTTCATGTTTGAGCGCCAGGGCGATTTTACCGAACTGTTGATACCTGCCAACTTATTGGCCGGTGACTCGGTGCTCACTCGTTCGGTTGACGTCCTGAGCGAGGACGCCTGTAAGGACGTCGAAGTCATCGGCTGGCTATACCAGTTCTACATTTCGGAGCGCAAAGACGAAGTCATCTCCGGATTCAAGAAGAACAAGAAGGCAGGGACAGACGAAATCCCGTCGGCTACACAGCTCTTCACGCCACATTGGATCGTTCGTTACCTTATCGAGAACTCACTGGGCCGTTTGTGGATGCTGAACAGACCGACCTCAGGGCTTGTGCACCAAATGGACTACTACATCACCCCGGTCGACGAGGAGGTGGACTTCCTCAAGATCGCCAGGCCTGAGGAGCTGAAGGTTGTTGACCCAGCCTGCGGCTCGGGGCACATGTTGACCTATGCGTTCGATCTCTTGTACGCGATCTATGAGGAGGAGGGTTACGCGCCGTCCGAGATTCCGGCCTTGATCCTGGCTAACAACCTCTATGGCACCGAGATTGACCCGCGAGCAGGTGCACTGGCCGCCTTCGCGCTGACAATGAAGGCTGCTGCAAGGCGGAAGCTCTTCCTCAAAAACCCAGTCGGCCCAAGAATCTGTGTAGTCGAGCCGATCTCGTTCGGTCCAAACGAGATCGAGTTCCTGATTAAGCACGACGGTGACCGCGATGCAGAGACTGCCTTCTGGACTCAGTTCTGCGAGGCAGACATTCTCGGCTCGCTTATCCAGCCCGAAGCGGGGTTGACTGCCCAGCTCGCTCTTCATCTTGACACCCTGAATGATGAGGGCGACATCCTCAAAGCTTTCACGATCGACTCGGCTCGGCGCGTTGTTCAACAGGCCGAGTATTTGAGTGATCGATACGCCGTTGTAGTTACCAACCCGCCGTACATGATCGCCAAAAATATGAACGCCAGACTCGCGGAATGGGTCAAGGATAATTGGACGACAGGTAGCGCAGATCTGTATGGTGCCTTCATTGAGCGGTGCGCTTCTCTTGCCAAGACGAACGCATTCGTATCCATGATCGCTATGCAGAGTTGGATGTTCATCCCATCATTCGAAGGGCTCCGTCGCAGGATCATCAAGCAGCTGACGATTGTCACGTTGGCCCAGTTTGGTCCGAATGCGTTCGACACTATTAGCGGCGAAGTTGTCTCGACCGCAGCGTTCGTGCTCAGGAATGGTGGACACAAATCAAGCGAGGCTGCCACCTTTATCCGCCTCGTGGACGGGAAATCCGAGTCTGCGAAAGCGGATGCGCTCCGCGGCGCAGCCGAATCCCCGTCGTGCTCCTGGCGATATCGCGTAACGCTATCCGATTTCGCGAAAATACCCGGCATGCCCCTGGCCTACTGGTTAGGATCCAGTGGCTTTCGGAGTTTTCAGTCGACCCTCCTCGGTGAAATTGCATCGGTAAGGACCGGCATGACCACCGCCAACAACGAGAGGTTCCTCCGGATGTGGAGCGAAGTCTCGTTCGACCGAATCAAGCTGAATTCTGCGAGTGCCCAGGATGCGATCGACTCTAGATGCAAATGGTTCCCATACAATAAAGGCGGCGGGTTTCGCCGTTGGTACGGATTTACAGAATCGGTTATCAACTGGCACAACGATGGGGCAGAGATAAAGGGAAATCTCGATGCCAACGGCAAGCGCAGAGCATCGGTCCGGGCCGAGGAGCATTACTTTAGGCCCGCAGTTACCTACTCCGCCGTGTCTGGAACTAGTTTTTCAGCGAGACTGTCGGACTCCGGATTCTTGTTTGATTCAGGCGGCTCGTCAGTATTCGTCGAAGATCCCGAGCAGTTGCAATTGGTAGCTGGGATTCTCTGTTCAAAGATTCCAGGGTTCTTCCTGCAAGCGTTCAACGAGACGATCAACTTCCAGCCCGGAGACGTCTCGCGAATCCCAGTGGCACAGCTATCGCCGGATTTCGCTATCCAGATCAGAAGATGGGTGACAGAGGCCGTTCAGATATCTACAGCTGACTGGGATCAATACGAAACCTCCTGGGGGTTCCGGCGGTCCCCCATCCTTCCTCATCGTGGATTCACAGATACGCGGCTTGCAGCCGTTGTCGCTCAACGTATTTCGGACATGAATGATGCCAACAGTCGGCTCAGCCGAATCGAATCGCTCGCCAACAAACTCCTAATAGATGCCTACGGTTTGAGCGATCAGTTGGATGCCAGTGTCAGCGAAAGCGAGGTAACGCTGCACGGCAACCCTGCGTACCGGTTCGGGAAGGGAAAAGGTGCAGAGGAATACAAGCGGCTGCGCGAGTATGCCGTGGCATCCGATCTGGTTTCGTACGCAGTCGGCTGTATGTTTGGGCGCTACAGTCTCGACGAGCCAGGGCTCATCCTCGCGGATGGGGGTTCGGCGCTGCAGGACTACCTGGCCAGGGTTCCATCCTCGACCTTCATGCCGGACGACGACAGTGTAATTCCGATGGTCGATGGCGATTGGTTCGAGGACGACATCGTGGCTCGGTTGCGCCAGTTTTGCCGAGTTACGTTCGGCAACAGGCACTTCGAGGAGAATCTGAACTTCGTGACCGAGTCTCTCGGGGTGAAGAACCTCCGCGAGTACTTCATCACGAAGGCCGGGAAGTCCAAGTTCTATGATGATCATGTTCAGCGGTATAAGAAGCGTCCGATCTACTGGCTATTCTCAAGCCCCAAGGGATCGTTCAACGCGCTGATCTACTTACACCGCTACGCGCCGTCCACCACTTCGACAGTACTGACGTACCTGCGTGAGTACGTGACCAAGCTCGAGTCGAGCCTGCAGCAAGCGGAGCGCGCCGGTAACGCGAAAGAGGCAGACCGCCTGCGCAAGATTCTCGTCGAACTGAATGAGTACGAGCACGACACCCTGTATCCGAAGGCAAGCGAGAACGTAGTCATCGACCTCGACGATGGTGTGAAAATCAACTATTTAAAGCTCGGCGGAGCTCTAAGGAAGATTGCCGGGTTGGAGTCTTCGGGTGACTGAGCTGAACTCCGTTAAGGACGCCATCACCAACCGACTTGCCTCGCAGCGAGTCGTGTTCTGGCATGACCCTTTCGGTGAGTACGAGGCAGACATCGAAGCGCTCGAACTCGGCGCCGTTACCGTGACTCGCCTGCACGGTAACGAATTTGGCGTGAAGAGCACGATCCTCGCCGATCACGTCACCAAGCATCTCGTCTATCGGTCCGGTGAGATGCCACGAGGGACGAGCAACTGGCTGTTGGACCTTGAGTTGGCCTATGGAGTCTTCACCGCAGACAAGACGTCGATGCTCCAACAGGAGCTAGGGATTAACGATCCCGCGCTAGCTGCGGTCATCGAGCAGCACCAGAGTTTCTTCGGTGCCAGCTCTCGAAAGGTCGCTCTGTCGAAGCTTCTAGCATCAGGTGACGACCCCGCGAAGATGCGGGCCAAGATGTCCCAGGTTCTCGTCAAGTCCTCAGGACACACGTTGACAGACATCATTCGCGAACTTCTCGCCGAGAACGCTGCGAACAAGCGGGCGAAGTTCGATGATCTCGCGACCTTCGGGCTCGACCAGTTCCTTTGGGCTGGCTTGGTGAAGATCTATAAGTACTCGGGCACCAACCCAACCATCGACGATTTTGTGCTGTGGATGTACACCCGGGCGATCGACGAGTTCGTGTCAGAAGCACCCGGCGAGTTTCGAAATATTCGGATTGACTTCAACAGTCTGCGCTACGACGTTCGCACCCAGCGCGTGATGGCGACGCTCGCGTCGCGGGCGGCTGACGCGCTGGACCTGAAGTCGAAGATCGAGCACCGTGACTTCCGCGAGCTAGTCGAAGTCACGATCTTCGAGGAAATCGACCGCAAGATCATCGTTGATCTCGCGGCCGCAGTTGTAACTCAAGCGGTAACACCCCGCGAAGTAGCCGAAATCGTCCGGCAGCGCCAGGACAGCCTCTGGAAGGACAAGTACGCCAAGCTGTACGAGGCGACGCACAGCGCCTCCGAACTCCTCGCATCCATCGCTTCCCTGCCCAGCACGATCCCATCGATGGACGCAGGCCTACAGCAATACCAATCCGACTGGTTCCGAATCGATCAGCAGTACCGCTGGTTCACATACGCCTACCAAACCGCAGACTTTCAGAAGCCCCTCGAAGCATTGAAAGCGGAGGTTGACAAGCAGTACGCCAACAAGTTCCTTCATAGTTTCGGTGGATTGTGGCAGCAGGCACTGGAGCCGACTGATCAATGGAAGTCAGTTTCCCTTGCGCCCCAAAGTAAGTTCTTCGATAACCATGTCGCTCCCGTCGTCAAGGATGGCCGCACCAAAGCGGTCGTCATCATCTCGGATGGCATGCGTTACGAGGTCGCGGACGAACTGACATCCCTGATCCGGAGCGAGGACCGCTTCGACGCCTCGCTCTCGGCGGTGCTCGGAATGCTCCCTAGCTACACCCAGCTCGGCATGGCAGCGCTGCTGCCCCAATCGGCGCTAGAGCTCAACCCAGAGGCGCTGCCGGTACTTGCCGACGGCAAGCCCACAAACGGAACTGCTAACCGCGACAAGGTATTGCATGCGGTAAATGGCCATGCAATCTCAGCCTCAGACGTGATGGCGATGTCCGGAGATGAACTGCGTGAGCTTTACAAGCAGCACCAAATCTTCTACGTCTACCACGACCGCATCGACGCAGTCGGCGACAAAGCGGCCACGGAACGCACGGTGTTCCAAGCGGCGGACGACACCATGCGCGAACTGGTGCTACTCGTCAAGAAGTGGACGAACGCGAACGCCACAAACATCGTGATCACCGCAGACCACGGGTTCCTCTACCAAGACATTCCGCTGGAGCAGGCGTACTACGTGTCCGAGCCTCCGCAAGGGGACGCGATCACGAAGACCAATCGCCGGTACGTGCTGGGCAGGTCTCTGAAACCTTCGCCTTCGTTTATGACCTTTACCTCAGCTCAGGCCGGACTGGTCGGCGACATTGACATCCAAATTCCCAAGTCCATTCACCGAATCCCGCAGCCCGGCACTGGTACTCGATATGTCCACGGAGGTGCGTCGCTGCAGGAGATTGTCGTGCCAGTCATCGCGGTCAACAAGAAGCGCAGGAGCGACATCCGTCCAGTCCAGGTCGACCTTATGCCTGAGACCGACAAGATCACGACCGGACAGCTCGCAGTCAAGCTGCTTCAGCGCGAGGCGGTCACCGACAAGATCCAGCCACGCCAAGTCCGGCTTGGTATCTATGCAGGAGAAACGGCGATCTCGGACCAGCCGGTGCTGACCTTTGACAGCTCGTCAGCTGACCAGCGCGAGAGGTACCAATCGGTAACGCTGTACCTCACGCAGGATGCTGACGATGTCAACAATCGCGCCGTGGAACTGCGGCTTGAAGACCGCATCCCCAACACGAACCAATGGAAGACGTTCTCGAAAGCCAACTACACCATCAAGCGTTCGTTCATGACGGACTTCGACTTCTAGCGGGTGACGACTATGACCGAGCAGACAGACCTAGCCGTAGCGGATGACGGCCAATCGGACGGCGTACCCAGCGTGTCCTCGGCAGCCCCGCCGAAGAAGTCAGCACTCGACGAGAAGATCAACGGTGTCTTCGGTGGCGCTGTGGTGCGCAAAGACCTTGTGAAGGCCGTCAAAGGCAACGCAATCGTGCCGTCATTCGTGCTGGAGTACCTACTCGGCCAATACGCAGCTTCCGACGATGAGGCAACCATCCAGTCCGGCATCGAGAGTGTCCGGAAGATCCTCGCCGACCACTACGTCCACCGCAACCAAGCCGAACTCGTGAAATCCCACATCCGCGAAAGGGGCCGCTACCGCGTTATCGACAAGGTGCAGGTCCAGCTCAACGAAAAGGACGACACCTACGAGGCAGAGTTTGCAAACCTCGGCATCAAGCAGGTGATCGTCGCGCCCGCGACCATCAAGGCCCACCCCAAGCTGCTGGTCGGGGGCGTCTGGTGCATCTGCGACATCGAATACCAGCACAGCGACATCGCCCGCGTCGTCCCGTGGATTCTGGGCTCCATCAAACCAATCCAGCTCTCCAACTTCGACTTCGACGGTTATGTCGCCTCGCGGCGCGAGTTCACAACCGACGAATGGATCGACCTGCTGATTCAGTCGATCGGGTTCAATCCAGAACTATTCGGCAGGCGTGCAAAGCTGATCCAACTCGTGCGGCTAATCCCCTTCGTCGAGCGGAACTACAACCTCGTTGAGCTAGGCCCCAAGGGCACCGGCAAGTCGCACATATTTTCTGAGTTCTCGCCGCACGGCATGCTCATCTCCGGTGGTGAGATCACCGTCGCCAAGCTGTTCGTGAATAACTCCAACGGACGTCTCGGGCTGGTTGGTTACTGGGATGTGGTGGCATTCGACGAGTTCGCTGGCAAGAAGAAGCGCACCGACAAGGCGCTCGTCGACATCATGAAGAACTACATGGCCAACAAATCGTTCTCCCGTGGTGTCGAAACTCTAGGTGCCGAAGCGTCCATGGTGTTCGTAGGCAACACATCACACAACGTGCCCTACATGCTCAAGCACTCGGATCTCTTCGATGAACTCCCCGAGAGCTACCACGACTCGGCTTACCTCGACCGACTGCACTTCTATATCCCCGGATGGGAGGTCGACACCATCCGTGGTGAGATGTTCTCCGAGGGATATGGTTTCGTCGTCGACTACATCGCCGAAGTGCTCAAGTCCATGCGTGACTCGGACTTCTCCGACCGCTACCAGCAGCACTTCACACTCGGCTCCGAAATCTCGACACGCGATAGAGACGGCATCCACAAGACCTTCTCCGGTCTGATGAAGATCCTTCACCCACGTGGCGAGGCGACTACCGAAGAGATCGAGGAGATCCTGCGGTTCGCTATCGAGGGTCGCAAACGTGTCAAAGATCAGATCCTCCGCATCGACTCCACAATGGCTGACGTCAAATTCGGCTATCACAACAAGGACGGCGAATGGCGTTCTGTCACAACGCTCGAAGAGGACGAGTACCCGACCTACTATCACCAGCGTCGGCGATCGGACGAGGAAGCCGGCCGCGCCACCTCAGATGCCGAGGAACTCAAGGCTCCCGCCGCTACGACTTCAGATGACCCGCCGAAGCCTAAGCCGCTGTTCGAGGGGCATAGAGACTTCCAGGAGAATCAGAGGGGTGTCTCCTACGAAAGTCTGCTGCTGCCCTACCTTCGCGGGGCAGCGGAGATTACCGTCATCGACCCCTATATTCGGGCTCCACACCAAGGACGTAATCTCGTCGACCTTCTCGCTGTGCTGGCGTCAGCGAAGGACCCCGCAGACGAGATCGCCGTGAAGTTGGTGACTAAAGAGGACAAACCTGAGTATCAGCAGCAGCAACTGTTGATGCTCAAGGCCATTCAAGATGGCGCTGCGTCGGTCGGAATCAAGTTCAATGTCGAGTGGGACGAGTCTATCCACGACAGATCTATACGAGCAGACAACGGCTGGAAGATCCTCCTCGGCCGAGGTCTCGACATCTTCCAGAAAGGCTCGGGCAGCCAGTTCGACATCGGCTCCCGCCGGCAGGAGTTCAGGCAGGTCGTCGCATTCGGCGTGACCTATATTCGGGAGCCTGGCTCATGAATTGAAACGTTCCGCATCCGTGTATTCACATCTTCGAACCCGAGAAGGACGCCAAATGTCTCTGCCTGTAATTGAATTCAGGTATCTTGACCAGATCCATTCCCCCTTCAGTGGAATCCCTGCCGGGTTAGATGATGAAGGCGTAGACCACGAAGACCCCACCTTGTTGTTCGTGTACTCCGGGATGGGCGGTGCGTGGTCGTACGTCAGCCCCCGTTTGCCGAACGAGCTGACTAGGTTTATTGACAACCTGGAGGCCGATGAGGTCGCAGAAAGCCTCGAGGTCGACGGAGCGATCGTGTTCATCGTGGACACCGACTGGAACGGCATCGACTACTACGCATTCGCGCCTGCAGACAGCGAGATCAGGTTCACCAAGGGGATCGACTTCGCTGATAGTGCATCTGAGTCAGTAAACGGCGCTTGAGCGAAGGGAGTTCACATGCTCATGATCGTCCTGATGTTGTAGCTGCCGGTACCCGAATGGATACCAGGTCGCGGGGCCAGGGCAGTGCTGACGGCGTGCAGCAGCGGACCCCGGCTGCCAGCCGCGCCATCGCGAGGACCGACTGATGCTTCGGCGAGTCGAACACAATGGGGAGGGCAAGAAGCGATGCGCCTGAACAGAGTCGTCCTGCTCGACTACAGGACGATTGACGCTGTGGCATTCGAAGCGGGACCGTTGACGGTGCTGTTCGGCAAGAACAACGTTGGAAAGTCCAACATAATCAGCGCTCTCTATGAGGTGCTGGAGCCAGAATCCGCACGGGACAAAGCGGGAGAGCACCGACAGCTGGCCGACAAAGGTGCGATGGTCTGCCAGTTGGATGCCGACGTTGACTTCGATGACGAAGTGCATTCGGCCGTCGAAGAAGTCGTGCAACTGCCAGGTGACCCGGTGGTCGCGTTCTTGGATTCGTTGCGAAGTCATAAGCTTCTCGCTGCTGACCCGACTGATCTGTACCTTGCCCACCACACGTTGGTGACGGAGCGCGGACTAACTGAGACTTCACAGGAGATCTGGGAACGGATCTCCAAAGTGACTGCCGTAGGGCCGCGGTTGTCCGCTGTACTAGTGGACTGGGAGGTTGCTGAGATCCACACGCGAGTAGATGCGGCTATCTCAGAGCTGGCCGAAGAGTTCTTGTTTGAGACTCAGGACGGCAATAAAGGTTCTGCAAAACACTTGTTCGGAGCTATTTGGCTGGAGCCGCACGGTGACGGATGGCGTGTGCGCCCAGCGATGATTGAGTGCGCTGCACGGTTGTCGGCGCTGGCAAGCGACCTGCTTCCAGACTTCCTCGACGGTGCTATCGATGTCGATATCCAGCCGCCTTTCGTGTGGCACGCCGGAGGGCAGACAAACGTCGGGTACGTAGAGCGTAGTGGGCCCAGGCGCTGGGAGCAGGCTGACGCCTACGGCCAGGGAACTGCGCGGTGGCTCGCGGCCGCCATTCAGATTGCCTTACATCTGATGGCCCGCCACCCAGATCTGAACAACCTTCGCGAACTGACGCCGAAGCAGTTCTCGGGTTCGGTCTTGTTGATCGACGAACCGGAGGCCCACCTGCATCCAGCTGCCGTCGCCAGCACGGTTCGCTGGTGCCGACGCATGGTTGAACTCGGTTTCACCGTCGTCGTCGCATCCCATCATGACGAGTACCTCAGGGCGGCCGGCGATGATGTCAGCCTCGTGCACGTCACCCGCGATAACAGCTCTGGTCGGACCGAAGCCCGGTCGCTGCCTTCAGCCCGCACCACGAGATTGTTAGAGCTGGCCGAAGATGTGGGTATGAACCCCGCGGCAGCCCTGGCGCTTCACCGCGCAGTCTTGTTCGTCGAGGGGCCCCTCGACGAAGCCATGCTGCTTGAGTACGCCGAGCTGGAACTCGATGCCGCCGGCATCAAGGTAATCCCGATTCACGGAACAAAGAACCTCGAAGGTTTGATAGCCGTGGAACTTGTGACGGAACTCGGCATCGACATAGGAGTCCTGACCGATGCAACAGTTCCCGCGACAATGGTGGAGAGATCGGGTAGAAGGCGTTCGTCGGAAGAACGAAAGCTCCTGAAGGTCATGCAGATTGCCCGTGAGAAGGGCCTACCGGAACCGGCCGTGTTTGGTGTGCCCGAAGCCGACCTTCTGTTCGCGCTTCCGATAGACGGAATTCGGGACTACCTTCAGGGTCCATTTCCCGAATGGGTGGCACTCGTTGCCGAATGTCGTGAAGCACTCGGGAAAGGTCCCTCAGACTCCGTGAACTGGAAGGCTTACGCCCAAGAACGGTACGGTCTGCCAATCGCGACCGCGGCAGGTGTACGCCATATCGTCCGTGCGCTGGATCTTGCGAACGTGCCTCTACCGTCGATTCGCAGGGTAGTCGATGAGGTAATCGACTGGGCGAGAAGCGATGCTGGAAAGCCATAACCTGATCTGCATCCCCAGAGCCCCGTCTACCCGCGAACGCCAGAGGCGTGGTAACCGGCGCGGAGGAGAAGCGCTGCGGGTTCACCCAGCACGGTGCTGGCCAAGAAGAGCATAGCCTCGCGGAACTCCTTTCCGTGCCAACGAGTTCCGTTCGGAGAGGCCGAAAGCCCGCCACTCGTCGATAGATGATGAGCCAGCTCATGCAGCACGGTGCTCTCACGGCCAAAGACTCTGTTATGCAGAGGTATTGCCACAATTGCCGTTGACGGCTCGTAGTGCGCCTTGCCTTGCCCGCGGCGTTCTCGCACGCGAACAGGGCCAGCGTTCGGGAACGCCTCGCGGACGGGGTCCAGGGCCAGCACCGCGTCGACGTAGCTCTGCACGGACGTTATATCTGCGAACCGCTTCTGCAGGGGAACGTTGATGTGCGAACCGTGGAAGTCGACCGTTCCGCCCCTGTCGAGAACTGCGGACCATTGATCTTCGGCACCGTAGACCGCGGATGCGCTCACTTCCGACGCCTACCGGTGGTAGGAGAGACGTTGAGGACTGGCGTCGACCCAGGGTCTTCGACTGCGATGTCGGCGATGATGGCGTCAAGTCGTGCGCTCGCGGTGTCATAAAGCACCTGTAGGGCGGCAACCGTTCGTGCTAGGTCGCGGGCTGCGCCCTCCCAATGGGAGGCACGCGTCTGTAGGTCTTGGTTCCTTCTCTTGAGTTCCGCGACTTGTTCTTCGAGCGCTACCTCGTTCGGGTTGCGACGATCTCGGGCTTCTTGCCCGAGTTCCGCCGCGCAATCGAGGAACAGATCCTTGAGGTCGATATGCCTGTGAGTGAGAGCCGACCGGGTCACGTCGGCTTCCCGGCGAAGGGTGTCAATCACAAGGCGGTCGTCGAGTGCAACGACGCGAGGCTTCGAGGTGATGAGGAGACGACGCATAGCGGCGACGATCTTTCTTCGCTCCGCGTCGTCCTCGCGAGAAACCTGGGGGATCGCGTCGCGGTGAAGTGTCATCTTGGGGTGCTCCGTCGCGTCTTCCTGCGGGATGTCCCTGGGAGCCCCGAATCAACGATCTGTTCTTCATAGGCGTCGATCAGGTGGTCAGCCCGAATAACCTCTTCGGTAGTGGCGCCGCGCTTTGACGCTTCTAGTTCGTGCTGGCGCTGTTGCAGCCCTCGGACTGAATCAATGGTGAGTGCCTTGTTTGCGCACACGATCTTGCAACCGGCAACGTCGGGTTCCTCGCCCTCCTTGGTGCAGGCCGACCAGGGTAAGTGAAAGATGCAGTATGCATGTGCGCCGCCGGCCAACGGTACTTCGTAGACCGATTGTCCGACCGACTTCGTAATACGCTTCCACTCGTTGCTGAGTAACGGTGTCATCAGGTTGGCGGGATCGACCAACTCCAGCTCAGACGCAGCGAGGTCCGCTACGCCCAGGGCGCGATCTGCGGCGGGTCCACCGATGACTCCATCGCGCGACTCGACTACCAAGTGCGCAAGCGCCTCTGCGGTGCGATCTGACGTCCGGCGTCCGAGCTTTGATTGTGTGGCGAGTCCGCCGTAACCCTCTGTGACCCGGGTGTCGTAAGGGTCGCGAAGTCGGTGTCCTGCTTGATGTGCTCCGGCGAGGACGCCGCCAATCTCTTGTTGGGTGAGGACCTCGGAGGTGCGGCGAAGCACTCCGAGGGCCATGAAGTCTTCGGCGTCTTCAGGGAAGATGTACTCCTCGGGAAGGACCAGTTCCGTTGCGAGGCTGCGCATTCTCTTCACGAACTGCCGCAGGTTCTCAGTCGCCCTTGTTGTCGTCGGTTGTTGAGCCGCGGCCTCGCCGGCAGTCCCGACAGTTACGAAGAGTCGTCCGTGCGTTCCATTGAGCCGCTCGAGGACGCTGACGGCAGTCGCACCCAGCTCCGTGATCGCCCATGTGCGTATCACTCCGTCCGCTCGTTGAATACCGTCTACCCCTTCCTGTCCCTTGAATGTCCTGCCATGCAACAGATGTCGTACCTGACCGTCGGGGGCTTCGATACGTTCAGTGACTGGCTTGCGTGTCCCGTCGTCTTGGATTGTTTCCAACCGGAGGTTGAGCAGTTCATCCGATCTCATTGATGAGTTGAGGCCAACCAGAAACATGCAGGCGCTTTGCAGATCGATCTGGTACGTGGTCAGGCGGTAATAGTCCAAGCCGTCGGGCTGCCAGCACTTGCCGTGAACTCTTCCGTTGACCGGAGTGGGAACAGGACAGGAAGGGGAGTTCCTGACTCCCATTTCCGGAAACTGATTCAGCAGCGTGTTGAGGCCACTGCGCCGAAAGCGGATAGCCCAATTCAGGATGAAGCACATGTAGCCCACCGCGATGCCGCCAGTACCGGTGTTGGTGCAAGGCAGAGAGTCCCCATGGCGCCTCCTCCACGTGAAAACGAACTCCCTAGCCTGCTTGTAATTCATGGGGGCGTCCTGGACCGTGGCAGGTGCGTAGGCGTTGACCGAATCACGTGCCGCGAAGATGTCGTCAGCGAACTGCTCGATGAACGCGACACTCCACAGAAGCATCGGTGTGAGTACGGCATCGGGCATGGGTGGCGTTGCGTTGTCAGAGTGGCGGTTGTAGTTAACGAATATCTTGTCATCGACCCATGACGGTGCCGGAAGTCTCTCGCTTGCGGAGAGGCTCGTTGTGAGGTCATGAAGAAGTCGAATGCTTCCGTAGTGCAAGATCGCGGATTTTGGATCCATCTTTGATTCGAGGGTGCCGACGTACGCATCCATGGTTTCGCTAACAATCCCGCTCAGCGAGCGGGCCTCTGGAGTCTCGTCTGCCACGTAATTGAGAAATGCTCGTATAGCGTGCAAATGGTTCATGATGTGGTCTGGTGCGATCCACTTTTTGGTGTTTGTGCTGCCTCGTCGAACCACGTGGCTCGGCTTTCCTTCATTGATGAGGATCCACACGGCCTTCTTGACCGGATGTCTGAACTGGAAGGGAACAGACTCGAAGTTGCATGTGAAGGATCTTCGCTTGCGCGGTGGTGCCAGTGCAGTCAGCGGCCACACGTTCTCGCCAAAGGAGGGGATTGGTGCCTCCTCGCGAAGGATGCGCTTGGAATTCGCGATAACAGGAGCGTCATCGCTCCAAAATTCGGGCGACTCGACGGCGAAAGGGTGCGTTGTCATGACTCGCCCCGATTCACAATGACTGAATCCCAAACTTGCGACCGCAGCTCGGGACTAACTTTCACGCGCGCCGCAGAGACGGTCTCTGGTTCTACGCCGCCCAGGATCGCGGTGAGTCGCTGCCATGGAGTGAGGTACTCCCTGCGCCAACGCTCTCGGTCGTCATCGTCTCGGCGTTTACCGTCCAGTAGATCGAGCAACGCGATGAGTGGGGGAAGATTGCTCGTGACGATGTAGGCGTTCTTACAGCCCAAGCAAGAGAGCCACGATTTCGAGCAGTAAGTGCCCGTCTCGGGGTTATGAAGGATGTCCTGACATCGCGTGCCCTTGGCGGTCGGTGTGGTGTCGAGCCCCTCTGCCGTGGCTTCTTCATCGGTCAGGAGTCGTATCGCGAGGCCTCGCACCGAGTCGATGGCCTTCTGTTGCGCTGCACGGTGAATGTCCTCGAGCTCCTGAATTCTCGTGGGGTCTTTAAGAATATAGGCGTCAATCCATGTGAGGTGACGATTGTCCACTGGTTGCTGCGCCACCCGCGTCAGGTAAGTCCTGTGTAGTCGTCGGAGGTCAAGATGTAGCCCGGCCGGCATCCAATCGATCGACTTGGGAACGTGGGAGACGCTGTTCACCAGCGCTCCGCTTTTCCTCGTGAATAGGATGAGACTTTCGCTGGATGAATGCTTCGAGGATTGGTGTGCGCGTGGCTGACTGTCCAGCAGAGCTTCCGGATTGTTGCGGGCAGAACGCCGCGCCGGGGCGGTGCAGTCCATGACGAGTTGCAATAGTCTTCCGAGGTGGGAGCTGACGGCTACATTCTCCGCCATCAACGACTGGCCGCTGCCCCGGCGGCGCTTGTCCCGTTCGGAGGTGAAGAGCGTGAGGCTCTCAGCGCCGGCCGACGCAGCGGCGCTGGGCTTCCTTCGGCGTGATGTTGTCGATGAGTTCTCTCCTGTCACAGCAACGATTGCGCCGTAGGCCGCGAGCCCTTCGTTCGTCGTGAGGAAGAGCAGGGACCGTGCCTCCTCCATTCGAACGTTGAAGTACTGATCGAGGAGACCGAGCGCGCGGCCGTCGTTCTTGTGCAAACGCTTGTGGGGGGCGTGAAGCAGGGCCTGAAGCGCGTCCCAACGGGGATGCTGCTCTAGTGGAACTGACTCCTTGCGTCTCTGTGCCAGTGACCAATTGGGTTCGATCCGGTGCCATGCAATGCGTAAGGCCCGAGTTGCGTTGGAACGAATCTGCTGAAGTTCATCCACGCTGTAGTGATCGGGGAGTGCTACCACTGGGGTCTCCAGATACCGCTGGGAGAGCGCCTGCCCGACTTCGTAGGTGAGGCCGGGGTACTGCAGGAGCAAGACGCGCACCGCAATCAGTCTGGAATTACGGCCTTTCGAAGTGATGTCCGGATACTTGTTGCGAACCCATGAGACGAACTCGTACCAGTTATCGGCAGTAAGGGCGTCAAGGCTGCCAATGCGGTGTTCGGAAGCCCACGTGAGGAACACGCGACTACGCGAGGAACCGGATCGTGCACTTTCAATGGAACGCCATGAGCCGGCGGGCCCGTTGGCGCTAGCTATACAGGCAACCCACTGCTTACGGATCTCGTCGGAGCCAGCCTCGGCTGCGAAGTCCAGCGTCATGTGATTGGTGCCGTTCTCGTCCCAGATCGTGACACTCAAGCCATCTGCGCTCACTCGGCGCTTCCGTTGCCCATCGGGCAACGACGCGAAACGCCCACTAGTCATTGAGGCCTCGCTGGTCCAACCCTGGCAGAATGCTTTCGTGGCGGGAGTGCAGCGACTCGTAGACCGACTTGAAGGTTGCTTCGCGGAAGATGTTGATGCCGCGCAGATCCTTTACCGCGAGCAGGTACGCATCCATCGTCGTTTGTAGGTCGCGATGCCCGAGCTGCCATTGGACAGCCGTGTAGGCGTCCTCGTATCTACTTGGGCTATAAGCGGCCGGCGGCGAACCAACCTCCTCGTCAATGACTTTGTGCCATGCGATGAGCCAATTCAATGCGAACGAGTATCGCAATGTCTTCGCCGTTGGGTACGGGACACTTCGTGCGAAACCTGCTGTCTTACAGGCTCGGTGCCACCTCTGGGTTGCGCGTTGAATGACCTTCGTCATGTTGTGTTGATCGGCGGGCAGTCCGCTCTCGGTGAGCCAAAGCATGGCTGGTTCCCACCCGTCCTCGGTCTCTGCTAGTAGCCATCGCCGAGCCGGCTCGAACAGTTGGTCGTGGTTTACCCAGTTTCTGCGGCCATCGATCTGGATCTCCAGTTGCCCGCGCTTGACTCGGTGGTTGGTGATTCTGTGCCACCCGACGTCGCTGTAGCTTCCGTGTCGTCTGCCCAACGCTACGGCTCTACGTCGGTCCTGCTGGACATATCGTTGCAGTAGTCCGTGGACCAGCCACGGCATGACAATCGTGCGTGAGCGTCCCGACTTCGTAAGGGAACTGGGCAGGCGAATCTCGGCGAATGCACTGGCGCTCTTCTCGGGTAGCTCCAAGGTAAGCAGGAGGCTCGTCTCGCCTTCGCGTGTCCCACAGAAGTAAAGCGTCTCAACGAAAGTCGCGTTGCGTTGCGTGTTGCGGCCCCGGAAAGACGAGTCTTCCCCCGCGCCTACGAGCTTGTTGTCACCACTGGTTGCCACCGCATAGCCCCTGAAGGCTACGTTTGACCAGAGGCGAAAGGTTTCAGGTTCTATCCAGTCGACGCGGCGGATGCGCGCGTTCTTACTCCTCCATCCGCCCACCTTGGCTCGCGTCGTACTCGAACCTTTGAACTTCAGACTCGGTCCGAACTCTTCAAGAGGGTTTTCGGCGGCGTATTGCTTCCTCACCGCCCACTGAAAGAAGAGTGAGAGCGCCGCGACTTCCTTGTTCCATGTCGCCCCACTGATGGACCTCTCATTGCGGACGGGATCGGTGCGCCATTCCTTCCACTCGCCGAGATCGTTCGCGTCCATCTCGTGTAGTGCCTTCGGGAGGGGACGGCTCGCAAGCCATCGAATGATCGGTGGGTACACGGTCGCATAGGTGGTGCGTGTGCCTTGCTTTAGACGTGGCCAGCGGGAGGTCCTTAAGAACTCGGTGAAGACGCGTTCTGGCCGGTAACTTTCAGGGTCCGCTGCCAAGTGGGCGAGGTCGATGATCACCGGGGTGCCTGGTTTTATGCCTGCTCGTGCTTCCAGATCTTCGAGCGAGTCGAACCACGCCAATTCGGGGATGAAGTCCGCTGGAGCAGACGAGTCACCACCGGAAACCACGCTCAGCCACCTGTTGCTCACAACGCCCCCGTTCGTTGGAGATAAACTGATCGAACATAACACCCCGTATGTCCACAGAATCGATGCTGCACGAGATCGCCCACCACCTGGCCGCTGACGGCGCCCCGCACGGCAGGGAGTTCGTCGGCGCGATGACAGAACTGGCAGGGTGGGTAATGGGACCTGAGGTCCAGCACGTGTTATGGGTGGTCTATTCGAAAGAGGGGGTGGCCGGATGATCGAGCCGGCTGCGGTGGACAGGCTGTTCGATGAGCTCTTGGACACCGAGGACGAGGCGCTGCGTGTAGCGCGGGCGTCGACCGAACCTGCCGGGATGCCGGCTATCGAGGTATCGGCGCAGCACGGGCACCTGCTCTGCCTGTTCGCCAAGATGACCGGCGCCAAACGGGTGCTCGAAATCGGCACGCTGGCGGGCTATTCGACGATCTGCCTGGCGCGGGGTGTGGGCGTGGCGGGCCGCGTCGTCACCCTCGAATACGAGCCCCGGCATGCCGAGGTGGCGCGGACCAATCTGACCCGGGCCGGGGTGGCCGACCGTGTCGAGGTCATCATCGGCGCCGCGCTGGACACCCTGCCGACGCTGCAGGGCCCGTTCGACATGTTCTTCATCGACGCGGACAAGGAGAACAATCCCGCCTATGTCGAGGCCGCGATCGGCCTGGCCGAGCCGGGTGCGCTCATCGTCGTCGACAACATCGCCCGCGGCGGCCGGGTACTCGAGCCCGCCCCCGGCGATGAGCAGGCCACCGCGGTCCGTGCCACCCTTGCTCTGATGGGGAAGCATCCGCGCCTGGACGCGGCCGCCATCCAGACCGTCGGCGCCAAGGGCTGGGACGGGTTCGCGGTCGCCATCGTCAATTGAGTTGACCAGGATCCCATTCCGACACCGCGCGCGGTGAGTGGACTCGATCTGGTCGCTTCCTGCCGGAGTTGCACGAGCTGTTCGGCTGACCAGCCGCGCGGCCCAGACTTGTCGGACCCGGCTGCAATGATTGGGGTATGTCCACCGCCGCAGCCGCTTTCGAGGATGAGAGGTTCGCGCCGCGCCGGCTGGATGTGTTGTTCGAGGAGTTGGCGGAGCTGTGCGGGCAGCGCAATGCGATCGACGGCCGTCTGGTGGAGATCATCGCCGAAATCGACGGTGACGGGTTGTGGGGTGCCACCGGGTGCCGGTCGATTTCGGCGCTGGTGGCCTGGAAAACCGGTGTGGCACCCCGCAACGCCGACACCGTCGTCGCGATCGCACAACGGCTGCAGGAATTCCCGCGGCTGGCGGCAGGGCTGCGCGAAGGCCGGCTGTCACTCGATCAGGTCGGGGTGATCGCCGAACGCGCCGCCGACGGTTCCGACGAGCACTACGCCCAGCTGGCGTCGGTGGCCACGGTCAGCCAGTTGCGGACCGCGGTGAAACTCGAACCACGCCCCAAACCCGAACCTGCACCGGAACCGCAACGGTCGTTCACCAAGCATGACGGCGACGACTACACCACCTGGAAGATTCGGCTACCCCGCGTCGAAGCGGCGAAATTCGACGCCGCCCATCGGTCGCATCGCGACGCACTGATCGCTGCCTGGAAACGCGATCACGATACCGATGACATCGTCGACCCCGAGGACGGCCAGGGTGAGGTGT
>WOYI010347723.1_pt1 | contig 36919 bp, 36 predicted proteins | sample 6423411 | NCBI WGS metagenome assembly WOYI01 (sample SAMN13441803, study PRJNA592873) | oil field metagenome | biome: oil field; feature: oil-well bore; material: oil-contaminated soil; isolation source: oil-contaminated soil from oil-well borehole | place: Germany: Wietze | collected 2016-10-18 ...
TAGGTTTTATGGTGTTGGACGCTTTTGCAAAAGCGTCCAATGCTGTTTTTGAGGAGCGACGTTACGGCTACGTGGCCGAGATGCGGTTGCGCAATAAGATGCTGATATTGCTCAAGCCCTCTACTTTTATGAACCTGAGCGGTAATGCTATTCGTTACTGGCTGCAGAAAGAGAAGATTGCCAATGAGCAACTGCTGGTGGTGGTCGATGATCTGGCACTGCCTTTCGGCACGTTGCGTCTCAAGTCTAAGGGGAGTGATGCCGGTCACAACGGGTTGCGTCATATACAGGAGCTGATCGGACCGAATTATCCGCGGTTGCGGTTTGGCATCGGCAATGATTTTCCCAGGGGTGCACAGGTGCAGTATGTGTTGGATGAATTTTCCCCGGAGGAAAAATTGCTGTTGCCCGAGCGTATTGATACAGCGGTAGATATGATTCGCAGTTTTTGTCTGGCCGGTATCAACACAACGATGAATCAATACAATAACAAGTAAGCTGTAGGGCGATGGAAGAGGTGCGCATAGACAAATGGCTCTGGGCGGTACGTATCTTCAAGACGCGGACTGCCGCCTCTGAGGCCTGTAAGAAAGGACGGGTGCTGATTGGTGAGACAGCGGTGAAGCCATCCAGGAACATACGTGCGGGGGAGGTGGTACAGGTGAGAAAACCACCCGTGACCTATTCTTTCAGGGTGTTGGCCCTCGCCGAAAAACGGATGGGTGCCAGAATGGTGCCGCAATACATGGAGAATGTGACGCCGGAGGAGCAGTATGAGTTGCTGGAGATGAACCGGATCAGTGGCTTCGTGGATCGGCAGCGCGGAACAGGACGACCCACGAAGAAAGAGCGGCGCGACCTGGATCAGTTTGCCGGGACCATTCCGGGTGATCTGTTCAACTGGGATGAGTAGAGGGGAGCTGCCTTAAGGGCAGGCCCTTATTTTTTTCTCTGCAGGGTGGTAGAGGGGCACCACCGATAGGGTGTCGCAGCTCAGGCAGTAGGCTGCATCCTCCTCCGCGTTGTTGGCAATCAGCCGCGCATAATGGTCACTCTCTTTCAGAAATGTCAGCGGATCCTCTTTCACTTGTTGCCACAACAACTGTGCCACCCGCACCGCATCTGAGCCGATGGTAACCTTCCCGCCAGCGGCGAGACGCTCCAGGAAAGCACCTCCGAAGAGCGTGTCCTCCAGGTTAATCCGGTTGTTCCATCCCGCACAAAGGATCACAATCCGTTCTGCACGTTCCATGCAATGGCTAGCCAGTGCCCCGATATTGGAAAAGGAGCCGATCAGCAGCTCTCTGGCTGTTGCACCCTCCCGAATGGCCATGGTGCCGTTGGTGGTGGTGAAGACCACCTCCCTGCCCCGCACCCGTTCCGGTGTGTAGTCGAAGGGTGAGTTGCCGTAGTCGGCGAAGTCGCACTTGCGTGTCTGTCGTTCCGCTCCTACCAGGTAACCCTCTGCCTTGTACCGCTTTGCCTCATTGATCTCCGCAACCGGAATGATTGCCGCAGCCCCGTTGTGCAGCATCTGGCACATGGTGGTGGTGGCACGAAAGATATCGACCACGATCACGGTGTCGTGATCCTGCCGGTAGTAGGGATAGAGTGCGGGAGAGAGAGCAATATCGACAATCATACTGTTGTTGTTTGACTGCAAAGATAGAAACGATTTGTCTCACTGCAAAACAGAAGAGAAGAGCGGGGTTGGAACATCTCCCTGCTCTCTGAACGGGGCGAGATGATAACCCCGGATGCCATATTTTTTTGTATCTTTCGGCCCGATAAAAAAACGCAGGAGAATTGATTGTAAACAGACAGAGATGATGAGAATCACCCACTACAAGGTTATACTGGCATCTGCCTCGCCCAGAAGGCGCGAGCTACTCTCAGGCCTTGACCTGCCATATGAACTGCGCACCCTGCCCAACATTGATGAATCCTTTCCCGCTGATCTGCCACATGAGGCGGTGCCAGAGTATCTGGCACGCAAGAAAGCAGCAGGATACCTCGATACCTTGAAAGAGGATGAGCTGCTGATCACCGCAGACACGGTGGTGTTGCTCAATGGGTTGATCCTGGGCAAGCCGATCGACAGGGAGGAGGCCCGCCGGATGCTGCAGATGCTCTCCGGAGCACGGCACCGTGTCATCACCGGCGTTTGTCTCACCTCTGTCGCAAAAGATGTGACCTTTTCCGACACTGCCTGGGTCACCTTTGGTTGCCTCACTGATGAAGAGATTGACTATTATCTGGATAGCTACAGCCCGATGGATAAGGCGGGGGCCTATGGCGTACAGGAGTGGATAGGCTATGTGGGGGTGGAGAAGATCGAGGGCTCCTATTTCAACGTGATGGGGTTTCCCATCTACAAAGTGTACCGCGAGCTGAAAAGGTTTTAAGGGAGAAATGAGGCAGGATGTATCCCCCAAAAAAAATAATCTTCTATCTTTGTCCATTGATTCATTGACAAGCAATAACTGATCATCATCCCATGCTTACAGTAGAAAAAATCGGCGGGACCTCCATGTCCCAGTTTCAGGACGTATTGCAGAACATCATCCTGGGAAACAGAAAGAGAGACCAACTCTATAACCGCATCTTTGTGGTGTCGGCCTACAACAACGTGACCAACTGGCTGCTGGAACATAAGAAGACCGGTGAGCCGGGCATCTACAATAAATTTCTCAACGGTGAGGATTACAGCAGTGCCCTCGATTCGTTTTGCCAGCGTCTGCTACTCATCAATGACGGTTTCGCGGATATCGGGCTGGATCTCAAGGAGGCGCGCGACTTTATCCGCTTTCGCGTGGATCAGGCCAAAACGGTGCTTTACAGCCTTGGAAAGGTGCTGGCCTCCGGTTATGTGAACCGCACCGATATCCACCTTGCAGCACGAGAGATCCTGGCCTCCATCGGTGAGGCTCACTCCGGCTGGAACTCGGTCAATATCCTCAACAACAATGGCATCAACGCCCGCTTTATCGATCTTTGCGGGTTCAACGATAACGAGCCGCTGACAATCGATCAGCGGATCCATAAAGAGTTCAGCGGCATCGACTTCAGCAGCGTGCTTTGTTTGGCTACCGGCTACACCAAGGGGACGGAGGGCATCATGCGGGCTTTTGACCGTGGATATAGTGAGGTTACTTTCAGCAAGATTGCAGTGGAGGTGAAAGCGCAGGAGGCGGTGATCCATAAGGAGTTTCATCTTTCGAGTGCCGATCCCAAGATTGTGGGGGTGGGAAACAGCATTCCTGTGGGGCACACCAATTATGTGATTGCCGACCAGCTGGCTGATATAGGCATGGAGGCGATTCACCCCAAGGCAGCCAAACCACTGGAGCTTGCCGGCATTGATATCCGCATCAAGAACACCTTTGAACCGGAGCATCCGGGGACGCTTATCTCGCACGACTACATATCCCCTGAGCCACGGGTGGAGATAGTCTCCGGCTCCCGTAAGGTGATCGCCATTGAGGTGCACGATCCCATGATGGTGGGCGAAGTGGGCTTCGACGGTCAGATCATGAACTATTTCGTGAAGTATGGGGTGAGCTACATCCTGAAATCGACCAACGCCAACTCCATCACCATGGTGGTGTGGGACAACGAGAAGAGTCTGCAGCTGATCAGGCAGCTCAAAGAGGTATTCTATCAGGTGAAAGCAGAGCCAATGGCCATTGTCTGTGCAATGGGTACCAACATCGCCCTGCCTGGTTTCCTCTATCAGGCTGCTAAAGCCTTATATGAGAAAGGAATCAACGTAGAGAGCTTTGCTCAGTCGCTCATGCAGATAAATATGCAATTTGTGATTCGGCGCGAGCATTATGAAGATGCGGTGATTGCCCTTAATGACGCGCTCTGCAAGAAGAGAGAGATCGCTCTCTAACGCAAAGTCGATACCCTTCTGAAAGGTGAAGCAGACCCGTTACTCCTCTTCATAGGTTTGATATAGAAAATCGTTGTAGGGGAAACGGGTGATGTGAATCTCTTTCACCTTTTCATAAATGAGCTGCTTGAGTGCATCGATGTTCTCTTTCTCCTTTGCCGAGATGAAGATGCAGTTATCCCTGATCCTGTTTATCCAGGTTTGCTTCAGCTCCTCCAGTGAGTAGTGTTCTCGTTTTTTCGGCGTGAGGTCATCCTCCTCTTTCACCACATGCGAGAACGCATCGATCTTGTTGAATACCAGGATTACCGGTTTCTCGGTGTCATCGATCTCATGAAGGGTCTTCTCAACCACCTCTATCTGTTCCTCAAACGCGGGATGGGAGATGTCCACCACGTGCAGGAGGATGTCGGCTTCACGCACCTCGTCGAGTGTGGACTTGAATGACTCAATCAGATGAGTGGGCAGCTTGCGGATGAAACCCACCGTGTCGGTCAGCAGGAAAGGGAGATTCTCGATGGTCACCTTGCGCACCGTGGTGTCGAGCGTGGCGAAGAGCTTGTTCTCGGCGAAGACATCGCTTTTGCTGAGCAGCGTCATCAGCGTCGATTTACCCACGTTGGTATAGCCAACCAGCGCCACGCGTACCAGCTTACCCCTGTTCTTGCGTTGCACCGCTTTCTGCCTGTCGATATCTTTCAGCTCCTGCTTGAGGTGTGCAATCTTATCGAGGATGATGCGCCGGTCGGTCTCCAGCTGCGTCTCCCCCGGACCGCGCATGATGGTGCCTCCACCACCGCGCTGCCTCTCCAGGTGGGTCCACATGCGGGTGAGGCGTGGCAGGAGGTACTGATATTGCGCCAGCTCCACCTGTGCCTTGGCGTGTGCGGTCTGTGCCCGCATGGCGAAGATGTCGAGGATCAGGCTGGTGCGGTCCATGATGCGGATATTCAGCTCTTTCTCGATGTTGCGGATCTGTTTGGCGGAGAGCTCATCGTCGAAGATCACCACCCCCACCTCATTCTCCTCATCTTTCACATATTCCTCTATCTCCTGCAGCTTCCCCTTGCCAACGAAAGTGACAGGGTTGGGCATCTCCAGGTGTTGCAGAAAGCGCTTACCCGGTACCAGTCCGGCCGTCTCGGCCAGGAATGCCAGCTCATCGAGGTATTCCTTTGCCTTCTCCTCATTCTGCTCCGGGGTGACGAGTCCCACCAGCAGGGCGGTTTCACTTTTTATTTCGTTGGTAATGAAGTCTTTCATAATTGAAAAATTGAATTTGAAGTAAAGGGATGATGGTCGCTGTTGCCGGAGCCGCCGAGGCCGGCCTGCTCATGGAGGGTTCTCATCATCTTAGAACCAGAAGCCGAAACCGGCGGTTAAAAGCAGCTGGGAATAATCATTGATAAACTGATATTTCAGTTCGAGATTGGCCCTGACACGGTAACTGATGTCATGCTGGAAGCCTAATCCCAGGCTTGCTCCCAGCCGGTGGTTGGTATGCTCCTCCATTGCTATCGCACCGGCAGCCGTCGGATCATAGTGCCAGTTGGAGTAGTGGACGCCCGCCAGCGGGTAGAGCGACGCGGCATAGCTGAGGGGCAGGATGTAGTGCAGATCGGTCTCTGCCATCCAGAGACCCTCACCCTTCCTTTCAAGGAAACGGGTGTAAGAGGGCACAAAGCGCAGGTTATTGGTCAGGTAATAGTGGAGATGTACCCCCGCACCGGGACGTTCCGCAGCCGATGCATATCCTGCATGGACTCCCACACCCCATGTGCCTTCAAATTGGGCATGCAGTGTTGATATTGAACAGATCAGTGAGATCAGCAAAACCAATCTTTTAACCATATGTGACCGTTTTATCATTCTTCGCAAAGATAACGAAATCAATGAAAAGATGCATCATCTAAATAATCATGCCACTACCCAGGCAGAGACGGCAGTCGCGGTCATAGACCACGCCAAACTGGCCGGCGGCGATGCCCTGTACCGGTACCTCCGACTCGATGCGATAGAGATCGCCGATGCGGCTGATCCTGCCCCTGGTGAACTCGGGCGTATGGCGTATCTTGAAAGTGATCTCTTTCTCACCGGTGAAATCACCCCAGATGTCCCTGGTGATGAAGTCAAAACCCTGCAGGTTGATCACCTCACCGTATTGGTGACGGGTGTCATACCCTTTTGAGACGTAAACGATGTTGCGATTCACATCTTTCCTGATCACGAACCAGGGTCCGCCGCTCAGTCCCAGCCCTTTCCGCTGGCCGATGGTGTGGAACCAGTACCCCTGGTGCTTCCCCAGGATATTGCCGGTCTCCAGCTCAACAATCAACCCCTCTTTCCTTCCCAGGTAGCGCTCGATGAACTCATTGTAGTTCACTTTTCCCAGGAAACAGATCCCCTGACTGTCCTTGCGCTGTGCCGAAGGCAGCTGCTGCTCCGTGGCGATGGCGCGCACCTCCGATTTAAGCAGGTCGCCAATCGGGAACATCAGCCTGGAGACCTGCACATAGCTGATCTGCCCCAGGAAATAGGTCTGGTCTTTCACCTTGTCCTTCGCCGTGGAGAGCCAGGTAAGACCTTCCTTCTCGGTGGTAGTGGCATAATGGCCTGTGGCAATCCGGTCGAACTGGTGGCCCCATTTCTGCTCAAAGACACCGAACTTGATCAGCTTGTTGCACATCATATCGGGGTTGGGGGTCAGTCCCCGCTTTACGGAATCGATGGTGTAACGCACCACGCTGTCCCAGTACTCCTCATGCAGGGAGACGATCTCCATCCTGCAGCCATACTTCTTCGCGATGAAGGAGACAATCTCAATGTCCTCCTCGGAAGGACAATCGATGTATCCATCCTTGTCCTCCATCCCAATCTTTATGTAGTAGATGACCGGATCGTGGCCCATCTCTTTCAGGCGGTGCACCACTACCGAGCTGTCCACCCCACCTGAAACCAAAGCAGCTATCTCCATTGTTGGTTGGTTTTGAACTGCAAAGGTACGAATAAGAATCGAATTGGCTGGTATGCTCCATGAACGGGTTGATGATCTTTTAACCCGTAAAATAATCGAAACAACAAAAAATAATATTACCTTTACAACTCCGGAATAGAGTGCGGTCAAGCATCTAATTGCCGGGACGGGTGAGGGTGGTGTCCGGGAAACGGATCTGCCTCCTCCCCCCTTTCCCCGAAGCAGATTCGGGCCATGAGAGATAAAGAAAAAAACGATATAAATGACTTACAGATGGAATTATTCAAACCTTTCACCCGATCAAAAAAAGATAACAAATGAATTAGCGAAAGAATTAGATTTACATCCCGTACTTGTTGAGTTGCTCGTAAAAAAGGGAATAGAGCGTGTCGAAGAGGCAGATAAGTTTCTGCACCCCAGTCTGGAGGATCTGCACGATCCCTTTCTCTTACCCGATATGGACAAAGCCATCCGCCGCATCGAAAAGGCACTGGGCAACAAGGAGCGGATCCTGATCTACGGGGATTATGATGTAGATGGTACCACAGCTGTTTCACTGGTGTACAAATTCTTTCGTGGGATCACCAACAATATTGATTATTATATTCCTGACCGGTACGATGAAGGGTATGGCATTTCGTTTCAGGGAATCGATTATGCCGTGAAAACGGGTGTAAAGCTCATTATTTCTCTCGATTGCGGCATCAAGGCGGTAAGCAAGGTTGCCTATGCCAAGGAACAGGGCATCGATTTTATTATCTGTGACCACCATATGCCGGACGAGACACTGCCGGATGCGGTGGCCGTGGTCGATGCCAAGCGGCTCGACTCGGTCTATCCCTACAATGACCTCTCCGGTTGCGGTGTGGGTTTCAAGCTGGTGCATGCCTTCTCGCAACGCAACGGCTACCCATTCTCCGATATCGAACCGCTGCTGGACCTGGTAGCGGTGAGCATTGCTTCCGACATCGTCCCGCTCACGGGTGAGAACCGGGTGATGATTCACTACGGGTTAAAGCAGCTCAACTCCAACCCCAGTTTCGGTCTGAGAGGTATCATCGAGATCTGCGGGTTACAACGCAAACAGATCACTGTGAATGATATTGTCTTTAAGATTGGTCCGCGCATCAATGCATCCGGCCGGATGATGAATGGCAAGGAAGCGGTGGATCTGATGTTGGCCGGCGACATGACTGCAGCCCGTGAGAAAAGCAAGAACATCGACAAGTATAACGAAGACCGTCGGGAGCTGGACAAGCGCATCACCGACGAGGCGATCGAGTATATTAACAACTATATCGATATTAAAAACCTGAAGAGCATCGTGCTCTACCAGGAGAACTGGCACAAGGGCATCGTGGGCATCGTGGCTTCACGCCTGACTGAGCGATATTACCGCCCGGCGGTGGTGCTGACCAAGTCGAACGGCATGATCTCCGGCTCGGCGCGTTCCGTCCCCGGCTATGATGTGTACAAGGCGATTGAGGCATGCCGCGACATACTGGAGAACTTCGGCGGTCATATGTATGCCGCTGGGCTCACCTTGAAGGAGGAGCATCTGAATGAGTTCACCGAACGGTTCAACAGCCTCTCTTTCGATGGCATCGAGCCGCGGATGATGCTGCCCCAGATCACGATCGATGCGGAGATCTCCCTGTCGCAGATTACCCCCCCCTTTCTCGAAGGACTCAAGCTGTTCAATCCTTTTGGACCGGAGAATGAGAATCCGATCTTCCTCAGCAGGAACGTCTATGATGCTGGTAACAGCAAGCTGGTGGGCAAGGGCCTCAGGCATATCAAGCTGGAGTTGAAAGACCAGACCAGGGAGACGCCCATACCGGCTATCGCTTTCTGTCAACAGGATTTCTTTCAAAAGATCAAGGCGGGAGAGCCGGTAGATATCTGCTATACCATTGAGGAGAATACGCATGGCAGCCGCTCCTTCACGCAGCTGCTGATCAAGGATATACGAGGTTAACAAAACAATCGTTTGCCTATGCAACCGGAATTGTTTCGCCAGATACTTCGCGATTACTGGGGGTATGACTCCTTTCGCACCCTCCAGCAGGAGATCATTGAGTCGGTTTGGGAAGGGAAGGATACACTGGGGTTGATGCCCACCGGTGGTGGCAAGTCGCTCACCTTTCAGGTGCCGGTGATGGCAATGAAAGGGATCTGTCTGGTGGTCACCCCGCTCGTTGCGCTGATGAAAGATCAGGTGGACAACCTGAAGGAACGGGGTATCAAGGCTGCAGCGGTTTACTCCGGCATGTCGCGCGATGAGATCATCACCACGCTGGAGAATTGCATATTTGGCGGTTACAAGTTTCTCTACGTCTCTCCCGAGCGGCTCTCCTCCGATATCTTCATCACCAAGTTGCAGGCCATGGATGTATGTCTGCTGGTGGTCGATGAGTCGCACTGCATCTCGCAGTGGGGCTATGACTTCCGTCCCTCCTACCTTAAAATATCGGATATACGCCGGCAACTGGAGGGGGTGCCTGTGCTGGCACTGACTGCCACTGCCACACCTGAGGTGGTGGATGACATCCAGGAGCGGCTGCTCTTCAAAGAGAAAAATGTTTTCCGTACCAGTTTTCTGCGTGAGAACCTGTCGTATGTGGTGCGTACCGTTGACAACAAGATTGCCGAGCTTGCCCATATCCTGCGTACGGTGCCCGGCAGCAGCATCGTCTATGTGCGTAGCCGGCAGCAGACAAAAGAGATCGCTCAGGCCCTGCAGAAAACGGGCATTGTGGCCGATTTCTTTCATGCCGGACTCTCTCATGAGGTGAAGATACTGAAACAGAACAGATGGAAGAGCGGTGACTGTCGCGTAATTGTTTCCACCAACGCTTTCGGTATGGGTATTGACAAGGCAGACGTGCGGACAGTGGTGCACATGGATCTGCCTAACTCCCCCGAGGAGTACTTTCAGGAGGCTGGGCGTGCAGGTCGCGATGGCGAGCGCTCCTACGCTGTGATCCTCTACACGAAAAGCGACAGTGCCAAGCTGCGGAAGCGGATTACGGATGCTTTTCCCACGAGAGATTTTATTGTCCGGGTTTACGAGGCACTGGGCAACTACTACCAGGTGGCGGTGGGTGCCGGCTTCGGCAATGCATACGATTTCAGTCTGCATGAGTTCTGCATCCCTTTCAGATTCCCTTTCCTGCAGGCACACCATGCACTCAAGATCCTGGAGCTGGCCGGATACATCGAATACACGGAGGAGATCGATCTGCGTTCACGCGTTCGTTTCCTGATTTACCGCGATGAGATGTATTCACTGCAACTCGACCGGGAGATGGATGAACTGTTGCATACCCTCCTGCGCAACTATACCGGTCTCTTTTCTGATGATGTCTATATCGATGAATCGCTGCTGGCTGCCCGTACGGGTAAAAGCAGGAAAGAGGTGTGCGAGATGCTGATCGCGCTTTCCCGCATGCGTTACATTCGTTATATTCCTCAAAAAAGGACTCCTTTTGTTGTGTTCACCACCTCGCGCGAGGATACACAATTTGTATCGATTCCCCGCACGGTATATGAGGAGCGGAAAAAACGGTTCGAGAAACGGATCAACGCGATGATCGAATATGTGGAACAGAGGGAGGTGTGTCGCAGCAGGATGCTGCTGATCTATTTTGGGGAGAGCGATTCAAAAGATTGTGGTCAGTGTGATGTCTGCCGCAGAAAAAATGAATCGGGTGTCACTAATTATCTCTACAGGATGTTACGGGATAAGATCCTTGCCGTGCTGAAAACGGAGCCATCGCGAAGACTGAACAGTCTGGTGGAGTTGGTGGCCGACCGGGATGGAAGTCCCGAGCAGGTGATCCGGGTGATCCGTTTCATGGTTGACGCGGGAGAGCTCTCGCTGAAAGATGACCGGATTTCTCTTGCTCCTGAAGCCTAGATTCCTGCTCCATTTAACGGCGAGTGTCACAAAAAACACCCACATTGTTTCCAATAGGGGTGTGTTGAGTGTGACTCCGACAGGATTCAAACCTGTAACCTTCTGATCCGTAGTCAGATGCTCTATTCAGTTAAGCTACGGAGCCCTGTTTCGTGGGTGCAAAGTTACACTATTTTTGGAAACTGACAAAAAGTGGGCAGATATTTTTCACAGTCGTTTCGTGCTGCTACTCTCGCCTTGAGGGAAGAGCGCCGAGAGGGTAGCCCGCAAGCCGCTTCTCCGGGGTTGTGTGAAATTCATTCCGGTCGCAAGAAAAAGGCGGCAAATTCTTTGTTAATAAACTGAATTATTGTAACTTTGCAGTCCGATTATTAGTTTTTATCAATTAAAAGTTTGATTTATAGCTTTTTATTTGCCTATTTATGTCCCTTAGCAAGACAAAAATTCGGAGCAGGATAAGTCAACTTCACATTTATTTACTAATTAATAAAATAACAAGACAGTGGACACACTAAGTTATAAAACGATTTCTGTCAACAAGGAAACCGCACAGAAAGAATGGGTTGAGATTGATGCTGCCGGACAGCCCCTGGGTCGTCTTTGTTCAAAGGTAGCCAAGCTGCTGAGAGGAAAATACAAAGCCAGCTTCACGCCGCACGTTGATTGCGGGGATAACGTGATCATCCTGAATGCTGATAAGGTGAAACTATCGGGCAACAAGTGGAACGACCGGATCTATTATCGTTATTCCGGATATCCCGGAGGTCAACGTGAGTACACCCCCGCCGATCTGATGGCCAAGAGCCCGGAGAGGTTGTTCCGTAAGGTGGTGAAAGGGATGTTACCGAAGAACAAGCTGGGTGATGCCATCCTGTTGAACATGCATGTTTATGCCGGCACCGAGCATCCGCACCAGGCACAGAAGCCCAAAAAACTGGATATTAATTCGCTAAAATAACAGAGATGGAAGTAGTAAATGCAATAGGAAGACGCAAAGCAGCGGTAGCCCGCGTATATCTGACCGAGGGCAGCGGCAAAATTGTGATCAATAAACGCGATCTGGAAAATTATTTCCCCTCTTCTATCCTTCAGTTCGTGGTGAAGCAGCCATTGAACAAGCTCAATGTGTTGGAAAAATATGATATCCGTATCAACCTCAACGGTGGAGGTTACAAGGGACAGTCGGAAGCAGCCCGTCTGGGTATTGCCCGCGCCCTGGTAAAGATCAACCCGGAGGACAAGCCCGCGCTGAGAGCCGAAGGATTCATGACCCGTGATCCGCGCGTTGTGGAACGCAAGAAGCCGGGACAGCCCAAGGCAAGAAAGAGGTTCCAGTTCTCCAAACGTTAAACTTTTTGGAATCGGCCGTTCAGTCGCCCCGTGTGGCTGAACAGCCCGATTACACCGATAAAGTTGCCTGACTGGCACCAACGTTTAGTATCTAAACTGCAAGGACATTTTCCCTGCCCATGGCTAAGCCTACTAGGATTATTTACCTTGCGGTTCGGTTTAGAAAAAGAAAGTAAACGAATCATTCAACTAACAAAACATGGCAAAATTAGAATTTGACCAACTTCTGGAAGCCGGAGCCCACTTCGGTCACCTCAAAAGAAAATGGAATCCCGCGATGGCTCCCTACATTTTTATGGAGCGCAACGGGATTCACATCATCGATCTTTACAAGACGATCGCCAAAGCCGAAGAGGCTGCTGCTGCACTGAAACAGATTGCCAAGTCGGGGAAAAAGATCCTTTTCGTAGCCACCAAGAAACAGGCCAAGCCGGTAATCGAAGAGAAAGCACAAAGTGTGAATATGCCCTACGTGATTGAACGCTGGCCCGGCGGCATGTTGACCAACTTCCCCACCATTCGCAAGGCGGTGAAGAAGATGAGCAACATCGATAAGATGATCAAAGATGGTACTTTCGACACGCTCTCCAAGCGCGAGAAGCTACAAGTAACCCGTCAGCGTGCCAAGCTGGAGAAGAACCTCGGCTCCATCCAGGATCTGACCCGTCTTCCCTCCGCCATCTTCGTGGTGGATGTGATGAAAGAGCAGATTGCCGTTAAGGAGGCCGAGAAGCTCGGCATCCCGGTTTTTGGTATCGTCGATACCAATTCCGATCCCTCTAACATCGACTTCGTGATTCCCGCCAACGATGATGCATCCAAGGCCATCGACCTGATCATGGATTACATCTGCAGTGAGATCAAGCAAGGTCTCGAAGAGCGTAAGGTGGAGAAGGCTGATGCTGCCGCTGCCGAAGAGCAGGATGATGAAGCCCCGCAGCGTCGTGAACGCAAGTCGAAGGCTGCAAAGAGAGAGCGGGTGAAGAAAGAGGATACCGAAGCGATGAAAGCGGCTGTGGTAAGCAAGTATGCCAAAGATGCCGAGGTGGACGAATAATCAAAACAACAAAAACGACAGATAAGAATATGGCAGTAACAATGGCAGAGATCCAGCATTTACGCAAGATGACCGGTGCGGGAATGATGGATTGCAAGAATGCACTGAACGAAGCAAACGGTGATTTCGACAAGGCAATGGAGATCATCCGCAAGAAAGGACAGGCGGTAGCCGCCAAGCGAGAGGACAGAGAGGCATCAGAGGGATGCGTGCTGGCTGCGACCGATGGCAATTTCGCCGCAGTGGTGGCACTACAGTGCGAGACCGACTTCGTGGCGAAGAACGAGGAATTCATCGCTCTCACCCGTCAGATCCTCGATGCGGCAATTGCACACAAGCCAGAGACGCTCGATGAGCTGCTGGCAATAGAACTTCCCAAGGGTACCGTTTCACAGCTGATCACCGACAAGATCGGGGCAACCGGTGAGAAGATGCAACTGGGATTCTATGAGCATCTCACAGCACCATATGTCACCTCATACATTCACATGGGGAACAAGCTGGCCACTATTGTAGGCTTTAATAAAGCTGTTGTTGACGAACAGGTGGCACGTGACATCGCCATGCAGGTGGCAGCCATGAACCCCATCGCCGTCACTCCGGAAGAAATTCCTGTGGAGGTGAAAGAGAAAGAGCTTGAGATTGCACGGGAAAAAGCCCGCGAGGCAGGTAAGCCCGGGAATCTCCTCGACCGGATTGCCGAGGGTGCCCTGCAGAAGTTTTATAAGGAGTCAACCCTGCTGCAGCAGGAGTATGTGAAAGATAGCAAGAAGACCATCGAGCAGTTCCTGAAAGAAAATGACAAGGATCTTTCAGTGACAAGCTTCAGGCGTGTCTCGCTGAATGTCTGATCTCATGTGATGAGAGATAAATAATGTATAAGCGCTTCGGAGAATCATCTTCGGAGCGTTTTTTATTTTGTTGTGGCCCCCCTGTTGGGCAGTTACCCGGTGGTCCAGGTGAGGACATAGCGGGGATGTACCTCATAATAGATGGTGTAGGTGCCGGCCTTCCTGGAGCGCGTTTCGGTGGCCTGCATCACCCCTTTGTCTCCCGGAGTAAACGGGGCGATCTGCAGATGTTCCCTGAAGTCGATTCCCTGTAGACCAATCAGCTTGAAGAGACTCTCTTTGGCGGACCAGTGGAGCAGTTGGTGAACTGTTTTTTGTTTCGGGTCGATGTATTCGTTCGGGGCGATGAACTTATCGGCGATGCGTGAAACCCGCTCCGAACGGATCTCAACATCGATTCCCACGGGTGCCCACTCATGCAGCAACATCGCGGCAACATCGCGTGTGTGTGAGATGCTGATCCGTTGACCCCCATCCTCCAGATAGGGGCTTCCATCCTCCCGGTTGTGGATGATCTTCTCCTCCCCCAGCAGCTGAAAAAGCATCAATCGTGTCGCGAGCCATTCAATGCAGCGCCTTTCGGAGCGGATATGCTCCAGGTAGCGGTGTGCTTCGCTGCGCAGTCTTTCCGGGAATTGAGACAGCAGCTCATCGCGCGACTCAGTCATTTCCCACACGCCCAGCAGTGCTCCTGACTGCAATTGTTCTTTTCTAATCAGCATATCCGCTCAATGTTGGGTGATCTCTATCCTCAGGTTATGCATTTTTCACCATCCCGGGAGGAATGTAACGTACCTTGGTGATTCTTTTCTTGCTCACCTCTTCTGCAACAAAGAGATGGTTGTGGTATGTGAAGCTCTCTTTCCGCTTGGGAAAATCACCCTTCAGTTCCAACAGAAGACCTGCAAGCGTGTCGGCCTCCTCCTGCATCATCTCAAAATCTTTCTCCGGCAGTGAGGTGATCCGGATAAACTCCTCCAATGGGGTTTTTCCCTCAAAGAGATAGGAGCCGTCGGGAGCCATGGTGTAAAATGGCTGTTCTTCATCATATTCATCGCTGATATCCCCCACGATCTCTTCCAGGATATCCTCCATGGTAACCAGCCCGGCGGTGCCACCATACTCGTCCACCACGATGGCCATGTGATTCTTGTGGGCACGAAACTCCTCCAGTAGGTCGTCAATACGCTTGGTGGCCGGCACGAAATAGGCCGGACGAATCAGCGATTGCCACTTGAAGTTGCCTGTCTTGCTGAGATGGGGCAACAGGTCTTTCACGTAGAGTATTCCTTTGATGGTGTCGGGGTTCTCCTCATATACCGGGATACGTGAGAAACCGGCATCTACGATGAAGCGGATCACCTCCCGGAAAGGGGTCTCTATCGCCAGTGCCACCATGTTGGAGCGTGAGACCAGGATGTCTCCCACCATCTTGTCGCGGAAGCGAATGATTCCTTCCAGCAGCTCTTTTTCCTGTTCACCCCGCGACCTGTCCGATGTGATCCCAAGCGCCTTTGAGAGCTCATCGACCGAAATATCATGTCTGTTCTGTCCCCGCGATGGATTGAGGGAAATCCCTGCTCTCATCAGGAGAGCCGAAAGTGGGGCCATGATCCTGTCAACCCATCCGATGAGGGGTGCATGCTTTGTTGCAAAACGAAGGGGGTCGTGTGCTGTTGCGGTTTTGGGCAAGAAATAGATGAAAAGGAGAAGCACAACAAAAGCGATGGCTGATCGCAGGAGGAGCATTCCTCCGGTGCCAACCGCTAAAAAAGCAGCATTCAGGGGCATGCCGAAGATCATCAGGACGATGATGATGTTGAGCAGATGATTGGCCAGGGTGATAGAAGTGAGTACCTGTTCCATTCTGTCAAGCAGCTTTGACAGGCGTATCTTGGCCGGCTGTTGGGAAGTGTGTAGCTCCTGGGTATCCTCTGGGCTGATTCGTTGAAAGGTGCTCTCGAAAGCCGAAATGAGCGCATTGAAAAGGATGAGGAGAAGCAGTATCGGATATACAATCAGGTTGGCTGCCGCCGGATTGACCGACAGCAGGAGAAGGGGTTGCGATAAAGGGTCAGGGTCCAATTGACGATGGTTTTGATGTACGAGGAGAATGTTTCCACCTTTTTTAGTGTGTGTGACTACAGCGAAAACACTCTCCTGCTAAATTACGATCTTTCATTAAAACGGCAAATCATCTTCTTCCAACGGAGTGTCTGGGTTGTCAGGTGTTTCAGCATGCTCCTGCATGTCACGTCCGTTACCGCCGTTTTCTCTTGTCTGTTCATCCGATTTGCGGCTCAGAAGCTCCAGACTGTCTGCCACCACTTCGGTGATGTACCGTTTGACGCCGTTCTGATCGTCATAGGATCGTGAACGGATCTTTCCCTCCACATAGACCAGGGTGCCCTTCTTTACGAATCTTTCCGCAATCTGGGCCAATCCTCTCCAGCAAACAATGTTGTGCCATTCGGTTCGCTCGGGTACCTGCGTACCTCCTGAGGTGGTGTAGCCTCTTTCACTGGTTGCCAGTGTAAAGTTAGCCTTTGCCACATCATTGTCAAAATACTTCATCTCGGGGTCTCGACCCACATTTCCAATCAGGATAACTTTGTTTACCGACATAACATTTTTTTTTAGAGTTAAAGAATAGGATTACGCTAATCAGGCAAATTTACAGAAAATTTTGAAACCAGCAATCATAAAATGATTAAATTGTTTCCAGGTACTTGTGGGTCAAACGTGATACCGGATAGATATGAAGTGCTTCCTGTGAGATCGACAAAATCTCCCCGGGAGGGGTGAATTGAGCCTCCTCCGGGATGGTGACCCTGTAGAAGCGAGTGTGGATCAGCTGGTGCGTCAATTGGTGTTGCAAGATGAGAGGGGGATCTATCTGAAGTGTCGGCAGATTGCCGAAAAGCTGCCTGAAAGAGCTGCTCTGTTCAAGTTGCGCGAAATCGGCATCCTGTTCTGTCTCAATCAGTGGAAATTCATACAGGTTCTTCCAGATATCAGCGCGGTCTCTCTTCTGTAAATAGGTGCGGTCGCCATGGAGAATATGGAAATAGTGGAAGTAGCGTTTACGGATCCTGGTTTTCCTGATTTTGACAGGATAGGCGGAGACAGCATTGGCTGCAAATGCCTGACAATATTCCTGCAGCACACAATCTCCGCAGCGTGGTTGTGTTGGCGTACAGATCAGCGATCCGAAGTCCATGACCGCCTGGTTGTATCCCCCCGGATCCTCTTCCGGTAGGAGAGATTGTGCAATGTCGGCGGTAGCTTTTTTGCCCGCAGGGGTGTCAACAGGCGTCTCAATTGCAAAGAGCCGCGTGAGAAGCCGATAGACATTCCCGTCAACCACGGCATGGGGCAGACCGAATGCGATCGATGCAATTGCTGCCGCGGTATATGCTCCCACACCTTTCATGGCGATCAATCCGGAATAGCTGGAGGGGATCTCTCCATTGTGAAGGCTGACAATCTGCCGGGCAGCCTGATGCAGATTGCGTGCCCGGCTGTAGTACCCGAGACCTTGCCATACCTTTAATACCTCCTCCTCACTTGCCGCAGCAAGGGTTGTCACATCGGGGAACTGCTCGATGAAACGGTGATAATAGTCACTCCCCTGGTCGATCCGTGTCTGTTGAAGGATCACCTCTGAGATCCAGATCCGGTAGGCGTCTTTGGTCTCGCGCCATGGCAGCTCTCTTTTGTGCTCACTGTACCAGTCAATTAAGCGGCAGGTGATCGGATGTACTTTCTTTACGCTCATTCTCTCTCGTTTCATTGCGATACAAAACTAATGGAAAAAGTGTAATTTCCGGGAAAAGAGCAAAAAAAGAGAAAAATTAGCCGCAATAATTTTCAGCGTTGGAAAAAAAGCTATATATTTGCAGTCCAAAATTTTACTTATTTACAAAAGCTATATTATTAATATTTTAAAATATAAATAAAATGACCAAGGCAGACATTGTGAATGAAATTGCGAAAAACACCGGTGTGGATAAAGCATCGGTATTGGCAACAGTTGAATCTTTTATGGACGTGGTGAAAGATTCATTGGCGAACAACGAAAATGTATATTTGAGAGGCTTCGGCAGCTTTATTGTGAAGAAAAGAGCGCAGAAGACCGCTCGCAACATCTCCAGGAACACCACCATCATCATCCCCGAGCACAATATTCCTGCTTTTAAGCCTGCAAAAACATTTGTTGCACAGGTAAAGGAAACCAAATAATTAATTTTTAAAGGAGATACGAAGATGCCAAGCGGAAAAAAGAGAAAAAGGCATAAGATGTCAGTTCACAAGCGTAAAAAAAGACTCAGAAAAAACAGGCATAAGAAGAAAAAGTAAGCCGAAGATTTTTTTTACACCACTATACAGGAACAAACTTAAAAAAAACCACTCGGAAATTAAGTTTGTTCTTTGTGTATTTGACAGGGAAGTGGTTCAGGCGTGAACCTCCTTTCTGTTGTGAAGACAGAAGCCCGAATGATTATGTAAACATTAAAAAAAAAAAAATTGTGACAAGCGAACTTGTGGTAGATGTTCAACCCAAAGAGATTACCATTGCCGTTCTCGAAGACAAGAAGCTGGTAGAATTGCAACAGGAAAGCCTGGAAGGCTCTTTTGCGGTTGGGAATATTTACCTGGGCAAAGTAAAAAAACTGATGCCCGCCCTTAACGCTGCATTTGTGAACGTGGGACACAAAAAGGACGCTTTTCTTCACTATTTGGATTTAGGGGTTGAATTCAACTCTATTCTGGACTTCCAGAAGATGGTTGAAGAGAAAAAAAAGATTCCGCAGCTTCAGAAGATGAAGCTGAAACCCGATATCGATAAGGAAGGATCCATCTCGGACATCCTGAAAGTGGGACAGGAGATACTGGTTCAGATCGCCAAGGAACCGATCTCAACCAAAGGTCCCCGTCTGACGGCCGAGATCTCTTTCGCGGGTCGGTTTATGGTGTTGATTCCATTCATCGATCGTGTATCGGTATCGCAGAAAATCAAATCGCGCGAGGAGCGCGCCCGGCTCCGGCAGCTCATTCAGAGCATCAAACCTAAGAACTTCGGCGTCATCATCCGAACGAACGCCGAAGGGAAGAAGGTAGCTGACCTCGATGCAGAGCTCAAGGTGCTGGTGAAACGATGGGAAGACAATATCGGAAAGATCATGAAAGCCAAGGCTCCCTCCCTCATCTATGAGGAAACGGGACGTACCGTGGCACTGTTAAGAGATATTTTCAGTCCCTCATTCGAACAGATTCACGTCAACGACAGGGACGTGAGTCGGCAGATCGCCGATTATGTGAGCATCATCGCACCGGAACGGAAAAACGTGGTCAGGGAATATACCGGTGCACTGCCCATCCTGGACAACTTCGGCGTCACCAAACAGATCAAGTCGCTCTTTGGAAAAACTGTTACGTTCAAGAACGGTGCCTACCTCATCATTGAGCATACCGAGGCCCTGCATGTGATCGATGTGAACAGCGGTAACCGCAACAAATCGAAGCTGGGGCAGGAGGAGAGTGCCTTTGAGGTCAACATGGCTGCCGCCGAGGAGATAGCCCGTCAGCTCCGGCTGCGGGATATGGGCGGCATCATCGTGATCGACTTCATCGACATGAGCAAGGGTGAGTATCGCAACAAGCTGCTTGCCAGGATGCAGGAGTTGATGGCCGGCGACCGAGCCAGACACAACATTTTACCATTGAGTAAGTTCGGGTTGATGCAGATCACGCGTCAGCGTGTGCGCCCCGAAATGGAAGTTACCACAAGCGAAGAGTGCCCCACTTGCTTTGGTAAAGGAAAGATCAAATCATCGATACTTTTTACCGACACGCTGGAGGGAAAGATCGATTATCTGGTCAACAATCTAAAAGTGAAGAAATTCAGTCTGCACATACACCCTTATGTTGCAGCGTATGTTCAGCAAGGATTGTTTTCGTTGAAGTTCAAATGGAGAAAAAAATACGACGTAGGATTGAAAGTGATCCCGGATCAGAAGCTGGGTTTCCTGCAGTATGTTTTCTATGACAAAGACGGAAATGAAATTGATCTGAAGGAAGAGATTGAAATGAAATAAGGTCATGCCGGTGAATTGCCGGCAGATATACGGAAAAGAACCGGTGTTGCCTCAGTGTGATGCCGGTTTTTTTGTGTTTGATCACAAGGGATCGACATCATAGCTGAGGGTCACATATCTGTATGATGGGATCGCGTGCAGTGATTGTTCCGCTTTCAGCAGGAATTGTCGCACGCGCTGAGGGGAGTAACCTGTCTCCAGCTTCAACAGGATCTCCTGCAGGTATTGCATCTTCACCCGCGCCACTGGTGGGCGGCTGGGGCCCAGCACCCTTTCTTTCAGTTTCTCCCTTAGCAGTTCCACCAGGTGAGTGGCTGCTTCCTCTGTGAGGTGCTCTTGCCTGTGTCTCAGGGTAATTCGTATCAGCCGTGTGAATGGCGGGTAGCCAAACTGTTTTCGCTCTGCCAGTTCATCACTGAAGAAGCCTGCATAGTCGTTGTCAATCACATGACGGTAGATGGATTGCATCGGATCGGCGGTCTGGATGATCACGATCCCTCGTTCATTTTTTCGTCCCGAGCGGCCTGCAGCCTGCGTCATGAGTTGAAATCCACGCTCGTGTGACCGGAAATCGGGATGGTTGATCAGGGCATCGGCGGAGATGATGCCTACAACCCTTACATGATCGAAATCCAGACCTTTGGATAGCATCTGCGTACCTACCAGAATATCAATTTTTCTATCCTGAAACGCGTGGATGATCCGCTCGTAAGCCTTTCTGCCGCGTGTGGTGTCGCCATCCATCCGTACCACGTTGCTGGTCGGGAAGATTTTTCTCACCTCCTCCTCCAGTTGTTCTGTACCCAACCCATGGGGCTCCAGCCGCTCAGCTCCGCACACGGGGCAGCTTGAGGGCAATGGGTATGATTTGTTGCAGTAGTGACACACCAGCCGTTGCGGCTGCCTGTGAAGTGTGAGCGACACATCACAGTGGCTGCATTTGGGTGTCCATGCACACTCTTTGCACTCCAACACCGGTGCATAACCCCTCCTGTTGCGGAAGAGGATGACCTGTTCGCTTCTCTCCAGTGCTGCTGCCGTTTCATTGATCAGGGCGGGGGAGAGGATCGATTTCATTTTTTTCCTCCTGCGGAGCTCCCGTGTGTTTTCCAGTTGAATGCGAGGCATCTTCATCCCGTTGAAGCGCTCAGTGAGTGTTACCAGCCCATATTTGCCTGTTCGGGTGTTGTAGTAGGACTCAACAGAGGGGGTTGCCGAACCAAGCAGACATCTGGCACCGTTGAGGTGGGCCAGCATGATAGCGGTATCACGTGCATGGTAGCGGGGGGCCGGGTCCTGTTGCTTGTAGCTGGTCTCATGCTCCTCATCTACGATGACCAATCCCAGCTTCCTGAATGGCAGAAAAAGGGAGGATCGTGCCCCGAGGATGATCTGATAGGGGTTGTCAGAGAGCATTTTTTGCCAGATCTCGGTACGCTCGTTGTCGCCGATGCCGGAGTGGTAGATACCCAGCCTGTGACCGAAGACATCTTTCAGGCGCTGCGTGAGCTGTGTGGTCAGGGCGATCTCAGGTAGCAGGTAAAGTGTCTGTTTTCCCTGCGAAAGGATGCTCTCAATCAGATGGATGTAGATCTCAGTCTTGCCGCCCGAGGTGACACCATGCAACAGGACGGTCTCCTTCTCAGACAGGATTCCTCGTAACTGCTCCATTGCCTGTTGTTGAGCTTTACTCAGCGGGTAGGGCTCCCGGATGGGTGGTAAGCTTTTCTCCAGGCGGCTGGTCTGTATGGCCTCAACCTTCACTATTCCCTTTTCTGTCAATCCTTTCAGGGTGGAGGGGCTGTATTGTGGCAGTGAGGTCACCTCCTGCCGACGGATTCTCTCTCGTTTTGTTGTTCTCAGCTCTTCGCGGATGGATGTGAGAAGGGCCTCCTGCTTCTTTGCTCTTGCCAGCAGTTGGCCGAGTTCCGCCGCTTCAATCTCATTGTTGAGCCGGTAATAAATCTCAATTTTCGGAACATACCGGCTGGAAAGATCCTCCGGTTTCATGAATGAGGGGAGGGCTGCCTTACAGACTTCACCCAAAGGAGAGAGATAGTAAAAGGCAACCCACTCCCACAACTGTAACTGCGATGGGGTGACAACTGGTTTGTCATCAGGGAGCGAATGTATCTCTCTGATGGTAAACCCCTCTCTGGGCTGATCATGGATGCGCGCAATGATACCGGTATAATGTTTCCTTTTCCCGAACGGAACCACCACCCGCTGTCCTATTTCCGCGCGTTTTGCCACCCCTGCCGGTAGCGCATAGGTGAACATCCCGGGCAGGGGAAGGGGCAGTATCACATCTGCATACATGGGTCAAAAATAGAGCGCAGCAGTGATGCTCCATGTTTCGGACTTGCCGTTCAACGGATCCTGCCAGTCTGGTTGTTCAACTGCATAGTTGTCAGTGAGCTGTACACCATAATTGATACCCACCTGAAGCATCTTGAAAAGCTCCACTCCCAGTCCGATGTTTGCACCGGCCTGAAACGCTTTCGCCTTGATGTCTTCCTGCATCGACTGCACATCAATCTCGTCACCTGCAATCAGATAGCCAGCATAGGGACCGGCAACCGCGTACATCCGTAGTGGCAACATGCCCGGTCTGAATTTGATCTTGGCGTTGAGCGGCAGGTAGAGGTAGCGGTTCGACACCTCGTTCGATGCTCCTGCCTGACCGTCGGTGATATTTGAGACTGTCATCCGGTTATCGTTATAGAGCAATGATGCCTCGATACCAAAGTCGACCACCACCAAGGGGAGAATCATTTCAAGCGAGGGTCCGATGCTGTAGGAGGTCATATTCTCCACCTGCACCGCTTCACTGCTGAAGGTGGGGTTGTTCAGTCCCACGTCTGCTTTCACGCCGAAGCGTATCTGGCCGAAAAGTGCCGGGGTAAGCAGTATCGTAATCAGGATAAAAAGGCCTCTTTTAAACATTTTACTTGTTTTCATCATCTTCGGTGTTAATTGAATTATATAGTCTTGCCACAAAGGTAAAACAAAAAAGATGATGGCATAGTTGTTAAATAAACTTTAAATTGGTTGAAAAGAAAAGCGTTTGTTCTCCCTGAAAGGAGAAAAAACGCTTTATCCTGGTGAGCCGTGAGAAGGTTTAATCCCTGAACTTCGCTTTCAGGAACTCACGGTTGAGACGTGCAATATTGGTGATGGAGATGTTCTTCGGACACTCCACCTCACAGGCACCGGTGTTGGTGCAGTTACCGAAGCCCAGCTCATCCATCCTGGCCACCATCGATTTGGCACGGCGGGCTGCTTCCACCCGTCCCTGCGGCAGGAGGGCGAACTGGCTCACCTTGGCTGAGACGAAGAGCATGGCCGACCCGTTCTTGCAGGCTGCCACGCAGGCACCACAGCCGATGCAGGCAGCTGCATCCATCGCCATCTCGGCATCCTCACGCGGGATGGGGATCGCGTTGGCATCGGGCACACCGCCGGTGTTGACGGAGATGTAACCGCCCGCCTGGATGATCTTATCGAATGCTGAGCGGTCCACCATCAGATCCTTGATGATGGGGAAGCCGGCGGAACGCCAGGGTTCCACGGTGATGGTGTCGCCATCGTTGAAGTGGCGCATATGAAGCTGGCAGGTGGTGATGCCGGTGTCAGGGCCATGCGGATGACCATTGATGTAGAGGCTGCACATGCCGCAGATGCCTTCGCGGCAGTCATGGTCGAACACCACCGGCTCCCTGCCCTCGTTGATCAGCTGTTCGTTGAGGATGTCGAGCATCTCCAGGAAAGAGCTTCCCTGCGAGATCTTTTCAAGTGAGTATGTTTCAAAGTGTCCCTGATCTTTCGGCCCGTTCTGGCGCCACACTTTTACTTTTATGTTGATATCTTTATCCATGATCGTTTGTTGTTTTTCGTTTACACTTGTTGTATCAACCCTTAAGATTTGTAGTTGCGCTGTTGACGTTCCACAAACTCATACTCGAGCGGTTCCTTGTGCATCACGGGATCTTTGTCCTCGCCCTGATACTCCCAGCATGAGACGTAGGCAAACTGGTCGTCGTGGCGCAGTGCTTCACCCTCGGGGGTCTGGTGCTCGATGCGGAAGTGTCCGCCGCACGACTCTTCGCGGTCGAGGGCATCGTGTGCCATCAACTCGCCGATCTCGATGAAGTCGGCCAGGCGCAGTGCTTTCTCCAGCTCCACGTTGAGTGTCTCCTTGTTGCCGGGGATGCGCAGGTTGGTCCAGAATTCCTTTTTCAGCTCTTTCAGCTTCTCGATGGCTTTCTTCAAGCCTTCGGCATCGCGTCCCATACCCACGAAATCCCACATGATGTGGCCCAGCTCCCTGTGGATATGATCCACCGAATGCTTGCCCTTGATGTTCATCAGCCGCTCGAGGCGGTCGTTGATCTCTTTCTCGGCCTGCGCGAACTCGGGTGCGTCGGTCTTGAAGCGGGGCACATTGATCTGGTCGGCCAGGTAGTTCTGGATGGTGTAGGGGAGAATGAAATAGCCGTCGGCCAGCCCTTGCATTAATGCCGATGCCCCCAGGCGGTTGGCGCCGTGGTCGGAGAAGTTGGCTTCACCGATGGCAAACAGGCCGGGGATGGTGGTCATCAGCTCGTAGTCCACCCAGATGCCGCCCATGGTGTAGTGGATGGCAGGGTAGATCATCATGGGTGTTTCGTAGGGGTTGTCATCCACGATCTTCTCATACATCTGGAAGAGGTTGCCGTAGCGTGCTTCCACCACATCCCTGCCCAGACGCTCGATGGACTCGGCAAAGTCGAGGTAAACAGCCAGGCCGGTGTTACCCACTCCATAGCCGGCATCACATCGTTCCTTGGCGGCACGGGAGGCGACGTCGCGTGGCACCAGGTTGCCGAAAGCGGGATAGCGGCGCTCCAGGTAATAGTCGCGGTCTTCCTCCTTGATATCTGTAGGCTTCAGCTTCCCTTCGCGGATGGCTTTTGCATCCTCCAGTTTCTTCGGCACCCAGATGCGGCCATCGTTGCGGAGCGACTCCGACATGAGCGTCAGCTTCGACTGGTACTCACCATGCACCGGGATGCAGGTGGGGTGGATCTGTGCCATACAGGGGTTGGCGAAGTAGGCACCTTTCTTGTAGCACTGCCATGCTGCCGACCCGTTGGAGGACATGGCATTCGTGGAGAGGAAGAAGGTGTTACCGTAGCCACCGGTGGCGATCACCACCGCGTGTGCGGCAAAACGTTCCAGCTTGCCGGTGACCAGGTTACGGGCGATGATCCCACGGGCACGACCCTCGATGATCACCAGCTCCACCATCTCATACCGGGTGTAGAGCTGTACCTGTTTCTTGTGGATGGCACGGCTCAGCGCGGAGTAGGCGCCCAGCAGCAGCTGCTGGCCGGTCTGGCCGCGTGCGTAGAAGGTGCGGGATACCTGTGCCCCCCCGAAGGAGCGGTTGTCGAGCAGGCCGCCATATTCGCGTGCAAAAGGTACGCCTTGTGCCACGCACTGGTCAATGATGTTGTTGGAGACCTCCGCCAGGCGGTAAACATTGGCTTCACGGGATCTGTAATCGCCCCCTTTGATGGTGTCGTAGAAGAGGCGATAGACCGAGTCACCGTCGTTGGGGTAGTTCTTGGCTGCGTTGATGCCTCCTTGCGCGGCGATGGAGTGTGCACGGCGGGGTGAGTCCTGAATGCAGAAGTTGTGTACTTTGAATCCCATTTCGCCCAGTGAGGCGGCTGCCGATGCTCCGGCCAGCCCGGTGCCTACCACGATGATGTCGAGGCGGCGTTTGTTGGCGGGGTTCACCAGCTTCTGATGGTTCTTGTAGTTGCTCCATTTCTCGGCGAGAGGCCCTTTGGGTATTTTTGCGTCTAATTTGTTCATAATATTTAGTTTCTAAAGTTATCCTAACAGGTTGGAGTATCCCAGGTGAACAGCGATGGCCACAACCATGAATCCGAGGGAGATCACCGTGGCAACGATGTTGCTGAGCACCTTGATTCGTTTTATCCAGATGGTGTTATCCCATCCAACGGTATGGAGTGCGCTCCAGAAGCCATGGGTAAGATGGAACCAGAGAGCAATGAAAGCGATCACATATACAATCACCACCCAGAGGTGTGAGAAGACCTCTTCCACCAGCTGAGCTCCGTCGTGGCGGGCACCCTCAAGCATGAAGAGCTCCCTGAACTGCATATTGTACCACATCTGGTATAAGTGCAGGATCAGGAACAGGAGGATGAAAACGCCGAGCACGAACATGTTCTGTGACGACCAGGCGGTGGCTGTCTTGCTCTGGTAGGCGTAACGGTCCTTGCCCCTCGCCTTGCGGTTCTGCAGGGTGAGGATGATCGCGTAGATGATGTGGATCACGAAGCCCAATGCGATCACCCCTGTTCCGACGATGGCCCACCAGTTGGCACCCAGCACCTCGTTGGCGAGGAAGTTGTAGGCGTCGTAGCTGAAGATGAGCACCAGGTTCATCGACATGTGGAATAGCAGGAACAGGACCAGAAACAGGCCGGAAATACTCTGCACAAATTTCCGTCCGATAGATGAATCAATTAACCAACTCATAAAGTTCTGTTTTTTTTAATGATTTTGATGATTTGAAAATTATTGCTTGATTGTTTGTTGCAAACAGGTTTTGGAATGAATTTTACCTTAATTTTGTTTTGGGAACATTTGAATTTACAAAAGTAATACTTTTGTCGCTCAAAAGAGAGTTGTTTGTGGAAATATTTCCTTAATTACATAATTTTAGAAACCATGTGGATTTCGTTTGAGAGAAGCGCCAAAAATGCGTGAAGGAAAAGTCGATTCCCTTTTGGCGATATTTTCCTATCTTTGTAGGCTGAAGAAAAATTGAAAAAGTGATCATGGATATAGTATTAAGCGGGATACGTTCAACCGGTAAGTTACACCTGGGCAATTACTACGGTGCCCTGCGCAACTTCGTAAGGATGCAGGAGGAGAACAGTTGTTATTTTTTCATTGCAGATATTCACTCCCTCACCACCCATCCGGACCCCAGGATGCTGCACGAGAACGTGAAGAATGTGCTGGTGGATTACCTTGCAGCCGGCATCGATCCGCAGAAATCGGTGATCTATGTACAGAGTGACCTGCACGAGACGGCTGAACTTTACCTCTACCTGAACATGCATGCCTACCTGGGTGAGCTCTCCAAGACAACCTCTTTCAAAGAGAAAGCCCGTAAGCAGCCGGAGAACGTGAACGCGGGGCTGCTCACCTATCCCACGCTGATGGCAGCCGATATTCTGATCCACAATGCCCATAAGGTGCCGGTAGGTAAGGATCAGGAGCAACACCTGGAGATGACACGCAAGTTTGCCCGTCGCTTTAACAACTTCTACGGGGTGGAGTACTTCAGGGAGCCGGTTGCTTACAACTTTGGCGAAGAGCTGGTGAAGATACCGGGTTTGGATGGAAGTGGCAAGATGGGTAAGTCGGAGGGAAACGCTATCTACCTGGGCGACAGTCCGAAAGAGATCGAGAAGAAGGTGAAGAAAGCACTTACAGATGCCGGTCCCACGCAACCAAATTCAGAGAAACCAGACTATATCGAGAACCTGTTCACCCTGCTGCGGGTCGTCTCCACGCCGGAGGTGGTGGAGTACTTCAACGACCAGTGGAACCGCTGCGAGATTCGTTACGGTGAACTGAAGAAACAACTGGCCGCCGACATCATCCGTGTGACGGCTCCCATTCGCGAGCGGATGCTGGAGATAGAGAAGGATGAGGCCTACCTGCGCCGTGTCACACAGGAGGGTGTGGAGAGGGCTCGTGAGAACGCCTCGAAGACAATCCGGGAAGTCCGCGAGATCGTCGGTTTCAGACAATTTTAAGCTGATGCAACAAGAATGGGAGGAATGAGGGGTTCATTCCTTTTTTTATAAACTTTTCCGATCACTGATTGTTCATCTTATTTCGATTGTAGCCAAGCCACCCATTTATGCTTACATTTAAACCCGTCGCCCTGCAGGACAGGGATCTGATCAATAGTTTTCTCAGTAAACAGCACTACAGGGCATCCGATCTCTGTTTCACCAATCTCTGTTGCTGGGGCTCCAGGTTTGATACCCGTTTTGCCGTGGAGGATGGATGGCTCTTCATCCGTTTTCGCGACAACAACGGTCGCAACTCCTATCTCAGGCCCATCGGAGAAGGCGATATCAGGGAGGGAGTTCAGGCTATCATGGATGATCACAGGCAGTTCGATACCCTCTTTCAGATGCGGGGTCTCACCCGTGAGATGATAGATGAGATCGAGGCGGCGATGCCGGGCCTGTTCGACTATAGGCTTAACCGATCAGTCTCCGACTACATCTATACCACCGAGAAACTGACTCACCTGAGGGGTAAGAAGCTGCAGAGCAAGCGCAATCATATCAATCGCTTCATGAGGGAGAACGACTGGAACTACAAGTCACTGACCGGTCATCCGGAGTGGGTGAAAGAGTGTAAGGCGATGTTGGACGAATGGATGGTGGTGAACCGGGATGAGAAGGATCCCACGTTGACCTACGACGTGCACGCCACCACGATGATGTTAGATAACTTTGAATATCTGGAGCTGAGAGGAGGGCTGATCTGTGTGGACAACCGGATCGCCGCCTTCACCATCGGCGAGCCACTCACGGAGGATACCATCGTGGTGCATGTGGAGAAGGCATTCGCCACAATCCATGGTGCCTATGCGATCATCAACCAGCAGTTCGCTGAGCATGAGGCCGAAGGGTATACCTATATCAATCGGGAAGAGGATATGGGTATCGAGAACCTGCGCAAGGCGAAGCTTTCCTATCAGCCTGATATCCTGCTGGAGAAGTTTAATGCACGACTCAAACAACACGGATCATGATACGTTTTGCCGATGAACATACCCGTGAAGCGGTGCGGGCGATGTGGAAAACCTGTTTCGGTGACCCGGATGATTACATGGATATTTACTTCCGTCACAAGTACCGTGATGAGCAGACACTGGTTTACTTCGACGAAGGCAGGGCGGTGGCATCGCTGCAGATGCTGCCCTACAGCTTCACCTTTCATGGCAGCGAGATCCCGGTGCTTTACCTCTCCGGCGTATGTACGCTGCCGGAAGCACGCAGGAAGGGATTTATGCATCAGTTGCTGCTGCGTAGCTTCGAGGTGGCTAGAGAGCGGGAGATACCGCTGATGCTGCTGGTGCCGCAGGAGGAGTGGCTGCTCGGTTTTTATGCGCGATATGGCTTTGCACAGACCTTCGATGCAGGCAATGAGCCGCTGCCATCGCTCAAAACGTTTATCGATCTCCACCCGGGTGACCTGCAGGCAGCCTTCCGTGCCTTCGACACCCACTTTCGCGGGCGCGACATGACCCTGCAGAAGTCGTTCAATGACTTCCAGGCCATGGTGGAGGAGGCAGCCCTCTACGATTTCCCGCTCAAGAAGAACCTGATCGGTATGGCCCGGGTGATCGATGCGGGGCGGCTGTTGCAGCTCCATGCATCTGCACACGGCGACGCTGTTTGCTCGCTGAAAGTGGATGATGAATTGTTACCCCGGAACAGTGGCTTATATAACCTTTCTGGGGGTGTTGTCCAAAGGGGTTTGAGGCTGGTTGAGCCACACCTGCAGCTGGATATTGCCGAACTCACGCAGTTGCTCATGGGGTATCACACCGCTGAACGCGGCGGACAGATCGCCTCCCTCTTTCCGGAGAAGGTGCCGGCGATGCATTACATGCTGGAATAAGCTGCCGGCCGGTCAGAGCCACTTCCTCTTCTTGAAATAGTAGAGGATCAGCAGCGAGGAGAGCACCATGAAGAGGATGGCTGCCGGATAGCCCCACTTCTTGTCCAGCTCCGGCATAAAGGAGAAGTTCATCCCGTAGATGCTCGCGATGAGCGTGGGTGGCATAAAGATGACCGAAACGATGGTGAAGATTTTGATGATCTTGTTCTGTTCAATGTTCACATAACCCAGGAAAGTGTCCTGCAGGTAATCGAGGCGGTCGAAGCTGAACTTGATGTGCTCCACCAGCGAGTTGATGTCCTTGATGATGATGGTGAGCTTGGACTGCAGCTCGGCAGGGATAAACTCGCTGCGGAGCATACTTGAAACGGTACGCTGCTTGTCAATGATGTTCTCCCTGAGGAGCATCGTCTTTTCCTGCAGGTTTTTGATTTCGGAGAGCAGCTCTTCGTCGGCCTCCTGCAGGGTGAGTGAGTTACTGAGCTGCGTGATCTTCTGCGTCATGTTCTCGATCATGTCGGCATCGAACTCCACCCGTGTCTCCAGGAGGGCTACCAGCACATGTGCCCCGGTGGGGTAGTTCTTCGGGTTGGCCGATATCTTCTTCACTGTCTCGTGAAAGGAACTCAGCTCCTCGCCGCGGACGGTCACCAGGATGTTGTTCTTGAGGATGAACGATACCGGGTCGGTCTCGAAGTTGGAGAGCAGAAAGTTGGAGTTGACCACCAGTGTGTCGTTGGTCTCGATATACCGCGATGACATCTCGATCTCGATCATCTCCTCCTCTTCCTGGATGTAGATCTTCAGGAAATCCTCCAGTTCATTTTCCACCTCCTCATCTACATCGTTGAGGTCGATCCACAAAAAGTTCTGTATGGGGTTTGATTTCAGGAAGTCAAGGCTGCGGCTCAATCTTACGATGCCATCCTTGTGATAAAATAATTTTACTTCCGCCATGGTCTCTCTCTTTTAAATCGTGCATAAATCAGTCCTTTAACGCCTTTGGCTCTGCCTGCCTGATCAAGGGCTCCAGCAGGTTGGTGAGTTGTTCGAACTGCTCAATGGAAAGCTGTTCGGGCCTTTTGGTGAGCATCGGGTCGCCGGGCAGCGGACTCTCTTCTGACAGCAGTGACTGAATGGAGTTTCGCAGCATCTTGCGTCGCTGGTTGAAACTGGTCTTCACTACCGTTTTGAATAATTTCTCATTACAGCCGAGCTGCTTTCGCTTGTTACGGGTGAGCCGCACAACTGCCGATTTAACTTTTGGCGGAGGGATGAACGCCTGCTCGTTCACCGTGAAGAGGTACTCGATGTCGTACCATGTCTGCAGCAGCACACTGAGGATGCCGTAGGTCCTGCTGCCGGGTGAAGCAGTCATGCGTTCCGCAACCTCCTTTTGGATCATGCCCGTGCAGCAGGGTATAGACTCCCTGTTGTCGAGCAGCTTGAAGAAAATCTGTGAGGAGATGTTGTAAGGATAATTGCCGATCAGACAGAAGCTCCCGTTGTAAAGTGCCGGGAGATTCATTCGCAGGAAATCCTGCTCCAGGATCCGGCCGTTGAGCACGGGGTAATGCTCTTTCAGGTAGGCCACCGACTCGCTGTCGATCTCTACCACGGTGAGATCTCTTCCCTGTTTCAGCAGGTGACGGGTGAGCATGCCGGTACCGGGTCCCACCTCCAGCACCGGGAGGGTGGGGAAGCCATCAAGGCTCTCCGCGATGCGGCGTGCAATCGCTTCATCCTTGAGGAAGTGCTGGCCTAGGTTTTTTTTTGCTCTTACCTGAAACATTGCAATCTGCTGATTATTCCTTATCTTTACCGCCGCAAAGGTAACATTTAATTATCAGAAATCAGTCAAACGCATTCTAAAAAAACAAGATAGAGGGTACCCGCACATGTTGCGCAAATCAGTGGCACCCTGCTTTCTCTTGTTGGAATGAACGAATAAAAAATATACGAGTGAAGATAACTGCTGCATCCCTGAAGAGCCTCATGAAGACAGTGCTCTCCCTGCTGCTCGGATTGTTTATCATATGGGCCATGTACCGCGACACCAATATGGGTGAGCTCTGGACAATCACCCGCTCTGCCAACTTCTGGGTCATTGCTTTCTCTCTGATCTTCGGCTTGATCGGGAACGTGCTTCGGGGACTTCGCTGGGAACTGTTTGTCCATTCTCTCGGCTATCACCCTCCCCGTGCCAGCGTGATCTATGCCACCTTAGGCAATTATGCCGTCAACTTTGTCCTGCCGCGCGCCGGCGATGTGTGGCGGTGCGGCGTGGTGAGCAGGTATGACCATATTCCCTTCTCCAAAACGCTGGAGACCTTTTTAATTGATAAGATGGTCGATATCATTGCCGGCCTCACGGTGATACTGGTCAGCGTGTTACTCTACATCGATTTCTTTGTCTCCTACTTCCGCAACAACCCCCAGTTTGCTGAGAAGGTGTACAGCCTCTTTTCTTCCGTGTGGACCTACCTGATCCTCGCGGCGATGCTGCTGGCGGTCGTCGTGATGTACACTTTCTTCCGTCGTTCCTGGCTCGTGATTAAAATAAAGCGGTTTATCAACACGCTCCGCTATGACCTCAAGGTCATCTCAGACATAAAAGAGAAAAAGAGGATAATAATCTACACGATTCTTCTCTGGTTATGTTTTTATTTGTATTTTTACATCTGCTTCTTTGCGTTCGATTTCACAAGTGATCTGGGACCTCTGGCGGGACTGATTGTATTTGCCATGACCAATATCGGAATCTCGGTGCCGGTACAGGGTGGCATCGGACCCTGGCATTTCATGGTGATCTCCTCCCTGATGATCCTGGGAGTGGCTGAGAATCAGGCACTCGCTTTTGCAGGTGCTGTCTTTACCATCCAATCGGTCTGGCAGATCCTCTACGGGCTGGTGGGTGTCTTCGCCATGCCGCATGTGAAGAGAAACGCTGAAGAGGTGAATCACGCTGAAAACCAATAAAAAAAAGATAATATAACATGGCTACTACAGATTTGCTACAGTTGACACCACAAAGTGTATGGAAACATTTTCATTCACTCACACGTTTACCACGACCCACCGGTCAGATGGAAGAGGTGACCCGCTTTGTGATGGAGTTCGGGAAGTCGCTGAACCTGGAAACACGACAGGACAAGGTGGGCAACGTGCTGATACGCAAGCCGGCCACCAAGGGGTACGAGCATGCCAGGACGGTGATCCTCCAATCACATCTCGATATGGTGCCGCAGAAGAATGCCGATGTAGCGCATGATTTTACCAAAGATCCCATTCAGGCCTATATCGACGGTGAGTGGGTGAAAGCCCGCTCTACCACCCTGGGTGCCGACAATGGCATCGGTTGCGCCATGATGATGGCGGTGCTGGAAGATGAGTCACTTGAACATCCGCCCATTGAGGCGCTCTTCACAATAGATGAAGAGGTGGGTATGGATGGTGCCAACGGACTGGAGAAAGGGTTCCTTGAAGGCACGCTGATGCTCAACCTGGATACGGAAGAGGAGGGCGAGCTCTGCATTGGATGTGCAGGTGGAAGAAATGTGAATGTCTCTTTTCGTTACAAGCCTGTTACCGAGATTGACATGGGTGACATCGCTTTCAAGGTGAGCCTGCGCGGTCTCAAGGGTGGCCACTCTGGAGTACAGATTCACCTGGGACGTGCCAATGCCAACAAGCTGATGAACCGCTTTCTGAAAGAGGTGGTCCGCAACTATGAGGCACGCATCGCCTCCATTCAGGGGGGATCGCTACGCAATGCCATCCCCCGCGAGTCATTCGTGGTGCTCACCATTCCCGAGCAACTCTCGGATGACCTGCTGGATCTGGTGGCTGAGTATGAAGAGCTCTTCCGCAACGATTTTGCCGGCATCGAGGAGGGGATCTCTTTCAAGGCGGAGCCTACCGACCTGCCGAAGAACCTGATACCAGAGGAGATACAGGATGACCTGATCAACGCGGTGGAGGGGTGCCCCAACGGGGTGATCAGCTATCTTGCCGACTTCCCCGGTGTGGTGGAGAGCTCGCTCAACCTGGCACTGGTGCAGTCATCAGAGGATCGCATCGAGGTGAAGTTGCTGGTCCGCAGCTCTTCTGAGAGCCGTAAGGATTGGGTCTGCTCATCGGTGGAGAGCCTCTTCCTGCTGGCTGGTGCCAGGGTGGAGTTCGACGGTGATTATCCTGGCTGGCAACCCAACGCACAGAGTGAACTGCTGCATACCATGGAGCGGATCTACCTGGAGAAGTATGACCAGCGACCCAGGGTGATGGTGATTCATGCCGGTCTGGAGTGCGGTATCATTCAGTCGAATGCAGCACAGAAGCTGGATATTGTCTCTTTTGGTCCCACCATAACGGGCGCACACTCACCCGACGAGGCGGTGAAGATCGATACGGTAGCCCGTACATATGATTACCTGGTGACCACTCTGGAGAATCTGAAATAAGGATAATGCACATGGTTGTCTGCTGCGCTCAAATTATCTCTTCCCATCATCATGAGAAAGCTTGAAAGACATATCATCCTGCCGCTGGCGCTGGCGGCATACGCACTCATCTTGGGTGTCATTGCATATCCCCGTTACCGCACCTCCGGCAATTGGGGGGAGTACTTCACCATTATCGGCATCACCCTCCTGCTGGCGCTGATCCTTCACTTTCTGTTGAAACGCAGGCAACAGATCCGGAAGCGGTTTAAGGGGGAGGAGTAGCTCACCTGGGTATTCCTCTGAACGGTTTTGCCAGCAACTGCTCCTTACCATATCATATAGCCCGGTTCAAGCTTTGACTTGTTTACCGGGTTTTTTTGAATCCTTTTCCTGAAGAAAAAGGCTCATTGTCGTCACAAAATCTACCGCTTGTCGTCTCTCCTATACAAACCGTTTAATTGTTACTATGATGAAGAGTAAGATTATTGCGTTGATGCTATTTGCGTTGCTTGCAACGGGTTTGCAGGCACAAACCACGTTAAAGGAACTCTACCGGGAATTTTCCGGTGCCGAGCATGTCACGAAGGTAAACCTGAATGGTCTGGCGCTGATGTTTGCCAAACCTTTTATGGAAAAAGAGGGGATGGGCAAGGTGACCAGCATCCGTGTGCTTTCACTTGAGGAGTGCGCACCAGAGGTGAAGGAACGATTCAGCCGTGCTGCGCTGGGTTTCCGGGATGAGGGATATGAGCTGTTTCTCAACGCCAATGATCAGGATGAGAAGGCACGGATTTTTGTGAAGATCGAAGATCAGCTGATCCGTGAGATGGTGATCATGACCATGGGCGATGATCCTGCCCTGGTGCACCTGAAAGGGAAATTTCGGCCCGCCGATATCGATCAGACGAGTAATGGAGGGAAGTGAGTTCAAACGGCGCTTTCTCGGCTACGGCGGGTTGATCTACCGCTATGCCTTCGCTGTTACGGGCGACAGAGAGGATGCGCAGGATATCGTACAGGAGGTGTATGAGAAGTTGTGGAAGATGCGGGAGATGCTGACGGCGGTGGAGAATGATGAAGCCTATGTGGTTTCGGTAGCTCGCAATAGCTCCCTGGATCGTCTCCGAAAGCGCTCCCGGCACCGGACGACAACACTCTCTGCGGCGATGGAGCCGGGTGACGAGGGTGAAATGTTAAATCGTCTGGAAGCGATGGAGGAGCTGCGTCACATGGAGCGATTACTCTCCACCCTTCCGGAGAACCAGCAGATGGCGATACGACTGAGACACTTTGCTGGTCAGCCACTCTCGGAGATAGCTGAGGCGATGCAACTCACAGAAATAAATGTGCGACAGCTTCTGTCGAGAGGAAGAAAAACCCTGAAGGAAAAAATGAAGAAGTATGTATATGGAGAATGAGTTTGAAGCATTACTGGATAAGTTCTATCGCGGTGATACAACCCTTGAGGAGGAGCAGCTGCTCGCCTCCTTTTTCAGCCGGAACGTCCTGCCGGAACAATGGGAGGCCGACAAGAACCTCTTTGAGTCGCTCCGTGTATCCGCTACAGAGATGCCCGAGGGACTGGAACAACGGATGAGTCAACTGATCGATTCATTGGAAGAGCGGGAAAAGAGCGGGAAGAAGATAGGAATAAGGTCGGTCTTCCGAAGAGATTTCAGGCTTCAGATTGCCGGACTGGTTGCCTCACTGCTGGTTTTGGCCACTATCGGCTTCTGGTCCTACTTCAACAGGCACGAAAGCGAACCGCTGCTTGTCGATACTTTCGAGAACCCGGAGCAGGCTCGAGAAGCAACCCTGGAGGCGCTGCAGCTTTTTGCAGATAACTTCTCAAAGGGGACCCATACCGTGGAACAGGTGGACCGGCAGGTGGATAGAGCATTCGGCATCCTTCGTGAAACGCTGGGTCAGACAGTGACCTGCGGGGAGGACCCTGTTGTCAAACAGAAATAAAAGAAAGAAACCCTAAACAATTGGTATAATGAAAAAAATGATGATTCTGCTTGCGCTGGCCCTCACAGCCACCGGGCTGTTCGCGCAGAGGAACCCGTTTGAGAAATTCACGGATATGGAGGGCGTCACATCGGTCTATATCTCGAAGAACATGATGTCGTTGATGCCCAGGGATTCGGGTATGAAATTTGGCAACGTGGATGTTTCCAATTTCATCAACAAGCTCTCGTCGATCCTGATCCTCACCTCGGAGAACAAACCGGTGGCACGGGAGATGATAGCACTGGCCAACAAGCGGATACAGGATGATCAGTATGAGCTGCTGATGCGAATCAAGTCGGATGACAGCGAACGGGTCAACTTCTTCATGAAGGGCAAACCGGAGAACATCCGCGAGATGATCATGATCGTGGAGGACAATGATGGCGAGAGCGTGATCATGCAGTTCCTGGGTGAATTCACGCTGGAGGATGCAAAGCAGATCACGGAGGAAATGCAGAAGCCGAAGAAGTGAGTGATCGGGCAGATCTCTATTTGCCGCTTCACTGAATCGCTGCCGGATGAACATCTGTTCGTCCGGTTTTTTCTTCACCACCGGTTAGGAAGCTATTTCACAAAATGCTATAT
>WOYI011211073.1_pt1 | contig 36902 bp, 41 predicted proteins | sample 6423411 | NCBI WGS metagenome assembly WOYI01 (sample SAMN13441803, study PRJNA592873) | oil field metagenome | biome: oil field; feature: oil-well bore; material: oil-contaminated soil; isolation source: oil-contaminated soil from oil-well borehole | place: Germany: Wietze | collected 2016-10-18 ...
GCACCGTTAGAGACGGTCGTATCGCGAGTCATCATGTTCGTCTTCGGTGTTATAGAGGTGTTCATTGCGATCCGCTTCGTTCTCATGGCGCTGGGTGCCAACGCCGAGGCGGGGTTCGCGAAGCTGATCTACGGAGTGCCCGGTGTCTTCATGGCTCCGTTCTCCGCGCTCTTCAACACGCAGGAGGCCGGCGGAGCCGTCTTCGAATGGAGCGCGCTCGTTGCCATCGCCGTCTACGCCCTGGTGGCGTGGGGCCTGGTCGCGCTGATCCGGGCCGTAAGCCCGCGCGAGCAGGCGCAGACGGTAGAGCGGGTCGTGCAGGAAGATGATTCTACGGCCGCGCGCTAGCAGGTGGGGCGTCTCCGCGCGTTCGGAGACGTTCGTCAATCAGTCGACGTATTGATGGGCAGGGCAGGATCATGAACACGCTGAGCAGAATGCGCAGGATCTCGTTACTACTGACACTATCGCTCGTGGCCATGCTGGCAGTGCCTTCGGCGGGCATGGCGGCCGAGCCGACGGTGCCGCTCGGAGCGACCCAGGACTTCGCCATCCTGGCTGGTCAGACCATCACCAACACCGGAAACAGCGTGATCACGGGAGACATCGGTGTCTCACCGGGTTCTGCGATCACGGGGTTCCCGCCGGGCACAGTGTCCGCGACAACGCACTCGAATGACGCCCTCGCGATCCAGGCCCAGACCGACTGGACCACCGCCTACAACAACGCTGTTGCGCGACCGGTCACGACGACTCTGGCGAGCCCCGAGCTGAGCGGTCTTACGCTGACCCCCGGCGTCTACAGCTCCGGCGGCGCGCTCGCGCTGACGGGCACCCTGACGCTCGATGCCCAGGGCGACCCCGAGGCCGTCTTCATACTCAAGAGCGACTCCGGCCTGACCATCGGACCGGGCAGCGTCGTTCAGCTTATCAACGGCGCCCGGTTCTGCCGGGTCTTCTGGCCGGTTGCAAGCTCCGCAACCATTGGAGCAGGTGCGACCTTCGTGGGGCACATCCTCGCGGTCACCGACATCACGCTCCAGGACAGCGCGTCCGTGGAAGGGCAGCTGCTGGCGCATGGCGGTCAGGTCACACTGATCAACAACGTCGTCTCGAACGATTGGTGCGCGAGTTCGCAGGCGATCAGCATCACTAAGAGCGCGAGTCTCAGCGCTCTGCCCGCGGCAGGACCCGTGACGTACACATACCTCGTGACCAACCCCGGCACAGTCGTGCTGGGCAACATCGTCGTCACGGACGACAAGGTGAGTCCCGTGAGCTACGTCTCGGGCGACACGAACGCGGACGCTCTGCTCCAGCCGGGTGAGACATGGACCTACAGGGCGACGACGAACCTCACCACGACCACCACGAACACCGCCACCGCCACGGGCAGCACCACCGGGGCCACAGTCGAGGCAGTCACAGACACGGCCTCCTACACCGTGTCCGTAGGCACGCCCGTCACGACGGTGCCTCCGACGACTGTTACAGGCGGACAACTCCCGAGGACCGCTACCCCCTGGTACAACCTGCTGGTTGGGAGCATTGCCGTGATGCTGCTCGGAGCGGTGGGTCTGTCGAGAGCCACCAGAAAGATCAATGACTGAGACTGACCGCAAACAAGTCAGGCTGTCCCTTGGCGTCATCCTGTCCCTGGGGTGCATGATTCTTGGAGCTGCAGGTCTGGTCTGGGCAGGGCTGAACATCGGGGCGCACACGATGCGCCCTGATGCTTCCGCGACCGGCCTCGATTCCGGCCTTGTAGCCCCTGCGGTAGCGACGGTGTGGTCACCCGACTGGTACGCTGAGGTGATCGCGCCCTCCGACCCGCGCCCTCCGCAGCTCCTCTATCCTGTACGCCCCGCCGAGGGTGACCCCATTGGGGCGCTTGTGATCCCGGCACTCGACCAGACGTTGCCGATCATCGAGGGCACCGGCAACGACGAGCTCAAGCAGGGTGTGGGGCACTACGCGCAGAGCGTGCTTCCCGGGGAGGTGGACAACTGCGTTCTCTCGGCGCATCGCGACACGCACTTCTCGGGCCTGGAAGCGCTGAAGATCGGCGATCGGCTCATCGTCCAGACATCAGCCGGCACGTTCACGTACGAGATCAGCAACATTCGAATCGTCGACAAGGATGATCGAACGGTGATCGTGCCCACGGACCATGCGGTGCTGACGCTGAGCACCTGTTACCCGTTCAATTACGTGGGGAGCGCCCCCGACCGCTACATCATCAGCGCGGACGTGGTTGCTCCGTAGCCGGAAGATCCCGTCTCGGCGATTCGAGTCGGCTTCGGCCACCATAGGCACTCCGGAAGGGTCGGGGCCGTACGGGTCCGGCCCTCCGTGCGCCTCACGAGACACACCGAACAAGAAGACAACGGTGAAGGCGTAAGGCTATGGCACGCACGTATGTCATCACTGGGACCGGATCCGGCATCGGCAAGGCCACGAAGGAGCTGCTCGAGGCCCAGGGACACCGGTCATCGGGGTCGATCTGAAGGATGCCGAGATCATTGCGGACCTCAGTACCGCGCAAGGGCGCGCGGATGCCGCGAGCGCTGCAGTCGCGACCGCCGGTGGCTCGGTCGACGCCGCCATCGCCTGCGCGGGCGTCACGCTTCCGAGCCCGCTCACGGTGTCAGTCAACTACTTCGGTATGACCGAGTTTCTGAATGCGCTTGCGCCGGTGCTCGCCAAGGCCGAGGCGCCGCGCGCGGTGCTCATCAACTCCTTCTCCTCGTTGCAGGAGAACGATCCGGCGCTCGTCGAGGCCATGTGTATCGACGACGATGAGGCCAAGGCGCGCGATCTCGCGCAGGCGATTGTGGACACGGCCGGGCCGGAAGCGCCGCAGGGACTCATCTACGCGTCGATCAAGCGGGCGGTAAGCCGCTGGGTGCGACGAGAGTCGATCAGGCCCCAGTGGGCGGGTGCGGGGATCCCGCTGAATGCCGTCGGTCCCGGTGTCATCAGGCCTCCGGCGACTGCACCGTGGCTGGAGTCCGAGCAGGGTCAGCAGTACCTCATGAGCGTGGGTCCGATGCCGCTCAACGGCTTTGCGGAGCCGGAGGTTGTAGCGGAGCTCATGATTTGGCTCGCGACCCCGGCGAACACGCACGTCACCGGACAGACCGTCTACGTGGACGGTGGCGCCGACGTGGCGATTCGCGGCGAGAACGTGTGGGACCTTCGCGAGTAGCCGGTCCGCTCGCCTCCGCAGCACTTCACGACGACCGGTCCTCATGGGCCGGTCGTCGTCCGTCCCCGGGCACCGTCGTTCGCTACGCTCTCTCGGCGACCGCTGGCCGCAGCGCGGCATGCCAGAACACCCGGTCGGCAAGCAGGAGCGCGGTTCCCACGCCGATGTAGATAGCGCCCATGACCCCCGCGCCGATCACGTCAGGGTGCACCACGAGTCGGCGCAGGAGCATGCCGCCGCCCATCATCACGGCAACGAGCAGCCACGAGCGCGCCGAGAAGAAGCCGAAGAAATGGGCTCGACCGCGATCCTTGATGCGTGCCACCGCCTTGGTGGCGACGCTGTCCAGCAGCAGACGGGCTTTCAGGACGCCGAGCGCGAGGCCGATGGCGAGCACCCATGCGTGCCAGTACCTGCCCTGGAGGTAGCCAGCGCCGCGTACCAACAGGATCGAGGCACCGATCATCCACATGGCGGCCGCCGACACGAGTTGCGCGCGCTCTCCCGCCGGTGGTGAGATCCAGGAGACCGTTTGTGGTGTGCTCATACGTGGGTACTGCTCCTCGTTCGCGCGGGGTTGGACCGGCGGCGCTCGGGTAGAACCTTCTCAGAGAGCAAACACTACACCAGGAGGGGAGTCGCACATGTCAGGCAGCGTGTACAAGGTAATCGAACTGGTCGGCACGAGCAGCGAGTCGTGGGAGGACGCCGCCCGCAGGGCGATCGAGACGGCCGCCAAGACCGTGCAGGACCTTCGCATAGCCGAGGTAGTGACCATGGATGTCCGGCTCGACGAGAACAAGATCGTCGAGTACCGCGTGAAGATGAAGGTCTCGTTCAAGTACCACGAGGACCTGAACGGCCAGGCGTAGTCGGCAGCGGCTACCGGACGTGTGGCTCCACCGTGCAGGAGTCGTACGCCGGCTCCATCATCCCGGGGTCACTCATCGTGGTGACCGCTGCGGGACGATAGATCGTCATGGGGTACGTCGTGCCGGTCATGGGCTGCGTTGTGTCCGTGACCACACACCCGGCTGCCGAAAGCGTGTCGTGCCATAACGGGTCGGTGATCTCCATCGGGCGTGCGGCAACGCGTACGGTCCAGTCCGAGCCTGGCATGTCCGCGGGCGCGCCCAGCACCGCAGCAGTAGCTGCCCCCATGCCGGTCTCGACCTTCGTGGACGGAGCGTCCGGCCGGACCTCGGGAAGCGATGCGAGCGTGACGCGCGGAGTCTCAGCCGGTGAAGGTGTCTCGGCACCGCGGTCCACCGCGCCCGGGGCGAGGGTCGCGCCCACCACGGCCACCGCGAGCACTGCCTTCACTGGCGCCGGCCAGCCCGCCGGGCTGATGCGCTCGAGTAGGCCTCCAGCGGAAGCAGCATGCGGCCACAGTCCCTCGAGCATCGCTGCAAGTCGCGGATACGCATCCAGCTGCAACAACGGTGCGAGCATACCGAGGTAGCGCGGGGTGTGGGCCCTCCGGTGCTCGGCACGACACCGAGGGCATGTGGCGAGATGCGTCTTCATGGAGGCCAGTCGCCGTTCGGACGCGCCCGATCCAAGCTCACGGTAGATCGTCTCCGTAGCCTGCCTGCATACGGGCGGCAGCTCGACGATCTCGGCATACGCGCGCCCGAATGCCGCGCGGGCACGCGAGACGATCACATCGACATTGGCCGGACGCGTGCCGAGATCTGCCGCGATCTCGGCTGATGTCCGGTCCTGGAATTCGCGGAGTATGAGCGCCTTGCGGTCCCTGGCGGGCAGTCTGCGCAGCGCGATGAACACGTTCGTGACCGTGTCGAGGGCCGCGAAAGCCGACTCCTCGGCGGAGAAGTCCAGCGAGTCGACGACGGTCTCGAGGTCGAGAAGTGCCGAGTCGGGTACACGCCGGCGCATGGCGTCGACGACGACGTTGTGCGCGATGGTGAATATCCACGACCTGACGTTGCCGACCTCCGCGTCGGAGGTAGCCGCTCGTGCGAAGACCTCTTGCGCGGCATCTTCCGCGGCGTGCCGATTGGCGAGCCGACCGAGACAGTACCCGAAGACCGAGGGATGATGGCGCCGGTACAACTCCTCGAAGGCGTTGTCATCGCCGAGGCGTGCCCGGCGGAAGAGCAGTTCGTCAGAGGTCGACGAGCGTCTCAACCGGCCGAGCATGCCCACGCTTGATGCAGGGGAAGTGCCGCTGATCATCGTGCGGGTCCCTACCTGTGAGTCGATCCGCCTGTATGGCCACCGGTGTAGTGGCCCGTGTACGCCACTGAAGCAGTTTCCATACCGCATGCACCGGATGTGGCCGGGGTGCCGGGTGACGGCGCTCCTTCCGGCGAGCGGACCTGGCCGGCTGCGGGGTCGTTCGGGCACTGCACTGCGTCCGCGCACGGTGCCGCAGTGGCGGCGGGAGCGCATTCGCCGGGACGCGCGGGCGGAGTCCTTGGCTCCATTGCAGGTGCGTCCACCGGGCGAGTGGTCTCCACCGAGCGGGTCGTGTTGACCGAGCCTGTCGTGTTCACCGAAGCGAATGATGCAGGCGTTACAGCGCCCGACGCCGCGACCACGCCGCTGCCGCCGGGAGCGTCCGCGCCGAGCGCAAACGTCGCGCCGCTCGCGATCACGATGCCGACAACCAGTCCGAGTGCCATTCCTGTGATGCCGTGCCGCATGTCGTGCTCCTTTCGTGGGTCGTTACGGTTAAGACGCACAACGGACGTGGACCTTGCACAATCCGATGTGGGCCACAGGGCGCGCGCGCACGAGGGCACCCGCATGCGGGTGCCCTCGTGCCAATCGAGGTAGGTGAGTCGCTAGATGCTCAGGTCCCTCGCCGAGTAGAAGCGATACGCCCCGACGATGGCGGCCGCGACGATCGCGACCGACAGCCCCACGAAGACCGGGTCAAGCGCCCCGTCAGTCATGAGCGCGCCGGCCTCGAAGTACTTGAAGGGTGTGAAGTACTTCAAGAACTCCAGGTCCTCGTTCAGGTTGACCACGTAGAAGAGCAGGAAGGTCCCGAACATGATGGACGTCGCCCGCGAGGCGGCCGATTTCGGCTTGTGGCTGGTTCCGGCCACGGCCGCGCCGATCGCGAAGAAGATCACCTGCAAGAAGAACAGGCCGATCATCATCAGCACGATGTCGCTTCCGAACGGCGCGTCTTTGTTGAAGTAGTCGACGAAGTAGAACGAGGAAGCCGTGGTCACCAGGTTGAAGATGATGAGATTCGCAAGCCCCGCGAGCAGCTTGCCGGTCAGCACGGCGCTCCGCGAGGCGGGCTTGGCGTAGAGGAACTCGGAGGTGTGGTCCCGCTCCTCCTTGGCGATCAGGTGCGCCCCCAGCAGCGAGGCGTGCACGGCGCCCATCACGGCAAGGTAGAGGAACAGCATGCCGAAGAAGCCGGCTGCGGTGGTGAGGTCGAATCCGGTCATGCCGAAGACAGCCTGTACCGTTCCGGGAATCTGATCGAGTATCACCGCAACTGACTGGCCGGCGGTTTCATAGGCGCCGTACTTCGCCATGCCGGAGTAGATCATCATCACCATGCCGAGGCTCCAGAAGATGAGGCCCCACCGGTGTGCTTTCATCTCACGCAGGAAGACGTTCATATCGCCACCTATACGGCCGTGTGGATGTCTCTCTTGGCGAAGATCACGTAGGTCGCTGCAGTCGCGAGCACCACGAAGGCAGCCACGACGAGCAGATACTCGGGCTCAAGACCACGCTCGGTGATCATGTACACCGGATCGAAGTACCTGAAGGGCGAAATCCAACGTAGCTCCACGTTCTCGAGCACGTCGCCGATCGCCCCGATGATGTAGAAGGCGAACACCGTGGGCAGCGAAACCGCCACCACCGACTTGATCTTGGGGATGGTGACCGAGAAGAGCGCGCCCAGTGCCAGGAAGACGAGCTGGAGTAGCAGGAGCGTTGAGGCCATCAGCAGGAGAATCGCACCGTCGAACGAGGCGCCGGTCGCTACAACGGCTAGGTACGAGACCGCGACGAAGACCACGTTCATGAGGAGGATCACCGCCAGCGCAGCAGCCAGCTTCCCCGTGACGATCTCGGCCCGGCGCACGGGCTTGGTCATCAGGAAGTCCGCGGTCTTGCCGGAGGTCTCCTTCGAGATGATCCCAACGCCGAGGTTCATCGCCTGGATCGACGCGGCCAGCCACGCGAAACTCAGCAGGTAGCCGTAGAAGCCGAGCACCGACATGAACGTTTCGGGCGTGATGTTCACGAGCGCCGTGATGGCCTCAGGGAAGTTGGCGAGTACCTCGTTCAGACCCTCGACGTCGTGCGCGAACGCAGGGTAAAGGGCCATGAACAGGCCCACGATCCCGCTAAGCGAGATCATCCAGGTGATCATCGACTTTCGGTAGGCCCTGAACTCCCGGAGGAAGACGTTCATGCGTCTACTCCTCCTTCTGGTAGTAGTGCAAGAAGATCTCCTCGAGGTCGGGCTCCTCGACCTGCAGGTCCAGCAGGTCGAGCTTCGCGAGCAGCCCGGTAAGCTCGTTCACGCGGCCGCGGAAGAGGAGACTGGCCGTGTGGTTGGTGAACATGAGGTCGCTGACACCTTCGAGCGCGAAGACCGACTCATCGACCTGCGCCGCCAGCTCGAGCGTGAGGCGCTTGGTTGCGTTCTCGAGGAGCGTCTTGATCTGGTCGACCCGGATGATCGAACCCTCTTTGATGATCGCCACGCGGTGGCAGAGCTTCTGAACCTCGGAGAGGATGTGCGAGCTGAACAGCACCGTTGCACCCTCGGCGTTCTCCTCCCTGAGCAGGTGGAAGAACTCCTGCTGGATGAGCGGGTCGAGGCCGCCGGTGGGCTCGTCGAGAATGATGAGCTTCGGCTTGTGAGCGAGGCCCTGGATGATTCCGACCTTCTTCTTGTTGCCGTAGGAGAGGTCGTCGATCTTCTTCTTGAGGTCCAGATCGAAGCGCTCGGCAAGCTCCTTCGCGCGCTTCTCGGTGGCCTTCACATCCTTGTTGTAGAAGCTCGCCGAGTAGCGCAGCAGGTCGATCGCCCGCATGTCGTCGTAGTAGAAGACCTCGGAGGGGAGATAGCCCACTTCCTGGCGGATCTCCGGGCCGGAGGTGAGGATGTCCTTCCCGAACACCGTCGCCGAGCCGCTCGTGGGATGGATGAGGCCGAGGAGCGTCCGGATGGTGGTGGACTTGCCGGCGCCGTTGGGGCCGATGAAGCCGTAGATCTCGCCCTCCTGGACGGTCATGTCGAGGTCGACGATGCCCCGTGACTTGCCGTAGTACTTGGTCAGCTTCGAGGTCTCGATCACGTTCATATCTGCTCCATCGCTTCCGACGCATTGGGAGTACACCCACCAGTATGTTCCTATTGCTGGTGAACACGAACTCGGTTCTAGCGGATGGATTCGATGTCGACCTTCCGCGCCCAGCCTCGAATAGCATCCCAGTCGCGGCAGTCACCTTCGCCACCACCGCCGAAGGCCTTGAAGGCCCAGCGCGCGATGAGTGACGTCTCGGCCTTGTCGGGGCCCTTGCCCGCAAAGAACGCTTCGGCGATGGGGGAGACGGACTCGCGCACGGTGTCCGTGTACGCGCGACGTTTACGGTCCGCCTTCTCGTCATCACCGAGGTTCATGATGTGGACGCTGAACAGCGTCGTCGGAACCGCCTTGAGCGCGGCCGCATTCGACTTCGCGAACTGAACGGCCTCGGGCAGCCACGCAGCGCCGTTCACCGCGCTGCCGAGAACCACCGCGTCGTAACCCGCGACGGGGGGCTTCTCCTTGAGTGGTCTGAGGTCCACCGTGTAGCCGCGCACGCCGATCTCCTCGGCGATCACCTCGGCCACCCCGGTGGTGCTGCCGGTCCGTGTCGCGTAGCCGACGAGCACTCGTTTCTCCATCGTTCCTCCGCCTCCACTATCTCCCCGCTTCCTCGATCACCGAACGCGTGCTAATCTAACAGCGTTAGGTTCGCAGTCAGTATTCCACCTAACGCTGTTAGGGTCAAGTCTTCTTTGGAGGAGTGTTCTGGATGGTCTCGCCAAAGCACAGGAGCACCCCGCTCACCAAAGACGAGCTCTTCGAGCGCGCGCTCGCGATCGTCGACGCTCACGGGCTCGAGGCGCTTACGATGCGTCGCCTCGCCGAGGAGGTCGGGGTCGAAGCGGCGTCGCTTTACCATCACGTCCCGAACAAGGACGCCCTGCTCACCGGCGTTCTCATCCGCATGCGCTCAGAGATGCGCATCCCGGATCCCATCCCGCCGGAGTGGATGGAGCTCATGGAGGCGATCTTCGCCGAGTATCGGCGCGTGCTCGCCGCACATCCGAACCTGATGTCGCTGGCGGGGCGCAGGGTCGAGGGCGACCCCGACAGCGGGTTGCTCTTCCTCGTACAGCAGGGCTTCAGCGACAACGACGCTGTGGAACTGTGGCAGTCCGTGATAGCCTTCACCATCGGGTACTCGATGCTGAGTTCGCCCAATGTGCCGAGCGACACGTTCGACCTGCCGGACGAGTTGCGCGATCGCATGAACGAGTGGCGCGACGAGACGTATGCGCGCACGGTGCGCATGATCCTCCAGGGATACGAGCGCGCGCGGATGAGCTGACGGCATTCACTCGAGCGAAGGACGATCTTACGGATGATGGACCACTACCGTACGCTGCAGGTTCGCCGTGACGCATCGCCCGAGGTGATCGCAGCGGCGTACCGCCGTCTGATGAAGGACGCTCACCCGGATATCGGCGGTGATGCCGAGCGCGCGAAGCGCCTTAACGCGGCCTACGCCACGCTTTCCGACCCAGGTTCGCGCCGCACCTACGATGCAGCGCTGCGGCCGGAAGGGGTGGCAGTCCGCAGGTCGTTCGTGCCGGAGATCGCCTATCGTCTCGGCGTCGGCCTCGGACGGCAGGTGGCGCGTATGCGGCGCGAGGCGTCCTGAGCGGTTCCCGCGTATCGCATGGCCCTGTCCACCCGTTGTTGTCAGTGAGTACACTGGATGTGCGAACCGGAGGCGCCATGCCGAGCGTGTTGATCGTCGACGACGAGGCCAACATCCGCGAGCTCGTGGGGTTGTACCTCGAGGGTGCGGGGTATGCGGTCGGACACAGTGCCGACGGCGAAGAGGCGGTCGCCCTGGCGACGAGCGGCGACTACGACCTGGTGGTCCTCGATGTGATGTTGCCGTCGCTCAGCGGGACCGAGGCCTGCCGCCAGATCCGCGAGCGTTCCGACATCCCCATCATCATGCTCACCGCGCGCAACAGCGACGTTGAGATCGTGAGTGCGCTCGAGTCCGGCGCGGACGACTACGTCACCAAGCCCTTCAGCCCCCCCGAGCTGGTAGCGCGCGTGCGGGCGGTACTGCGGCGCACCACTGAGGGACACCCGCAGGGCTCGATCACGCTCGGCGGTTTGTCGTTGGATCCGGCCACGCGCGAGGTCACCGTCGACGGGACGCAGGTGCACCTCACCGCCAAGGAGTTCGATCTGCTGCATGTGCTCATGCGGGAACCTGGAGTCGTGATGACCCGCCAGCAGTTGCTGGAGGCCGCGTGGGGCTTCGCCGAATACGTCGACGAGCGGGGAGTCGACGTGCACATCCGCCACATCCGCGAGAAGCTCGGTGACGACGCCAGCGTGCCGAGGTTCATCGAGACGCTTCGCGGGGTCGGCTACCGGGCGATCAAGGACGCGTGATGGCAGTCGCGCGGCACACGAGCTGGACGGTCACGCGCCGGACCCGGCTGGCGCTGGTCGGTGTGGCAGCAGCGTCGATCACCATCGCCGTCGGCCTGCTCTACGTCGCCTGGCTGCAGCAGACAGTGGCCATGCGCACGGAGGAGCTGTCACGACAGGTGTACGCCATCGCCGCGGGGATGCCTGCGGGAGGCGAGATCGACTTCACGGCCGACGTCCCGCTGAGCAGCCTGCGCACACAGCTCTTCGAGGTGGAAGCGGACCTGATCGGGACACGCCTGGTGCTCGCGGACGCCGATGGTCGCGTGCTTGTCTCTTCCGACTCCGACGACGGCATCGAACGTTACGACCTCGAGGCGCTCACGGGGGAGGCGGACGATCGCGGCTTGCGAACGGGGGTGAGGCCGCTCCCGAACGCTGGGCGGGTGATCGTGGTCGCCGCATCCGTCGATGGTGTGCCAGCTGACGGTAATCTCATCGCCATCCAGCCGCTCGGCGAGCTCGCGGCGCTGCAACGAACGGGGAGCATCGTCGTCGTGGCGGTCGCGGTCGTGGCATTGGCCGGCGCCTGGCTGATCGGTACTGTCGTCGCTCGCCGGGTGACGGCGCCGCTCCTTCGCCTCAGAGAGGGCGCCGAGGCGATCACGGCAGGGTCCTGGGGCCATCAGGTGACAGTCGAGGGCGACGAGGAGATCGCGGCCCTCGCCCGGTCGTTCAACACGATGTCCTCGCGAGTCGAGGCCGCCTACAACGCACAGCGGGACTTCGTGGGCGATGTGTCGCATGAACTCCGGACGCCGATCACGTCTATCCAGGGGTTCGCCGGGGCATTGCTCGACGGCATGGCGCCGTCCGACGAACAGCGCGAGCGCTACCTGCACATCATCAAGCAGGAATCGGTACGGCTCATGGAGCTGACCGGGACGATGCTGGAGCTGGCCGACCTCGACTCGGGGCGGGTGGTGGTGGCGAAGGAGCGGGTGGACACGGCAGCGCTCGCCGAGGCACTCCACGCGCGCTACGACGGGCCTGCGTTCGAGGCGCGAACGGCACTTGAGATCGCCGACCTCGGCAGCGACGGCGAGCCGCGGGCCGATGAGTGGCGGGTGCTGCAGGTCGCCTCCGCACTTGTTGGCAACGCGCTTGCGTACACACCACGAGGTGGAGTTGTGCGCGTCAGCTCGCATGTCACTGGCGCCACTTGGGAACTGTGCGTCGAGGACTCCGGACCGGGTGTGCCGGTGGCGGATCGGGACCGCATCTTCGAGCGCTTCGCGCGGCTCGACAGGAGCAGAACGTCGTCCACCGGCGGATTCGGACTCGGGCTGCCCATCTGCCGGAGGTTGGTCGAGGCGATGGGTGGCACGGTGCGTGTCGGCGACTCGGCGCTCGGCGGAGCCAGCTTCTGCGTGACGCTCGAAGCCGAGACCCAGGCGGAGGGAGCTTAACCGTATCTCAACGTGCGCTCCACGCAGCGTCAACCCGTGGGGTCGATAGTGAACGTGTTAGATGAGATGGCCGGGCGCGTAAGGCGCTGGTATCGATGGGGTGAGTGCAGATGAGCAGATCGATGAAGACCATGTCAGCCGGCATCACCGTGTTGCTGGTGATAGCGCTGATACTGCCTGCCGCCGCATTCGGATGGCAGGGTTCCACGGGCGCGTACGGTGACGGAGAGGTTTCCGGCGGCGGTGGCAGCTTCGGTCCCGTGGCCGCCGCAGGAACCGCCGGCGACGCGCTTCGGACACGCGTCGAGACTGCGCTTCAGCGCAGGGCACAGCGGTTCGACCAGGCGCTTCAGACGATGGAGCGGCGCCGCGAGCGGATCATGGAGATCGCGGGCGTGGTCGAGCAGGCGGGTGGCGACGTGGCCCGGGTGCGTGAGATGCTCCAGGAGTGCGAGCAGCTCATGACGCAGGCGCGCGAGCAGGAGCAGACCGCAGCAGAGATGTTCCGCGGAGTGCCCGGCGCCGCCTACCCGCGCGGCGCGTTCGTACAGGCTCGCGTTCAGGCGCGAACCGCCGTCGCTACGATGAACCAGGCACGGATCCAGCTCAGTGAGGCCGCGAGATTGCTGCGTGGCATCGCCGAGGACCTGGACGACGGGACGGACGTCTAATGGCGCGGATGTTCGCCGCGGTCGTTGCGCTGTCGCTTGTGATGGTGGCTGTGACCGGATGCAGCAGCCCTGATGCGGCTGACGAGGCGACCTCTCGCGAGGCCGCCTCGTCATCGGCTGCCGTCGAGGACACCGCGACTTCCGATGCGCCAGCCGCAACGGGCGACGATGCGACAGCTGATGGCAGCGGCGCCTCCACCGGCCCGGGAACGAGCATCTCGCCCTCCGAGCAAGACGAACTAGCGGCCGAGCTCGCCGCGATCGAGCGTGAGCTCGACGCGATGGCGCTTCCGGATGACACCGACTTCAGCGAGATCGAGGGGGCCCTGCAGTAGGGCGTGGCCGGAGCGGTCCGGCAGACACAAAGAGCGCGTCCCCGTCGGGGGCGCGCTCTTTGTGTTCGGTAGTCGCGGACTCTACAGGTACTGCCAGACGTCGTCGATCCCCGCGTCGCTCGCGGGGATGCATTCGGTGATCGTGCGGTCGTACGTGCCCGTCTCCGGGTTGATGAGGCGCAGGTCCACCGTCTCGGGGTCCACGAGCCACCGGCCTTCGGCATCGATCACACGCTTCACGCGGGGGCGCAGGAGGTCATCCTTGTTCACGCGGAACACCACCGCGGTCGACTTGTCGTCTAGCGTGACGACGGCGCCCATCGGGTAGATGCCCAGCATCGCCACGAGCGCCTTGGTGACGCTCGGGTCGTACGCCTTGGCCCGGCCCTGCATCAGCACGGCGAGCGCCTTGTCCGGGCGGATCTCGCGCCGGAACGGACGACGCGTGGTCATCGCGTCGTACGCATCGCACAGCGCGACCACCTTGGAGAACAGGTGCTGCTCCTGGGGTGCGCTCGGTGCGGGATAGCCCTGCAGGTCGTGACGCTGGTGGTGCTCGTATGCCACCACCATCGGCATCTGGTCGACGAGCTGGATGCGCTTGAGCAGGTCGGCGCCTTCGGTCGTGTGGCTCTTCACGATCTGCCACTCATCGGCCGTCAGCGGGCCCTCCTTGTTGAGGATGTCCTCCGGGATGCGGACCTTGCCGAGGTCGTAGAGCAGCGCCGACAGGCCGAGTGACTTGAGCGACTCACCGTCCAGACCGAGTGACGCGCCGAGTGAGATCGAGATGATGCACACGTTGAGCGAGTGGTTGAGCGTGTAGTCGTCATGTCCCTTGATGGCGGTGAGGCCGAGGATGGCCGCAGGATCCTTGAACAGCGTGTCGAGCAAGGCGCTGACCATCTGCTGCAGCGGTTCGATCTCGAACACCTTGCCGAGCTTCGCTTGGGTCTCGACGTCGCGCATGAGGGTCACGCCACGGTCGTAGGTCTCCTTGCCGGCGGCCTTGTTCGCCCGCTCCTCGGCCTCGCGTACCGGGTCGTCGAGATCAGTGGTCTCGGCAACGGTGACGTTCGATGCGCCAAGGCTCTCGAGGAACGTTCGGGCCTGATCGATCGTGGTGATCTCGGTGGCGTTGACCATCGCGGCGATCGCCGACGCATCGACGGGCGTGAAGCCGAACGACAGCGTGATCGCCGAGACCCCGCGCGCCAGCAGGTCTTCGATCAGCTTGCGGTACGTGACGCTCTCCTCGGGGAGGACCTGGTTCTCGATGAAGAGGGTCGCCTTGTAGACGTTCACGGTGACCTCTTCGAATCCGAGGTCCATGATGGCGGATACGGCGTCCGCGAACTCCTGCATCGACTGCACCACCAGTGGGTGGCTTGCCGGATACAGCGCGGCGTTGTTCAGCGCCACGGCCAGTGCGCGGGCGACGCTGCGCGCGGCGTCGAGGCGCTTGGCGGTGGCAAAGGGGGCCCGTGCCGCGGGTGCGGCGAGCGTTGCGATCTCCTCCGCTGTCTCGAGGCGCTCCGTGTTGTCGGTCACTCCGAATCCCCCTTCGGTCATGTCTTCTCGTCACTCCAGCGATTCGAGTACCCGCTGCGCGAGGTAGCGCAGCTCCCTGTTCTTCTTACCGATGATGAACCCTCGATGGGCGAGTCGGCGCAATACGGGCACGGCCTGGGGCGAATGTAGAGACTCCAGGCTCTTAAGTACTTCTTTCTTGAGCTCGTAGTTCCTCTCGAAAAGGCTCACTTCGGCCACGATCCTCATCAGGGCAGGAAGCGCCTCCGTGTTTCCCGTTCGGCCGATCTCACGTGCGGCGACACGCCGCGTCCCGGGATCCCAGTGCGCGAGTGCCTTCATCAGCAGCTGCGTGCTCTCGCTGCTCGGGCTGTCGGCGAGTGCGATGACAGCGGATTCGCGCACGCGGCCGTCCAGGTGCTCGAGGCCCGCCGCGATGGTGGGCGCAAGCCGCCTCGACCCCATCGACCCGAGCAGTCGCAGCACCGCCGAGGCCGACTGGGCATCTCCCGCGCGCAGCACGCGGCCGGCCGCGGGGGCGATACTCTCTGGCATCTCCGCCGCCGAGGGCAACAGGTTTGCCCGCTGCAGCTCACTCGCACTGAGGTACACCGTCACGAGCGCCTCGGCACCCGCAGGTCCGGCCTCCCGGAGCAGGGTGCGCGCCGCGGTGTTCGCCGGGTCGGTCGCCAGCCTGTGCGCGCACGACTCCAGCAGCGCCGGCTCGACGAGCGCGGCGTGGGCGCTTTGAACGGCTGCCGAGAGCGCGGGGTTCTCACCCAGCGTGCGAATCAGGGCGGCGGCGCTCGCCAGCTCCTCGAGAGCGCCGAGGTTCGCTGCCGGCTTGATGGCCTCGGTGACGGCCTTCACGCTGTCCTCGCTCGGTCGATCGTGTGCCATCTGGAGCGTGGTCGACAGTCCGCGGGCAGCGGCGGAGTACGCCGTCGTTGCGCGCACCAGCGTGCTGATGTGTTCGATGTCCTGCTCGTCGGCCGTCTCGATCTCGTGCACGATGCCGGAGACGTCCGCCTCGGGCGGGACGCCTCGCTCGGCTTCGGTCTGGGGCGACGGGCGCAGCAGGCGCGCGAGCTCCGCCGCGAGTTCGGGCGGGAATTCGATCGCGCCAAGCAGGGAATCGTTCTCGGCACCCTGGCTTTCGGCAGTCAGACGAAGCAGCCGCGCGAGCGCCGCTGGCGGCATGTGAGCGACCACCTCGAGCATGCCGTCCATCTGCGGCTTACCCTCATCGGCCGGCAGCGCCGAGGAGAGCATCCTGAGGCGCGTCTTCTCGTCGAGCAGCATGAGCGCTTCGGCGCACCGGCGCATCGCAAGATCGCGCGCCGCAGGCTCGAGCCGTCCGACCGCTTCTCCGATGAGGTCCTGATCGCCGGTGGCGGGGTCGGCCCACTGCTCGACCGCGCCGGACAGCTCGCGCGCGATGTCTTCGAGCGGTGCGGTCGTGAGGTCCAGCCCGAGGAGCCCCTCCTCAGACGACGCGCGGAGTGTGACTTCGACGACCGCGATGTTGGCGACGCCTGCCGCCAGCAACGCCGAGCGAACGCCTCCTCCGGCGCGCACGGCATGGGCGTCGCCGCCGATCACGTCGAGGAAGCTCGCCACCTCGGACCGCGTGATCCCCGGCGCGATGATCAACTGGCCGACCTGCAGCGCGTGAAGGGTCTCCGCGAGCGCGGCGACTTGCGGCAGGTTCTCTCCGATGGCGGTCTCACCGAGGATGAAGCGACCACGGTCCACCTTGAACTGTACCGGGCCGTTGCTGGCACTCGCCCGTCCGGCCTCGGTGGTGAACCGCGTGATCGCCTCAACGCGCAGCGGACTGGCTGCGGGATAGAGGCGTACGGCACTGATGGCTGCGGACAGCAGCCTGAGCAGGTCCTCGGCAATCGCGGTGACGCCACCGCGCGCGCGATTCACCACGACTCCTCTCGCCCGTCGGCACTAACGGGTATATCGGCAGTGTCGGATTTGTGACGCAGGTGCACATTGGAGCCGAAACGGCCGATACTTCATGCGTACCTATATCCTAACCGCTTCCGACGCAACCAGAAGGGTCTTGTGACACTCCAGGGCGAGCAAGAGTACAGACGGCTGGTGGAGGACGAGCTGCGCGCTGTGGGTTTCCTTGAGCCGCCTGTGGAGATCGAGGCGGTCGCTGCCCATCTGGGCGTGCCGATCGTCGCGTTCGACCTGCCCCTGTGGTTCACGGCTGCCCTCATCTACGAGGACGGGTTGCCGTTGATCCTCGTCAATGCAGCGCGTCCACAGGCGATCCGGCGCGTCGGCGTCGCGCACCTGCTCGGGCACATCCTTATCGTGATGGCCATCCCGGGTGCCGGGTACCCTCGGGACGCCGGTGCGCACCTGGGGGCCGACTTCATAGCTGCCGAACTCGAAACCCCCGCGTTCATGGTTCGGGACCAGGCGCAGAAGTGGTTCAACGACTACCGCTACCTTGCTGGCCTCTTCGGTGTGACCGAGGTGCGCATGTTCGAATCCATGCGGGATCTCGGGCTGATCAAGAGCAAGGGTGTCATCTGGGAGTACTGAGAGGCGGGCCGACGCCGCCTGCTATCATCAGGGGCGTGTGTGTCCTGCTCACGGTCGGGAGGTCTTGATGCGGACGTCATATGCCATCGGTGTCGACGTCGGGGGCACGCGGATCGCCGCGGGCCTGGTGGAGCGCAAGGGGCGCATGGTCAAAGAGGCCCGTGCGCTGACGCCCGCCGACGCCGGACCCTTCGCCGTGGTGGATACGATCATCGATCTCATCGAAGAGGTGGCGGTCACCGTGCATCCCGGGGAGATCGCCGGCATCGGCGTCGGTCTCCCCGCACAGATCGACTTCCTCAAGCAGACGGTGGAGTTCTGCACCAACCTGCCGCTCGCGGGCGTGGACATGCGCTCGCTCATCATGTCGCGCGTGAAGCACTCGGTCACCATCGACAACGACGGCAACTGCGCCGGCATCGGCGAGAGCCGGTTCGGCGCGGCCAAGGGCGTTCGGGATTTCGTGATGATCACACTCGGCACTGGCGTGGGCGGTGCGCTGTTTCTCGATGGTGAGCCGTATCGCGGCTCCCGTGGCCTTGGCGGCGAGATCGGCCACATGGTCGTGCAACTTGACGGTCCGCCGTGCCCGTGCGGCGGCAACGGTCACATCGAGTCCTTCCTCGGCAGGCCTGCCATCGCCGTGCGCGGACGGGCCGCCGCCGAGGAGTACAAAGCGAACGCGATCCGGGCCGAGGTCGGCGGGGACGCCGCGGCAGTGAGCGCCGAAAGCGTGATCAATGCCGCCCTCAAGGGGGACGAGATCGCGCGGGGGATCCTGCTTGACGCCGGTGAGGTGCTGGGTGAAGCCCTCGTCGGCATCGTGAACCTGTTGAACCCGAAACTCATCGTCGTGGGCGGCGGGATCGGCGAGTCGTGCGGCTTTCTCGTGGAGCGCGCCGCCGAAGTCATCGGTGCGAAGGCGCTTGCGGGCCGTCGGGACGTGCGTATGGTGCAGGCCGAGCTCGGCAACGATGCCGGCGTGCTCGGGGCCGCTGCACTCGCGTTCGATGAACATGACTCACGAGAGGGGCTGCACCGATGAGCGCGACCGTCTACTTCGCACCCATGCGCTCGCAGATGAAGCGCAGCATGGTCACGCGCGCGGGAAGCCTGCTCGGTCGGGCAGGACTTGCCGGGGCCATCGCCGAGAACGACCTCGTGGCTGTGAAGATGCACTTCGGCGAGCAGGGCAACACCGGCTTCGTGCACCCCATCTACATCCGCGAGATCGTGAAGCGCATCCGCGCAGCGAACGGCAGACCCTTCCTGACCGACGCCAACACGCTCTACAGCGGCCAGCGGGCGAACGCTGTGGACCATCTGACGTGCGCGATACACAATGGCTTCTCGTTCGCCACCGTGGAGGCGCCGCTCGTCATCGCCGACGGGCTCGACGGGCGTGAGGCGGTGGATGTGCCGGTTCGCGGACGACACTTCGAGAGCGTGCGCATCGGCGCGGCGGCGGTCCATGCTGACGCGATGGTGGTCGTGACACACGTGAAGGGGCATGAGGCCACCGGCTTCGGCGGAGCTCTCAAGAACGTGGGCATGGGGCTCGGGTGCCGCTCGGCCAAGCAGCGCATGCACGCCGATTTCAGGCCCGAGGTCACGGCCGAGACCTGCACGGCGTGTGGGCGCTGCGTGAAGTGGTGCCCGGTCAACGCCATCACCATCGGCCCTGATCGGGTTGCCGAGGTCGACTACGCCGTCTGCTACGGCTGCGGCGAGTGCGTGGCGGCGTGTCCGTACGGTGCGATCGCGACGCAGTGGAAGACCGACGCCACCGGGCTGCAGGAGAAGATCGTCGAGCATGTCGCGGGGGCCCTCGCAGGCAAGGAGGGCAAGGTCGTGTACCTTTCGTTCGTCACGGCCGTCTCACCCGACTGCGACTGCTGGAGCTTCTCGGACGCACCGATCGTGCCGGACCTGGGCGTGCTCGCCTCGACAGACATCGTGGCGATCGAGCAGGCCGCCTACGATATGATCAACGCCGCACCCGGGCTTGCAGGCTCGCGCGGAGAGGGCATGGGGGCCGGGAGCGACAAGTTCTCGGCGATCACGGGCGTGGACGGCACGCACGCGATAGCCTATGCCGAGGAGATGGGTTTGGGTACAAGGACCTACGAACTGGTCACAGTGGACTAGACGGTCTCGAGCCGTCACCGCGGACAGGAGCCATCGAGTGGACTACTTCGGCATCCTCAAGAAGGCGTGGAACGTCACCTGGAAGTACAAGATGCTCTGGGTGCTCGGCCTGTTCGCCGGCGTGAGCAGCGGGGGCAGTTCGATCGGGGGAAGCAGCAACTACTCGGGCAACACCGGTGCTGGCTCCTCCCCATCGGTGGACCAGCTCACTCGCTGGGCCACCGAGAACGTTGCGCTCATCGCGGTCGCCGTCGGCCTGCTGGTGGTCATCGGCGTCGTGTGGTGGATCCTCTCGATCGCTGCGCAGGGCGGCCTGGTGCATGGTGCGAACGAAGCCGCCGAAGGCCGTACGCCGTCACTCAAGGCGTCCTGGGGTGTCGGTTTCGCGCGCTGGGGCCGAACGTTCATGATCGGCTTTGTGCTCGGTATCCCGGTGGCCGTGGTCGTCGTGGTGATGTCGCTCGTACTCGTTGCGATGATCGGCGGCGGTGCCGCGATGGGCGACGAGGCTGCCATCGGCGCCGCGCTGGCAGGTGGCGTGTGTCTCGTCTTGCCGGTCTTCGTCGTGCTCATCATCGCGATCAGCCTCATCATCGGCATCGTCTACCAACTCGCGCTGCGCTACGGCGTGCTTGACGATGTCACCTTCGGCCAGGCCATCAAGCGCGGATGGGACGACCTGTGGGCCAAGCGCGGCGCCTTCATGATGTGGCTCGTTATGCTGCTTCCCGGCCTTGCCGTCGGCATGATCATGCTGCTCTTCACGCTGCCGTTCATGGTGCCGGCGATCGCGTTCGCGTTCGCCGAGAAGTTCGCCATGGCCGGTGCGATGTTCTTGCTGATGGCGCTCGTCGCGCTCGTGCCCAACGCCATCTACGGGACGTTCATGTCGAGCGCGTGGACGATCTTCTTCCGCCAGATGACCGGCAGGGAGCCGTCCGCCAAGCCGGCGCCCGCGTATGCCCCTCCCGATACGTACGGGGTCGCGCCGGGGGCTCCGCTAGTCGACGTGCCGGCGCCGCCGGTGGTGGAGGCTCCCGAGCCGCCGACGGCGGACGCGGGCTTCACCATCCCTCCTGGCGAGGTGCCGCCTGCAGATGTCTGATCCCGTCGGCGTCCTGCTCGTCTGCGCCACGCCTATCGGGAACCTGGGCGACGTGACGCTGCGGGTGTTGGACGCCCTCAGGACCGCTGACATCATCCAGGCCGAGGACACGCGTGTCACGCGCAAGCTGCTGTCACGCTACGACATCCACACCCCGCTCGAGCCGTATCACGAGCACAACCGGCTTGCCCGGACGCCGAAGCTCGTGGAGCGGATCGAGCGGGGTGAACGGATCGCGCTGGTCTCGGACGCAGGGACTCCCGGTGTCTCCGATCCGGGTGAGCACCTGGTGGACGCATGCCTCGACGCGGGTGTTCGTGTGGACGTGTTGCCCGGCCCCTCGGCTATCCTCACGGCGCTCGTCGCCAGCGGTCTGACTACCGGCGCCTTCTACTTCGGCGGATTCCTGCCCCGGAAGGCGGGGGAGCGGTCCCGCGCGCTCGAAGCGCTTGCGACCCTCGACGCCACGCTGATCTTCTACGAGTCACCCGGCCGTACGGCCGCTACGCTCGCATCACTCGCCGAGGCCTATCCCGGCCGGCAGGCCGCGCTTGCCCGCGAGCTCACGAAACTGCACGAGGAGGTCGCACGGGCCGAGGTGGGCGAGCTGGCGCAGCGGTTCGCCGGGCGCGAGCTGAAGGGCGAGGTCGTGCTGCTTGTGGGGCCGCCCGTCGAGCAGCAGCAACTCACGCTCGATGAGGGCGCGGTCCGGGAGCGCCTGGATGTCCTCACGGGCGACGGCGTGTCGCGCAAGGACGCGGTCCGGCAGGTTGCCGCCGATCTGGGGCTGCCGCGGAACGAGGTCTACCGGGTGTCGCTTGGCAAGTAGCGCTTCACTTCTTCTTGATCTCCGCGATGCACGCTGCACACACGGGTCGGTCCTTGACCGCGCGAACATCCTGTTCGCTCCCGCAGATCACGCACGATTCGCGGAACTTCTCGAGGATGATCCGCTCGCCGTCCACCGAGATCGAGATCGGGTCCTTCACATGGATCCCGAGCGTGCGGCGGAGCTCCATCGGGATGACGATGCGGCCGAGGTCGTCCACGCGTCGGACGATGCCGGTGTCGTTCATGGGACCAACTCCTTAGGCCTGAGGCGCACCGCTCAGGGTGCGGTATCATGAAAAGTCGCCAGAGAACCCTTCTCTGCTTCCATAAATACCCATCTTGAAGAAGAGGTAACAGCCGGTGGGCCGAACACCGTTCTATGTCACAACTCCCATCTACTACGTGAATGCTGAACCGCACCTCGGCACGGCGTACACGACCATCGCGGCAGACGCGATCGCGCGGTACCGCCGCATGACCGGCCACGATGTGCGCTTCCTCACCGGTCTCGACGAGCACGGGCAGAAGATCGCACAGGCCGCCGAGGAGCACGGCATGAGCCCGCAGGCGTGGGTGGATTCGATCGCACCCACGTTCACCGGCGCGTGGAAGATGCTCGGCATCTCCAACGACGACTTCATCCGCACCACCGAGGAGCGCCACAAGCGCGGCGTGGCTGCCTTCTGGACGAAGCTCCACGACGAGGGCTGGCTCTACCAGGGGCACTACGAGGGCTGGTACTGCGTGCCGGACGAGACGTTCTGGACCGAGGACCAGCTCGAGGGAGGCATGTGTCCGCAGTGCGGGCGCGAGGTGCAGCACATCCGCGAGGACAACTGGTTCTTCAAGCTCTCCGAGTTCGGCGAGAGGCTGCTTGAGTTCTACGCTGCCAACCCGGAGTTCGTGCAGCCCGACACGCGCCGCAACGAGGTCGTCTCGTTCGTCACCGGCGGCCTCAAGGACCTCTCGATCTCGCGCACCAACTTCACGTGGGGTGTGCCGCTCCCGTTTGCCGAAGGTCACGTCACGTACGTGTGGATCGACGCGCTCCTCAACTACATCACCGCGCTCGGCTACGGCAGCGACGAGCCGACCGAGCAGGAGCGGTTCGCGCGCTACTGGCCGGCCGACTACCACTTCGTGGGCAAGGACATCATCCGCTTCCACTGCGTGATCTGGCCGGCGATGCTCATGGCCGCCGGTATCGAGCCGCCGAAGCAGGTGTTCGCACACGGCTTCCTGCTCACCAAGGGCGAGAAGATGAGCAAGTCCAAGGGCAACGCACAGACGCCGGCGAGTCTCGTGGAGCGTTTCGGCGTGGACGCGTACCGTTACTACTTCCTGCGCGACGTCGCCTTCGGCCACGACGGCTCGATCTCGATGGAGGCCATGGTCCAGCGCTACAACGGGGATCTGGCGAACGACTGGGGCAACCTGTGCTCGCGGCTCTTCAACATGACCGAGAAGTACTTCAACGGTCTCGCGCCAGCCGCGCCCGACATCGCGGATGAGACCGCCGAAGACGAGACCATGCGCGCGATCGCCGGTTCGCTGCCCGAGACGTACGAGGACCACATGCGGCGCCTCGACTACTCGGCGGGGCTCGAGAGCGCGTGGGAGCTCATCAAGTTCGCGAACCGATACATCGAGAACAGCGCGCCATGGACGCTCGCCAAGGAGGGCGACACCGCGCGACTCGGCGCCGTGCTCTACAACGCGCTCGAGGCCGTGCGTATCGCGGCGCTCTTCACCGCGCCGGTGATGCCGGACACCTCTGCCGAGGTCTGGCGCCGGCTCGGGCTTGGTGACATCACGGCAGTCACCGACATTCTTGCCGCCGCCGAGTGGGGCGGGCTGGCCGAGGGTTCGCCGGTCACCAAGGGCGAGGCGCTCTTCCCGCGCATCTACGACGAGGAGTAGGCACACCCGCACTCCTGAAGGGAGGACGGCCGTGGTTGAATCGCTGCCGACGCTGCCCGATCTCGGCGCTCCGAGTGTGGACGCGCACGCACATCTCGACATGCTCGAGCGTCCTGCCTTGGCGCTCGCACGCGCCGCGCGGGCGGGCATCGAGCTTGTGGCCACGGTGGTCGATCTGAGCGAGGATCCCGAGACCACCCTCGGCGGGCTGGACGGCTGGCTTGTGGAGGCCGCGGCGTTGTTGGAGCCCTTCGGCCTGATGCCTCCCGAGGTGCGGCTGATCGTCGGTTGGCATCCGCACAACGCCAAGGAGGGCGACGAGGCGATGCTGGCGCGCCTGCGTGAGCTGGCGGATGATCCGCGCGTGGGTGGCGTCGGCGAACTCGGCCTCGACTTCCACTACGACCACTCGCCGCGTGACGATCAGCGCGTGTGGTTCCGGCGTCACCTCCAGCTCGCGCACGAGGTGGGGCTGCCGGTGGAGATCCATCTGCGCGAGGCGCACGAAGAGGGCATCGATCTCCTGCGGGAGGCCGGCGCACCCGAGGCCGGCTGCATCATTCACTGTTTCACCGAGGGACCGGACCTTGCGGAGCGTTTCCTGGAACTCGGCTGCCACATCTCCTTCGCCGGGCCGGTGACCTTCAAGAAGGCCGAGGCCCTGCGCGAGGCCGCTCGCCTCGTGCCGCTCGACCGGCTGCTCGTGGAGACCGACTGCCCGTTCCTCGCCCCCGAGCCCTATCGCGGCCGGCGCAACGAACCCGCCTTCGCGGTGCTGAACGCCGCCGCCGTCGCCACCGCCAAGGGCATCGAACCTGTCGACGTGGCCGCCGCTGCCCTCGCCAACGCGCGCGCGCTCTTCGCGCGGGAGCACGCACGGTGAGCCGCATCCCCATCGTCCTCGGCATCGCCGGCAGTCCGCGCCGGTTCGGCAACAGCGACCGGCTCCTCGAGGCGGCGCTCTCCGGCGCGCGCGAGGCGGGCGCCGAGGTCCGCACACTGGTGGCCGCCGACGCGGGGATCCGTCATTGCCTCGGCTGCAATGCGTGCTCGCTCAATGGCGAGTGCATCCAGCATGATGGGGGACCGGCGCTCTATGCGGCGATCGACGCGGCCGACGCGATCATCGTCGCGACCCCGGTCTACTTCGCGGGGGTGCCGGGCGTACTCAAGTCGCTCCTCGATCGGATGCAGCCGTACTGGGCTCGCACGTACGTCCTCAAGCGGCCGAGACCGGCCCGTCGGCCAGGTGCCATCTTGATTGCACGCGGTGGGGGCGATCCGTACGGCTTCGAGCATGCTGAGGCCACGGTGCGCAGCGTCCTCGCTGTCCTCGACATCGACGTTCTCGACGTTCTGGCGACTCCCGACGTCGATCGCCCCGCCGATCTTGAGACACATCCCGAGGTTCTCGAGCGGGCGCACGCTCTGGGCGCTACTGTGGCCGGCGAGGCATTCCGGCGCGTTCGGGAGCGCTAGCGCCGCTCGTCGGCGGTCAGCTCCTGGACCCATCGTCTGAATGCTGCCGTTCGTCGGTTTCGAGCGGCGCTCCGTGGCCGGGTCCGGTGCGATGGGCTACACTTCGGGGGTCGCACTCTGACATCGAACTGTAACCAGTCGAAAGGCTGATATGCGCAAGCTGGTCCAGCCGGCCCGCCTTCTGAAGACCCCGCACATCGCCGCAATCGTCGTCGCAGTCGTCGCAGTCTCACTCACCGCATCGGGGCTCTTATGGGCCAGGAAGGGCGTCACCGTCGTTGTCGACGGCAGGACTGCCTACCATACGACCGAGGCCGAGACCGTCTCGCAGGTGCTCGATGAGATCGATATCGAGCTTGGCGAAGGCGACGTCGTGAGCCCGTTGCCGGAGTCTCTCGTGAGCGACGGCACCGAGATCGTCGTACGCCAGGCGGTCCCGGTCAGGATCGACTGCAACGGAGCGCCTATCGAGGTCAACGTCATCGGTTCGACGGTGGCCGACGCACTCGTCGCCGCCGGCATCGACCCCTCCGGGGGCGTCCACGTATCGCCGCCGGTCGAGGCGGAGCTCTCCGAAGACATGACCATCACGGCCACGGATGTCTTCGTGCGCATCGTGCGCGAAGCTGGAGAGATTCCCTTCGCGACGATCGAGGAGCCGGACCCGACGCTTCTGGAGGGCAAGAAGCGCGTGGCACAAGAGGGCGCGCCCGGGGCTGGTGTGAGCATCTACGAGGTCCTGATGGTGGGCGACGCCGAGACCACCCGTACCGTCAAAGCCCAGGAGGTCGTCGTTGCGCCGGTCGACCGCATCGTGAAGGTCGGCACGCGTGCGCCGGTGAGCCGATTCGGCGGCAGTGCGTATCTCAGGCCGGGCGCGAACGCTTCGGCCGCGCCGCCCTCGGCGGGCACCCAGCTCGCGGTGGTCGCCACGGCCTACACCCCGTGGGATCCCGGCTGCGGTGGTATCGGCGTCATCGAGCGCCGTCTTGCGCGCTACGGTGTGCCCGAGGGTTGGGGCATCATCGCGGTCGACCCATCGGTCATCCCGCTCGGCACCACGCTCTACGTGCCCGGATACGGCTACGGGATAGCGGCCGACACCGGTGGTGCCATCAAGGGCAATCGCATCGATGTCTGCTACTGGACCGGCGGTGAGGCTCCGTCCACGATCGCGTCGCGCAACTGGGGTCGTCGCACCGTCACGATCACCATCGTCGAGTAGTCTCGAGGCCCGCTTTGCCTCACTCGAGTCTGGCCAGTCCCTCGGCCACCATCAGCGTACTCAAGCGCCACGGACTGTACACGCGCAAGTCACTCGGACAGCACTTCCTTATCGACGACAACGTCGTCCGGCGCATCGTTGATCTTGCCGGTCTGGCGCCGGGTGAACCGGTGCTCGAGGTCGGACCCGGCATCGGGACACTCACCGACGCGCTGCTCGGCATGTCCTCACCGGTGGTGGCGGTCGAGTATGACACGCGGTTGCTGCCCGTCCTCGAGGAGCTGTCGCGCCCGACCGGTGTGCTCACGGTGGTGCACGCCGATGCCGTCACCGTGGAGGTCGAGCGGCTGATGACGCCGGCAGGACCGCCGGTCGCGCTCGTCGCGAACCTGCCGTATGCGGTGGCGGCAACGGTCGTGCTCCGCTTTTTCCAGGAGGTCCCGTCGCTCACGCGAGCAGTGGTGATGGTGCAGTCCGAGGTAGCGGACAGGATGAGCGCCGCGCCGGGGACGAAGGCGTACGGTGCCTACACGGTGAAGCTTGGACTGCACGCGACGCCGGGTGCGCGGTTCGCGGTGCCGAGGTCGTGCTTCCTGCCGCCGCCCCGTGTCGACTCGGCGGTGATCCGTCTCGATCGCGCCGGTCGCGGTCTCGAGCCGGAATCCCTTGCCGCCGCCGCCCGGGCGGCCGACGCGGCGTTCACACAGAGGCGCAAGACGCTGCGCAACTCGCTGGGTGCCGGCCTGGGAATCAGCCCCGCCGAGGCGTCGGCGCTGCTCGAGCAGGCGGGTATCGACGGGTCCGTGCGCGCCGAGAATGTCAGTGTCGAGGAGTATATACGGCTCGGCGGCATCCTCCGGGAGCGCGGTCACTGAGATTGCGTTTCCCCTGGTAGTTCTGTATACTAACGACCTTCGAGGAGGTTGATGCATGGATACCATGAACCAGGTTCAGGTAGTTGGACGCATACGTTCAGACCTCGAGTCCATGATGGGCTCTCGCATGAAGCTCAAGGCGAACATGGGCCGTTCCAAGGTTCTCGAGAGGGAGGGCGTGCTCGAGCAGACGCACCCGAGTCTCTTCGTCCTCAAGATCGACGAGAAGCGCGGGCGCACCGCCCGGGTCTCGTACAGCTATGTCGATATCCTCACAGGAACGGTCGAGTTGACCCACTGCGAAACGGGCGAGTGCATCTTCCCGTGGCTCAACTAATCCGAGACGTCGCACTTCATATGCAACAACGCGCGCGGGGCATCTCTGCCCCGCGCGTCGCGTTTCCGGGAGCGCTGCTCCCATGAGACTCCGTATCCTCGCTCCGGCGAAGGTCAATCTCCACCTGGCAGTGGGCGTCGCCGGGCCTGATGGCTACCACCCCGTCGAGACGATCCTTCAAGCCCTGACCCTGCACGACGAGATCGAGATCTCGACGGGCGGCCCGTCGTTTCTGTGCGAACCGGACCTCGGACTTCCCGCCGCAGAGAATCTCGCGTGGCGCGCGGCGCACGCTATGGCCGACCGGTTCGATCAGTCCCTCGACCTGGCTGTCTCGGTAGAGAAGCACATCCCGTCGGGGGCGGGACTCGGGGGGGCGAGCGCGGATGCCGCGGCTGTCATCGTGGGGCTTGCCCGATACTGGGGCATCGACCGCGCCGATGTCCGGCTGAGTGTGGTCGCTCGCTCCCTCGGTGCGGACGTGCCGTTCTTCCTCGAGGGAGGCGCTGCCGTGTTCGGGGACAGAGGAGATGTGCTCACCCGGCGCGTACGCTCGCTCGAGGCGCCCATCGTTGTGATCAAGCCATCCGAAGCGGTGCCCACCGCGCTCGCCTACGAGGCGTTCGACCGGCTCGGCCACGTCACATCCCCGGGCGTCAAGGACCTCGTGCGTGCGCTCGATGCCGGGGACGTGCACGAGGTGGCCGGGCGACTCCATAACGCGATGACCGCGTCCTCGGTGGGCCTCGTGCCCGCGATCGCCGGGGCGCTCGAGTTCGTCCGCTCGGCACCGGGCGTGATGGGAGCGACCATGGCCGGCAGCGGCTCAGCCGTCTTCGGCATCTGTGAGGACGACCAGGCGGCAGAGGCGTGTGCGGCGCGTGCGCGCGATCTGGGGTACTGGTCGGTCGCCACGCGAACACATCCGGCGGGGTGCGAGAGCGAGCCGTTCTGAGGCCCGTTCGGCGTGCAGGGAAGCACGTGACCATGTCGAAATACATCCCCAAGGGGCAGTGCACGACATGGGGGCCGAACATGGATATCACGAAAGTCACACTCCGCCCGGTGGCGATGAACAAGGTCTGCGCGATCGCGAGCATCGTCATCGACGATGTCTTCGTCGTGCATGATTTGCGCGTGGTCAACGGCGACAAGGGTCTGTTCGTCGCGATGCCGTCCCGCAAGCTACCCAGTGGCGAGTTCCGCGACATCTGTCATCCGATCAACTCGGACGCGCGACAGCACATCCAGGACGCGGTCCTCGCGGAGTTCGAGGCCGAAGGCGGGATCGCGGCGTTCGAGACCGCCGCCGCGGAGTTGCCCGCGTAGCGCGCGGAGCATCCTGGTCCCTGTGGTATACTCCCTGCGCTCGTGAAGCGGCGTTCGCCTGCCGTTTCTCACGGGGCGTTGGGGCGTAGCCAAGCGGTAAGGCAGCGGACTTTGGATCCGCCATCCGTAGGTTCGAATCCTACCGCCCCAGCCACCGCAATCAGACGGAACCGCGTCGGATGAGACGAAGGGATTCCGATGGGTACGACCGCCCTCATCCTCGCAGCCGGCGAGGGCACCCGCATGAAGTCCGCGCTGCCGAAGGTCGCGCATCGCATCCTGGGCTTGCCCATGGTGAGTCACGTCGTTCGCGCCACCCGCGCAGCAGGGGTCGAGCGCGTGGTGGTGGTGACCGGCCACGGCGCGCACACGGTCGAGGCGCTGCTGGCGGATAGCGGTGTCGAGTTCGTGAGGCAGGAGGAACAGCACGGCACGGGGCACGCGGTGCTGTGCGCGGAGCCACTGCTCAGGGGCCATGACGGTTCGCTCCTGGTCATCGCCGGTGACTGCCCGCTGTTCACGCCGGAGACGCTCGCCGCACTGATCGCCGAGCGGGAGCGCGAGGGCGCCGCGGCCGTGGTGCTGACGACGAGACTGGCCGATCCCACCGGATACGGCCGCATCGTCCGCGCCGGCATCGGCGGCATCACGGCGATCGTCGAGGACCGCGACCTCAAGCCCGAACAGCGGCGGATCACCGAGATCAACACGAGCACGTACTGCTTCGATTCCCGCGCGCTCTTCGGACATCTTCGGAAGCTCGAGAACGCCAACGCGCAGGGCGAGTACTACCTCACCGACATGATCGGCATCCTGCGTGGCGAGGGGCTGACGGTGGGCGCCCTTGAGGCGGCCGATGCGACGGAGACCCTCGGTATCAACTCGCGCGTACAGCTCGCCGAGGCGGCGCGGGTCTTGCAGCGGCGCATCAACGAGCGACACATGCTCGCCGGGGTCACTATGACCGCGCCGGAGCTCGTGTGGATCGGACCGGACGTTCGCCTCGGCCGGGACGTCGTGATCGAGCCGATGACCGCACTGATGGGCTCGACAACGGTAGGCGACGACTGCCTTCTGGGTCCCGGCGCGCGCATCACCGACGCCACCCTGGGCAGGCGATGCATCGTGGACTCGTCGATCATCGAGGGCGGCGTGCTCGCGGATGGAGCGACTGCCGGGCCGTACGCGCACATCCGTTCGGATACCGATACTGGCAGCGACGCCCCACAGGGCGGCGGGTACGGTACCCTGTAGGGGCGACGATGCACGCGAGAACATGGGCCACGTCACGCATCACGACGGCTGAGGGAGCGACAGCGCAATGATCTCCGCACCAGGCAAGCGCATGATGGTCTTCTCCGGCACGCACAACCACGAGCTGTCGGAGGACATCGCCCGGCACCTTGGCGTCGAGCTGGGGAATATCAAGATCTCCAAGTTCGCCAACGGCGAGATCTACGTCCGCTACCTGGAGAGCGTGCGCGGTGCGGATATCTTTCTGGTGCAGTCGATGTGCCAGCCGGTGAACGCCGCGCTTATCGAGCTGCTGATCATGATCGATGCGGCCAAGCGCGCCAGCGCCCGGTGCATCACCGCGGTCGTCCCGCACTACGCCTATGCGCGCCAGGATAAGAAGTCGGCAGCACGCGAGCCCATCACGGCGAAGCTCGTCGCGGACCTGCTCACGGTCGCGGGGGCCGAGCGCGTGATCGCGATGGACCTGCACCAAGGTCAGATCCAGGGCTTCTTCAACCAGCCGGTGAACCACCTCACGGCGCTGCCGATCCTCGCCGACTACTTCGAGGGGCTGAACCTCGACGATCTCGTTGTCGTCTCGCCGGATGTCGGCCGCGTGAAGGCCGCCAAGAAGATGGCCGACATGCTCGGTGCAGGACTCGCCATCCTGCACAAAGGGCGGCCGGAGCACAACGTGGCGGAGATCACGCACACGATCGGTGACGTGGAGGGAAAGAACTGCATCATCGCCGACGACATGATCGACACGGCCGGTTCGGTGGCCGAGGGCGCGAAGGCGCTCATCCACAAGGGTGCCGCGAAGGTCTGGGTGACAGCGACGCATGGCCTGTTCTCGCCGCCGGCCTTCGAGCGCATCGAGGTCGCGCCCATCGAGGAGGTCGTGATCACCAACACGCTTCCGATCCCCGATGATCAGCTGCGCGGCAAGATCCGCGTACTGTCGGTCGCGCCGCTGTTCGCGCGCGCCATCCAGAACGTGTACAACGATGACTCGGTCTCCGAGTTGTTCGACCCGGATTTCCAGCTCTAGAACAGAGCGCCCGCGCGGCGTGATCACGCCGTCGGCAACCAAGGAGGGAGTACCACATGACGCACGTCGTCAAGCTGAACGCCAAAGTCCGTGAGGTCACCGGCAAGTCCAGCCACAAGCTGGCCCCCGAAGGACTCATCCCCGCGGTGGTCTACGGGCCGAAGATCGAGACGCAGTCGCTGTCGGTCGATCGCCGCGAATTCGAGCACCTGCTGCACGAGGCGAGCGTCGGCTCGACGCTTGTCGACTTGAATATCGAGGGCCAGGGCAAGGCGCTCGATGTGATCATCAAGGAAGTGCGCCACGAGGAGATCAAGGGCGCCATGCAGCACATCGACTTCTGGGCCGTCGACATGGGCCACACGCTGCAGACCACGGTTGCCATCGACTTCGTCGGCAGTGCCGAAGGCGAGCGCGCAGGTGGCGTGATCATGCACTCGCTCCGCGAGCTGAAGATCGAGGCGCGTCCGAAGGACCTGCCCGAGCACGTCGAGGTGGACGTGTCGGCACTCAACATCGGGGACTCCTTCACCGTAGCTGACCTGGTGGCGCCCGCGGGCGTCACGTTGCTCGATGAGCCCGAGACGGTCATCGCGTCGTGCATGCCGCCGGCGGTCGAGGAAGAGGTTGTGGAAGAGGTTAGCGAGATCACCGAAGTGCCCGAGGTGGGCAAAGAGACCGAAGAGTCCGAGGAGTAGTCAGCACTCGATGGCACGTATCGTGGTTGGGCTCGGCAATCCCGGCCCGGAGTACGAGAACACGCGACACAACGCGGGGTTCATGGTGGTGGATCTGCTCGCCGAGAACCTGCGCGTGAGTTACTGGAAGGACGAGGCCGGCGCGAAGGTCGGCCTCGTCCGTTTCGGTGATGACGACCTCGTGCTCGTGAAGCCCCAGACCTACATGAACCTGTCGGGCAAGGCGATCGCCAAGCTGGCGACGGCATACGACGCCGCGCCGTCCGACATCATCATCGTCCACGACGACCTCGACCTGCCCGAGGAGACCGTGCGCGTCAAGCGCGGTGGCGGCCACGGGGGGCACAACGGTCTGCGGTCGCTCGCCGAGTCACTCGGCACGGGCGACTTCCCCCGCGTACGCCTGGGGATCGGCCGACCGCCCGGACGCCAGGATCCCGCCGACTACGTGCTACAGCCGATGAGCAAGCCGGTTGCCGAGAAGCTCGCGGACATGGTCCCGCACGCCGCTCAAGCGGTGTTGCACGTGCTCGAGCGCGGACTGGACTCCGCCATGCAGGAGTACAACGCGGGGTAGTGTCGCTTCGCGAGGTCGTGAACCACGCCGTGGGAGCTACTTCAGGTAGGTCATCGGATCGACGGGATTGCCGTTGATCCGGACTTCAAAATGCAGGTGGGGGCCGGTCGAGAGACCCGTGCTGCCGACCTTGCCGATCGACTGCCGCCGATCCACGTTCTGACCGACGCTCACAGCGATGCTGCCCGTCTGCATGTGCGCGTAGAGCGTGGCCACACCGTTGCCGTGGTCGATGATCACGCAGTTGCCGTAGCCGCCTCGGTAGCCGGCGTAGATGACCTTGCCGTCGGCGGAGGCCATGATGGCCGCGCCGTTGATGTTCTTCCCGACGGCTCGTCCACCAATGTCGATGCCGGTGTGCAGCTTGTTGTAGCCGAGGATCGGATGGATGCGGTAGCCGAAGGCGGATCCGCCCGTGGGCGTTTGCTCGAAGCCGGGCACGGGAAACGCCATGACGCCGGAGAAGTAGCCCGAGCCGCTGCCGTAGAGCTCGCGGGCGATCTTCGCTGACTCGGCATCCTCAGCCTCGGCCTGTGCGCGCAACCGTGCGGCGTTGGCCTCATTCTCGGCGACGAGGCCCTCCTTCTCGTCCTGCGCCGCCTTCTGAGCGTTGAGCTTGGACTGGTGCTGAGCGCGAAGTGCGAGAAGCTGGTTCTGAACGGCCTCGGCCTCGGCCCGCTTCGCATCGACCGCGAGCATGTCGCGCTCGATCTCGGCCTTGCTCTTCTCGATGGAGATGCGGGTGTCCTTGAGCGTTTCCGCGAGGTTCGAGTTCGACTGGATGACGCGCTGGACCATCGTGGTCCGCGTGATGAGATCCTCGATGTTCTTCGCCTCGAGCAGTAGCTCGAAGTAGATGAAGTCCGAGTTCTTGTAGGTGGTCTGCACCCGATCGGCGAGGAGTTCCTGCTGGCGCTCGTACTCCGCCTGGGTGGCTTCGATCTGCGCCTGCTTCGCATCGACCTGGGCCTTGAGGGCGTCGACCTCGGCCTGTAGGCGGGTGGTGCGTTCCACGGCGGCGGCGACATCGTCGACGAGGGCATCGATGTCGATCTGGATCGCGGCGATCGTGGCATCGAGCTGCGCTGCCTCGGCTGCGAGACGGTCCGCCTCGCTCTGTGCCGCTTCCGCGGCCTTCCGTGCATCGCGCGCCGCGTTCTCATGCGCGCGTAGTTCAGCCTCGGTTGCGCCGTTCGCGAGCGGCACGGCGAGGAAGGTGAAGATGAGGGCGAGCGAGAGGATTGCTCTGATAGCGCGGCTACGATGCATGGTGTGTATCCTCCGGGCGGTTTAGTCTGCAGGAAATTGCTCCCGCCGGAAGGCGCTCCAGGCGCGATTCTACCAGCGTAGAGGGGTATAGTGCAAACGAGGCCTGGCGTCAGCGCCGGGCGCGCAGATCAACGAGGAGGGGTTACGCATGAGTGATGATTTCCAGGGCACGCCTCCCACACCCGTCGCACCACCGCCCGTCGCACCACCTACAGGCGGGGACGGGCCGAGCGACACCGGGAAGATACTCGCAGGCATCGGTTACCTGACTGGCATCGTCGCCTTGATCGCCATCTTGATAGAGCCGTATAAGAACGAGAAGTTCGTACGGCTCCATGCGCTTCAGGCGCTTGCGCTCTACGTGGTGATGATCGTTGCGAGCATCCTGAACGTGATACCGCTCATAGGACAGATCATCTGGCTGGTCGCCGGGCTCGCGGTTGCAGTGTTCGCGATCATCGGAGCCATCAAGGCTTTCCAGGGGCAGGACTACGAGATGCCGCTGGTATACAACTTCATCAAGAACTACCTCTAAGGCTCCGGCGTGGCCTTCTCGGCCACGGTGAGACCTGAGTCTTCTGGGGCGGGCACCACGAGTGCCCGCCCCTCGGCGTCCACAGCGTAAAGCGCGATCCCCTTGTCGGCAGCGTAGGATTCCGCCTCGTCGCCGCCGCGCACGAACAGGGCCGTGGACAGGATGTCGGAGTCCAGGCCCGAGAGGCTCGCGCCCGCTACGGTGAGTGAGCGCATCCCCGCCGCCGGCAGCCCGGTCACCGGATCCAGCAGGTGGTGGTAGCGCCTGCCCTCGGCCTGGAAGTAGCGCTGGTAGTCGCCCGAGGTGGAGAGCGCGCCATCAGCCGTGAACGCGAAGGTCGCAATGATCTCCTCGGGGTCACGCGGGTCCTCGATGCCGATGCGCCATACGCTTCCGTCGGGCTTGGTGCCGAGGGTCACGGTGCTGCTGCCCGAGCTGATGAGCGCGGCGGTCACCGCGCCGCTCGCACGCAGGGACTCCCGCGCGCGGTCCATCGCGAGGCCCTTGGCCGCGCCTCCCAGGTCGAGCCCGGGGGCGAGTTCTCCGCCAGGCTCGAGGCGCGCATCGTCCGACTCGACGTGGACGAACGCCGCGCGGTCTCCCTCGAGCCTCAGGAACTCGCTCGCCGCCCACGATGCGAGCTCGAGGTCATCCCCCGCGGGGACCGTGCCGCCGTCCTCGAAGCGGTAGAGACGGACAACGGCAAGCAGGCGCGGGGAGAACGCATCGTCAACGCCGAGGCGCTCGATCGCATCGAGGATCTCCGTGGCACCGGCGGGCAGGGCCTGCTCTTCATAGGGGTCGGCGTTGAACGCCGCGATCGCCGAGCTCTCATCGTGTGCGTCGAGTTCGGCCTCCACCTCGGCCATGACGGTGAACGCGTCGTCGATCGCGCCGCGCACGGCCTGCTCGCCGGACCCGTACGCGGTGATGCTTACCACCGTGCCGAGTGCCTCCCGGCTCTCCAGCACCGGCTCGTCGCCTGCGGTACAGCCAGCGATCGCGGCGAGCGCGCAGACGGCTGCAACGAGCGCTATCAGGGTGCGTGCGGGCCGCATTGCCTGCCCTTCGGTGGCGGGTATACTTGTCGGCACGTGTCCGGCCACGCCAGTGTAGCAACCCGGAGGCCCGATGTTCCCGATCGTGCACACCCGTCAGCTCTCCGACGCCGTCTTCGAGATGGGCGTGCATGCGCCGGCGATCGCGGCCAAGGCGAAAGCAGGGCAGTTCCTGATGCTCCGTGTCGCCGAGGGCGGCGAGCGCATCCCGCTCACGTTCTCCGGCTGGTCCGCCGAAGAAGGCTGGATCCGCTTCATCTTCATGCGGGTGGGGAAGACCACCCACCAGCTCTCGCATCTGTGTGTGGGAGACTCGCTCGCCGACGTGGTGGGACCGCTCGGCGTACCCACACATGTCGAGGGGATGGGCCGCGCGGTCGTGGTGGGCGGTGGCGTGGGTGCCGCGGTGGCGTATCCCGTGGCGCGCGCGATGTGCGACGCCGGCGCCGAGGTCACTGTGATCGTCGGCGCACGGAACGCCGACCTGGTGATACTCGAGGATGAGTTCCGCGCCTTGCCCTTGAAGGAGCTCATCATCACGACCGACGACGGTTCGGCGGGGCGCAAGGACCTCGTGACCGCGCCGCTCAAGGAACTCTGCGAGGCGCACGCGATCGATCACGCGATGGCGATCGGCCCCGTGATCATGATGAAGTTCTGCGCCGCCACCACGCGCGAGTACGGCGTGCCCACGGTCGTCTCACTCAACCCGATCATGGTGGACGGCACCGGGATGTGCGGCGCCTGCCGCTGCACCGTCGGCGGGCAAACGAAGTTCGGCTGTGTAGACGGCCCCGACTTCGATGGCCACGCGGTGGACTTCGAGGAACTGATGAGCCGCCAGCGGGTCTACAACGACCTGGAGCGTGAGGCCGACGCCGACTACTCGAGGGAGTGCTCATGCCACCAGTAGAGGAGACTCCCGAGCGCCGCCGCCCCTCGCGCGCACCGCGTACGCCCATGCCCGAGCGCGACGCCACCGAGCGCGCTCGCGACTTCGATGAAGTCACGCTCGGCTACACCGAGGAGATGGCGCGTGCCGAGGCCGAGCGCTGCCTGCAGTGCAAGATCCCGACGTGCATCGAGGGCTGCCCGGTGAACATCGACATCAAGTCGTTCATCGGCCGCATGATCGACGGCGACTACTCCGGCGCGGTGAGCGTGCTCAAGGAGCGCAACGCGTTTCCGGCCGTATGCGGACGTGTGTGCCCGCAGGAGGAGCAGTGCGAGAGCCGCTGTGTACTCGGCAAGAAGGGCGAGCCGGTGGCCATCGGCCGCCTCGAGCGCTGGCTCGGCGACTTGGACCTCACCTGCGAGCTGGAGCACCGCTGCGTTCCGGAAGCGGGCGCGGACACGGGCAAGCGAGTGGCGGTCGTGGGTTCCGGCCCGGCCGGGCTTGCGTGCGCGGGCGAACTTCGGCGCTTCGGCCATGCGGTGACGGTCTTCGAGTCGCTTCACGCCACCGGTGGCGTGCTCACCTACGGCATCCCCGAGTTCCGCCTGCCCAAGCACATCGTGCAGGCCGAGGTGGGGCTGCTCGAGGAGATGGGCGTGGAGATCCGCTGCGACATAGTGGTCGGCGCCACCTACACGCTCGACGAACTGCTCACCGCCGAGGGTTACGACGCTGTCTTCGTCGGCAACGGCGCGGGGCTCCCTATGTTCATGAACATCCCGGGCGAGAACCTCAACGGCGTCTACTCGGCGAACGAGTTCCTCACGCGCGTGAACCTCATGCGCGCCTACGAGTTCCCGAAGGCCGACACGCC
>WOYI010360591.1_pt1 | contig 36747 bp, 40 predicted proteins | sample 6423411 | NCBI WGS metagenome assembly WOYI01 (sample SAMN13441803, study PRJNA592873) | oil field metagenome | biome: oil field; feature: oil-well bore; material: oil-contaminated soil; isolation source: oil-contaminated soil from oil-well borehole | place: Germany: Wietze | collected 2016-10-18 ...
CAGACCAGCTTAAACTAGACTGAATTCTGTCTTGACGGATGGGTCCACTATACCTGCCGCGCGCTGATGCATCCCTAGAAGTCGAACATCTTGTGCCAGATGGTTTCCCGCCTGCCGTGGTGATAACCATGTTTGTCATGGCTGTGCTTGTCGTAACCGTGGTGGCCTGCGTTTGGATAGGGCGTTGCGGGACGCATGTTCTGGTTGAGTTCCAATGCCGCCATGCGCTCTACCAGCTTTTCCAGCTCACCGCGATCCAGCCAGATACCGCGACAGGTCGGGCAGTAATCGATCTCGACACCTTGCTTGTCTGTCATCAGTAACTCCAAATTGCATACAGGACATTTCATTCGCTTTCTCCTTGAATCGCCGACGGCGGGGGAAGGCATCTTAGCCAGCCCGGCTTAAGCGTCCCTTAATGACAACGGGCAGCCCAAGGCTGCCCGTCACAGTGCGACACGGCGTGACTACCGCTAGTCGTCCACCAGATTCTGACCGGGGAACAACACGTCGCTGAAACCGAAGTCGCGCATGTCGCGGATGCGCATGGGATAGAGGATACCGTCCAGATGGTCGCATTCGTGCTGCACCACGCGCGCATGGAAACCGCCCACCGTGCGGTCTATCGGTGCGCCGTGTTCGTCGCGCCCCTGATAGCGCAGCTTTTTGAAACGCGGCACCAGCCCGCGCATGCCGGGCACGGAAAGACAGCCTTCCCAGCCTTCTTCCATCTCGTCCGACAGCGGCGTCAGCACAGGGTTGATGAGTACGGTCTGCGGCACGACTTCCGCATCGGGATAGCGTTCGTTCTTGTCCACACCGAAGATCACCACGCGCAAGGGCACGCCGATCTGCGGCGCGGCCAGTCCCACACCGCTCAAAGCATGCATGGTATCGCGCATGTCTTGCAGCAAGGCTTGCAGCGCCTCGCTGCCGAAGTCGCTGACCGGTTCGGCCTGTTGCAACAGGCGTGCATCGCCCATGCGCAATACGTCTTTAATCCCCATCGCATTCCACCACGCATTCCAGGATGCGGCGCACGCGAGCCATCGCCGGCTGGGCGACCGCGCCGATCTTGTCGAGCACGATGCCGCCCTGGCTGCTGCGCCGACCGGCGGCGTCGTTCACCACCACGGCGATGGCGGCGTAGTTCAACCCCAACTCGCGCGCCAGTGCCGCTTCCGGCATGCCGGTCATGCCGGCCATGTCCGCGCCGTCTCTTTCGTAACGGTTGATCTCGGCCAGCGACTCCAGACGCGGCCCCTGCAATGCGGCATACACACCGCCGTTCAGCAGCGGTTCGTTCGCGTGCTGTGCCGCGCTCAGGATGCGCTGCCGCAATGCCTCGCTGTACGGCCAGGTGAAATCGACATGGGCGACGGTCTTTTCGTGGCCGTCGAAATAGGTGGCTTCGCGTCCGTAGGTATAATCGATGATCTGATCCGGCACGACCAACACGCCCGGTGTGAGGTCGGAACGTATGCCGCCCACCGAAGAGATCGCCACCACGTTGCTCGTGCCCTGGTCATGCAGCGCCCACATGTTGGCGCGGTAGTTCACCAGATGGGGCGGGATGGTATGACCGTAACCGTGGCGCGCGATGAACATCACTTCGTGACCGCGCAAGGTGCCGAAGGTCATCGGCCCGGACGGTTCGCCATAGGGCGTGCGCATCACTTGCCGGTGGGTGATGACGAGATTGGACAACTGGGCAAAGCCGGTACCGCCTATGATTGCAATCATTTGAAACTCCTTTTTCAGGATTCTGGATTCTGGATTCTGGATTCAGCTAATACCGCCGCTTCGTCTTTCTCTGAATCCTGAATCCCGAATCCCGAATCCTGTTCTTTAACAGCATAGATCGCGGGCAGATTGCGCCACGCGCCGTGGATGTCCATACCGTAACCGAACACGAAGCGGTTCGGCAATGTCAGGCCGACGAAATCGGCGGCGATGGGCTTGGCGCGGCCGTGTTCCTTGTCGGCGAACACCGCACTGTAGAACGCTGTCGCACCCAGTTCCAGCACACGCTGCTTGATGGCCAGCATGGTCTCGCCTTCGTCGAGGATGTCGTCCAGCACCAGTACCACTTTACCGCGCACATTCTCGCGCGGCGCGACCTTCCAGTGCAGCTGGCCGCCCTGCTTCTCGTTGCCGTAGCGCGAGACATGCAGATAATCGAAGTCGAGCGGAAAATTCAGCAGCGGCAGCAACTGCCCGCTGAACACCACCGCCCCACCCATCACCGACAGCACCAGCGGATGCTGGCCGGCCAGCTTGGCGTTGATCTCTTGCGCCACACGCTGCAAAGCGCGCTGCACCGCGTCGGCATCGTGCAGCAGTTCGGCTGCAGCCAGTATCTCTCTTGCGCGCTGGTCGGTCATCATGTCGGGAATCCTTCGCCGTTGTTTGCCAGCAGCGCCAGCAGTGCTGCCTCGTCCCACACCAAGACATTCAAAGCCTGCGCCTTTTCCAGCTTGCTGCCCGCTTCGGCACCGGCCACCACACAATCGGTTTTCTTCGACACGCTGCCCGCCACCTTCGCGCCCAGCGCTTCCAGTTTCGCTTTAGCTTCGTCTCGGCTCATGGTTGCGAGTATTCCTGTGAGTACAAAAGTGTTTCCCGACAGCGGCAGCACCTGATCACTGACGCCTGTATATTCGTCCCATTCCACACCACGGCGACGCAACGCATCGACGACTTCGAGGTTGTGCGGCTCGGCAAAGAAGGCGCGCAAGCTTTGCGCCACGATGGGGCCGACCTCGGGCACTTGCTGCAAGGCTGCCTCATCGGCCTGTATCAACCGCTCCAGCTTGCCGAAATGACGCGCCAGATTTTTCGCCGTCGCCTCGCCCACGTTGTGTATGCCCAGTGCGTAGACGAAGCGCGCCAGCGTGGTGTGCTTGTTCTTCTCGATGGCTTCCAGCAGGTTGGATGCAGACTTCCCGCCCAATGGATTAATTGGCGGATTGACGCGATTTATCCATGCTTCCAAATCCAACTGGGACTCCCGCATTGCGGCGAGCAAGACGTGACCGGCAGCTTTTGCATCTTCCAAAGCATCATGATGCTTGAACTCATAACCAATTTTTATACAGACATCCTTGAGGCCATAACCTCGCTCAGCCAGGTCTTTCCATGTTTTGCGCACCACGCTGGTAGAGTCTAACCAAGTGGTTGAAATTGGACTGAGCCTGTATTTTTCAAATGCACGTACAAGAGCATCTCGATCAAAGTGAGTATGAGCGTGATAAACACTAATGCCATTTCCCAAGTAACTCCTCAACACTTCTGCAACATCCGGCAGTTTCGGCTGACCTTCCACCATTTCCGGCTCAATATGGTGTTTGGAAACATTAATCTCATTAAAATTTACTTCTGGATCAATAAGCGTTGACCACTCACCGACAAGCTTTCCGTCAGCAAATTTCGCAATGCCAATCTGGCAAATCGAACTCCTATCTGAATTTGCGGTTTCAACATCAATTACGACAAAGCGCATGAATTATCTCCCGACTTCAGCCTAGGGCTCCAGAAGCCTAACCGCATCATTGGTGAATACAGTAGTCATACCCGTCACCGAACAAGTTAATGCAGGTTCATATTCAGTATCAATATTCAAATCATCGCCACGCAAGCCCTGCCACATCGCCAAGTAATTGAAAGAGCCATACTTTTGTTTCTTTTTTATAGCTTTATTAAACCCACCTTTCCAAGGCAAAATCACAAGCTGCCCATTACATACTTGTTGTACAAGTGTTGGGGCTTCCAAGCTTTTTACTCGGCCACGTTCCCAACAAGCTATTAGCCCTCGGTCAGCGCCTTTCCATTTATCATCCCAAGTTAAATTTTGGCGAATGGGATCAGTAATCAAGCGATGTACTTTCATGATATGAAGTCACGCAATACTTTTATATGTCCACCATGGTACGCAATTAGTTTCATGTCTGCCCTCCGTACAAATGGTTTTCCAGCAATTGAAACAAACCTTGTTCATCCATGACCGACACTCCCAATTCACGTGCCTTATCCAGCTTGCTGCCCGCCTCCGCCCCAGCCACCACATAATCTGTCTTCTTAGACACGCTACCCGCAACTTTCGCACCAAGCGCTTCTATTTTTGATTTTGCCTCGTCACGTGACATGGTGGGAAGTGTTCCCGTCAATACAAATGTCTTGCCGCTAAGCGGTAATGTATTAACCGTCACACCCTCGTACTCTTCCCACTGAACGCCCGACATGCGCAACTGTTCGATCACTTGGCAGTTGTGCGATTCAGCAAAGAACGCAGCTATACTCCGAGCAACCACTGGCCCTACATCAGGCACCTGCTGTAGTAATGTCTCATCTGCTGCTTTGAGATTGTCCAGTGATCCGAAGTGACGCGCCAAATCTTTGGCCGTCGTCTCACCGACATTGCGGATACCTAGCGCATAGATAAGGCGCGCCAGCGTAGGCTGCTTGCTAAGCTCTATGGCTTTCAACAGATTTTTCACCGACTGCTCGCGCACTCCTTCTAGATTGGCAAGAAAATCCATATCAAGCCGAAAAATATCCGCTGGCGTACCGACGATGCCGCCATCAACCAGTTGCTCCACCAGTTTTTCACCCAACTCTTCGATGTTCATTGCACGGCGGCCTGCAAAATGCATTAGGGCCTGCTTGCGCTGCGCGGCGCAGAACAAACCACCGGTGCAGCGCCAGTCAGCTTCCCCCTCTTCACGAACGATGTGGCTACCGCACACAGGACAATGACCGTGAAGAAATTTATACAGGTTGAATGGTTTTCTTTCTTTACGCTCTAACCTTTTTTTTCCTGTGCGAATAGGTTCGAAATTTCTTTTTTTCTTAAATTTTCTATTTTCCTTACGTTTTTCAGCTATCTCACGCGGCCTACTCGAAATTGATCTTTCTCTAGCCTTTCTACCTTTTGATGAAGATGCCAAAATTTTTTCCGCTTTCACAACGCCGACCACTTCAGGGATCACGTCACCCGCGCGGCGCACGATCACGGTGTCGCCGATGTGCACATCCTTGCGGCGTATCTCTCCTTCGTTGTGCAGCGTGGCGTTAGAAACGGTAGTGCCACCGACGAACACGGGCTCCAGCTTGGCGACCGGCGTGAGTTTGCCGGTGCGGCCGACTTGTATCTCGATGTCACGCAGCACGGTGAGTTGCTCTTCCGCCGGATATTTGTGCGCCACCGCCCAGCGCGGTTCGCGCGAGACGAAGCCCAACTGCTTTTGCAGCGCGAGGCTGTTGACCTTGTACACCACGCCGTCGATATCGAACGGCAGCGCATCGCGCTTGGCGGCGACCCGCTGGTGGAAATCGGCCAGCGCCTGCGCGCCTTGCACCACCGCGCGTTCATCGCACACCGGCAGGCCGAATGTTTGCAGCGCATCGAGGATACCGCTGTGCGTATCGGGCATTGTCCAACCCCGCACTTCGCCCAGTCCGTAGGCGTAGAACGACAGCGGTCGCTGCGCTGATAACTTTGGATCGAGTTGGCGGAGGGTACCCGCCGCGCCGTTGCGCGGATTGACCAGCGTGGGCAAGCCCTGCTCACGCTGCTTTTCGTTGTAGTGATTGAAGTCCTTGCGCGACATGTACACCTCGCCGCGCACTTCCAGCACTTCTGCTGTGCAATCCTGCAGACGCAGCGGGATGCAGTGGATGGTGCGGATGTTCTGCGTGACATCCTCGCCGGTCTCGCCGTCACCGCGCGTGGCAGCCTGCACCAGCACGCCGCGCTCGTAGCGCAGGTTGATGGCGAGGCCGTCGAACTTGAGCTCGCAGGCGTATGCAATCTCGTTGCTCGTTTCCAGCGCGTTCTTCACGCGGGTGTCGAAATTGAAAGCACCGCTGGCCTCGGTGTCGGTCTCGGTGCGGATGGATAGCATGGGCACGGCATGCCTCACCGGCGCGAATCCATCCAGCACTTTGCCGCCTACGCGCTGCGTGGGCGAATCGGCGGTCAGCAGTTCGGGATGTTGCGTTTCGAGGGCTTGCAGTTCGCGGAACAGTTTGTCGTATTCCGCATCGGGGATGGTCGGCGCATCCTGCACGTAATAGGCATGGTTGTGCCGCTCGATCTCGGCGCGCAGTTGCGCTATTTGCTGCGGCACATCCATCAGGAGAACAAGCGCAATGCCTGTGCGCTACCCGGTACGAGGCCGCCGGCCAGCATGCGCCGTTCGACCGCATCGACGCTGTCGCGGATATGGGCGATGGCACCCTGACTCAGGATCACGCGCTGGTCGTCCACCAGCGTGACGCGCAGGGCGGGTGCGATATCGAGCGCCAGCAGGATCATGTCGTCGAAACACTTGGCCGGTTCCTGCACGCGCGGGATGTCCAGCAGCAGGGTCAGGCTGTTCACCTGCATCTGGTCCAGCGTGTGATGCTGGAACGGCGTACCGTCCGATACGGCGAGGGTGTATAGCGTGGCACCGTCGTCCGCGAATTGATGGAAGGTGCCATCGGCCTGCAAGCTCATGCCGGACTGCCGCACCGCACGCGCCACTTCGCTGGCGAACAGCGGGCGCTCGCCGCAGTTGATCAGGTTGAGGCCGATCATCTGGTCGACGCTGGCGCAGAAGCTGTCCAGTTCGCGCGCGCGTTCCAGCGCGCTGTCGGCCAGCGGCAGCACCATGTCTGCATCCTGCTTGCGCCCGATCTCGCCCAGCAGTTCGCGGAAGTCGGCGAGGCGTGTGTCGCTGATGACGCCGTTGCGATCCACCAGCTGCAGGGCGATCTTCAGTTCGCTGTAGTTGGCCGGGCTTTCCGGGATGACCCGTTCCCATGCGCCGGTGGCGGCATTGCAACCGCAGGTCTGGATGGTCTTGCCGTAGTCGAAGCGGCGCGGCCAGAAGGCTTCAAGGATGTCCGCGCTGACCGGGAACTTGGGCGTCATGCTGACGATGAAATCGAGTTTGTCGTCCAGCAGGTCGCATGCTTCCGCTGCGGGCTTGTCGGCGATGAAATGGGCGGCCGGTTCTTCGGCCGGTTGCGCGGCTGCCGCTTCCGGCACGACGGCGCGTTGCGTCGCGCGCGGCTCGGCATTGCCCCGATCCAGACTGCGGCGATAGCGCCACTGCTGCCAGTAACCGTAGGCGTACACAGCGGCCACGACCAGTAGCGCGATGACCAATAGACTTTTCTGAAATTCACTCATGTCGCTGCCGATATTTCCAGTGAAGAATGACCGGACCGATTATAACGACACCAGCGGCAGTTCGCCCTCGCTCATGCCGATCTTTCCGATATCGTGCAAACTGCGCACGAATTCCGGATCCTCATGCAACTGCACATGGCTGCGCGGATGCGTATGGCCGTGCATCTGCGCCAAGCGCGCACGACCGGGCGCGGGCAGATCCCATTTCAGGCCGACCAGCAGTTCGTCGGCCAGATCGGGGCGGTTGCACACTAGCACCATATCGCAGCCGGCCTGCAGCGCCGCTTCGGCGCGCTGCACGATGCCGCCCGCCACGGTCGCGCCTTCCATGGAAAGGTCGTCGCTGAAGATGCAGCCATCGAAGCCCAGCTCGCCGCGCAGGATGTCTTTCAGCCAGCGCTTGGAGAATCCGGCGGGCTTGTCGTCCACCTTGGGGTAGATCACATGCGCGGGCATCACGGCCGCCAGCCCGAAATGCACCATCTGCCGGAACGGGATCAGGTCGCACAGTTCGATATCGGTGTAGCTGCGCTCGTCCACCGGGATCGCCAGATGCGAGTCGGCAGCCACGAAACCGTGCCCCGGGAAATGTTTGCCCACGGTCGGCATGCCGCCCTGCTTCAGCCCCTGCAACAGACTGTGCGCCAGTTCGGCGATGGCCTGCGGCTGGCTGTGGAAGGCGCGGTCGCCGATCACCGTGCTGGCCCCGTAATCCACGTCCAATACCGGCGTGAAACTGAAATCCACGCCATGCGCACGCAACTCGGATGCCATCACGAAGCCGACTTCCTGCGCCAGATGGCGCGCCTGCTTGGGATGCGCATCCCACAGCTTGCCCAGTTCGCGCATGGGCGGGATGCGGGTAAAACCGTCGCGAAAACGCTGCACGCGCCCGCCCTCGTGATCGACGGCGATCAGCAGTGGCGGTGTGCGTAGCGCATGGATGCTGGCAGTCAACGCCGCCAGTTGCGCGGGGGATTCGTAGTTGCGCGTGAACAGGATGACCCCGCCGACCAGCGGATGCCGCAAACGCGCCTCGTCCTCCGGCGTCAGCGTCTTGCCCGCCACATCCAGCATCACCGGCCCGATACCCATCAATTACTCCCCTTCAAGAATCACGAAAGCGACGGCATGCTCGTGCTCGTCGCTGATACTCAGATGATGGCGCGAAACGCCACGTGCATTTAAATAAGCTTCCAACTCCGGCGCGAACTCGAAAGCCGGTTTGCCGAGCGCGTCATGGCCGACCGTGATGTTGTGCAGACTGACCGGATGGCGCAGCCCCTGCCCGGTCGCTTTGGCGAATGCTTCCTTGGCGGCGAAACGCTTCGCCAGAAAACGTGCCGGATGGGCTTGAGCCGAATACTCCGCCAGTTCAGGCGCAGTGAGCAGACGCTGGGCGAACGCGGCACCATGCCGCTCGCAGGCCGCCTCGATGCGTGCCGTGGAGACGATGTCGGTGCCGATGCCGAAGATCATCCGTCATTCCCGCGAAAGCGGGGAGCCAGTAGCTAATAGATTCTTCATATTCTTCACCGCCTGTTCCAGCCCGATGAACACCGCTTCCGCCACGATGGCATGGCCGATGTTGAGCTCGGCGATATGCGGGATGGCGGCGATGTCCTGCACGTTGTGATAATGCAGACCGTGACCGGCGTTCACCTGCAGGCCGAGTCCGTGCGCATACTGCACCGCATCGTGGATGCGCTTCAACTCGGCCGCGCGCTCGGGCACGCTGTCGGCATCGGCATATTTGCCGGTGTGGATCTCGATCACCGGCGCACCGGCTTTGACGGCGGCATCGATCTGCTTCTCGTCGGCGTCGATGAACAGCGACACGCGGATGCCCGCTGCAGTGCAACGTTCGGTGGCACGCTTGACCTGCTCGAAATACTTCACCACGTCCAGCCCGCCCTCGGTAGTGAGTTCTTCGCGCTTCTCGGGCACCAGGCAGATGTCGTGCGGTTTGACGCGCACGGCGTTGTCTATCATCTCGTCGGTGACGGCGCATTCCAGATTCATGCGCGTCTGCAGCATGCCGCGCAGGATGTCGACATCGGCATCCTGGATATGGCGGCGGTCTTCGCGCAGATGGATGGTGATGGCGTCCGCACCGGCTTCTTCGCAGACCAGCGCGGCCCGCACCAGATTGGGATAACGCGCACCGCGCGCCTGGCGCAGGGTGGCGACGTGGTCGATATTCAGTCCGAGCTTGATCATAGTTTCTGTAAATCTCTCATCAGTTCACGAGTGTGTAATGGTTTCCCTGCCAAGTGATGGTCCAGCAGCATGCGCATCAGTTGTTTGCTCTGGCGCGCCGTCACCGCGTCGCGGTAGTCGTCTGCCGCCATGTCCAGCAGCGTTTTTCCGTCTACCGGCATGCCCTGCGAACTGTCTGCCGTTTCGGCCACCGCGCCGCGCTCAAGTATATAGCGGTAGCTGCGCTCCGGCAGCACGGGACGGCCGCTGCCCGCTTCCGTTTCCAGCGACAGCGCGTAGCCCAGTTCCTGCAGCATGTGTTTTTCGAAACTGCGCAGGGTGAACGCATGGTCCTGTTCCTGCGCCAAGCGCTGCAGGGTCTGCTGGTAATAGTCAAACAGGCTTTCGTGCGGGTCGTCGCGCGCCATCAGGTTGAGCAGCAATTCATTCAGGTAGAAACCGCACAACAGGGCCGTGCCCTGCAACTGCGGCTGACCACCTTGCCATTCTGCGCTGTGCAGAGTGCGCAGTTCGTGCTTTCCGAACCAGCTCAAGCTAAGCGGCTGGAATCCCATCAGCAAGCCGCGTATCGCAGAACGGGGGCGCCGTGCGCCGCGTGCCACCAGCGGTACGCGACCGTGGTTGCGACTGAATACCTCGACAATCAGACTGGTTTCGCGGAACGGGTAGCTATGCAGTACGAAAGCGAACTGGTCTTCAATCCTGTGTTTGGCGGTAGACATGAAAAGTCTGAAAAGCTCAGTCCACGAAAGACACAAAAATCACGAAATAGAAAAACCAAAACACACACGAAGATGTTTTCGTGCTTTTCGTGCAGTTTGTGGACATATTGATTTAATCGTATCCCAGCGTCTTGAGCATGTGCGCGCTGTCCGCCCAGCCGCTGCGCACTTTGACGAACACTTCGAGGAACACTTTGCCGTCGAACAGTTCTTCCATGTCGAGACGGGCCTGCGTGGCGATCTCTTTGATCTTCTCGCCCTTGCTGCCGATCAGCATAACCTTGTGCGCTTCCTTGTCCACCAGGATGGCGGCGCTGATGCGGCGCAGCTTGCCGTCCATCTTGAACTGCTCGATCACCACGCTGACCGAGTACGGCAGTTCGTCGCCGGTGAAGCGGAACACCTTCTCGCGCAATATCTCGGCGGCGAGGAAGCGCTCGTTGCGGTCGGTGATGTCGTCTTCGGCATACAGATGCTCGCCTTCCGGCAGATGCGGCTGCACGGCCTGCAGCAGGGTGTCCAGATGTTTCTCCTGCCGCGCGCTGACCGGCACGATGGCATCAAACTGGCGCAGTGCCGCGACCTTTTCGATGAAGGGCAGCAGTTCGTTCTTGTCCTTCATCAGGTCGGCCTTGTTGATGACTAGGATGACCGGCCTGTCCTTGGGCAGCAGTTCCAGAACCTGTTGGTCGCGCTCGTCGAAATGGCGCGCCTCGATGACGAACAGCACCACATTCACTTCGCGCAGGCTGCTGGTCACCACGCGGTTCATGTTGCGGTTCAGGGCATTGGTATGCTCGGTCTGAAAACCCGGCGTATCGACGAACACGAATTGTGTCGCGCCTTCGGTGAGGATGCCGGTGATGCGGTGGCGGGTGGTCTGCGCCTTGCGCGAGGTGATGCTGACCTTCTGGCCGATCAGGTGGTTGAGCAGCGTCGATTTGCCCACGTTGGGGCGGCCGACGATGGCGATGAAGCCGCTGTGCAGGTTTTCGGATTCGGTCATGTGTTGTTCTGTATGAGTTGATAGGCGCGCTCGGCGGCGATCTGTTCGGCGATGCGGCGGCTGCTGCCCTCGCCGCGTGTAGTGATTTTCAGTTTCGGGACTTCGCAGACTACCGTGAATATTTGCGCCTGCCCTTTGCCGTTGGTTTCGACGATGGTGTATTGCGGCAAGGGCAGCTTGCGTCCCTGCAATAGTTCCTGCAACTGCGTCTTGGCGTCCTTGCCCACCGCGCGCAGATCGATGTTGGCAATGAAGGGGATATACAGTCCGAGCACCACCTGCTGCGCGGTGGCGAAATCCGCATCCAGCCACACCGCGCCGAACAGGGCTTCCAAGGCGTCCGCCAGTATCGACGGACGCTCGGCGCCGCCGCTCTTGATCTCGCCCTCGCTCAGCAACAGGTGCTGCCCCAGCTTGAGTTGCTGCGCCAGGTTCGCCAGCGTCTGCTGGTTGACCAGACTGGAACGCAGGCGGTGCAGATCGCCCTCGGGCAGATCGGGGTAGTTCTCGAACAGGTGTTTGGCGATGGTGCAGTTGAGCACGCTGTCGCCGAGGAACTCCAGCCGCTCGTTGTGATCGGCATTGTGGCTGCGGTGCGTCAGCGCCCGCTGCAGCAGCTTGGGCTGCGAGAAGTGATAGCCGAGCTGGCGGCACAGTGCGGCGTGCTTCATCGACGCATCATGAACTGGCGGGTTTGAATTCGAGCAGCAGGGTGATGTTGCCGACCAGCTTGATGCGCACTTCGTACTCCGCGCTCAATGACAGGCTGCCGTCTTCTTCGCGCACGATGGCCACATCCTCAACCCGCAGATCATTGATGTCGTTGATTTGCGCGCGCTTGCGGTAGGACATCTCGATCTCGGGGATGGATGCGGTACGCATCGCCGGATCGGCCGATATCTCGCGGAATATCTGGCCGATCTGGGCGCTGTGCAGATAGACCGGGATCAGCTTCAACCCGAGCATCGCCACAAAAACAACAACGAATGCACCCGCGATGAAACCGGAGAAACTCAGACCGCGCTGCCGATTGCTCAATCCGTGCATGTTTAGCTCCTTTCCTAAAATGCTCACTTGACCGACAAACCGATGCGATCCAGCTCGTCGAAATTCATCCAGATCAGAAACGCCTTGCCCACGATCATCTCGTCCGGCACAAAACCCCAGTAGCGGCTGTCGCGACTGTTGTCGCGATTGTCGCCCATCATGAAGTAATGTCCGGCGGGGACGACACAGCGCATCTCCTGCTCACTATAACTGCACTGGCTGCGCTGCGGAAAGTCGTCCACCTTGCCCAGGTATATCTGCTTGTGTTCCGGATTGACCAACATGGCGTGCTCATGCTCGCCGAGTTTCTCGATATAGCGTTCGGTATGCACGAAACGCAAGCCGCTTTCGACATAGTTGTACTCGCCATCGGCGGTACGCGCCTGCAACTCGCCGTTCACCCACAAACGCTTGCCGCGGTAGACGATCTCGTCGCCCGGCAGACCGATCACGCGTTTGATGTAGTCGACCGATGGATCGTTCGGAAAATGGAACACCATCACATCGCCGCGCTGCGGCTGACTGATCTCGATGATCTTCTTGTTCAGAATGGGCAGACGCAGACCGTAGGTATAGCGGTTGACCACGATGAAATCGCCCACATGCAAGGTCGGGATCATCGATCCGGAAGGGATCTTGAACGGCTCGATCACGAACGAGCGCAGCATGAACACGGCCAGGATGACCGGAAAGAAGCTGATGGAATATTCCACCCACCACGGCTCTTTCTCGCCTTCGGCCCTTTGTTTGCGCAAGCTGTATTTATCCAGCAACCAGATGGCACCGGTCACCAGCAACAGCACGAACATGATCAAAGCAAAAGTCATCGTCTTTCCTATCGTTTATTTGTCGTCGACACGCAGGATGGCCAGGAAAGCCTCCTGCGGGATCTCCACGCTGCCCACCTGCTTCATGCGTTTCTTGCCGGCCTTCTGCTTCTCCAGCAGTTTCTTCTTGCGCGAGATGTCGCCGCCGTAACACTTGGCCAGCACGTTCTTGCGCAGCGCCTTCACGTTCTCGCGCGAGATGATGTTGGAGCCGATGGCCGCCTGGATCGCCACATCGTACATCTGGCGCGGGATCAGTTCGCGCATCTTGGCGGCCACTTCGCGGCCGCGATACTGGCTGTTGGCGCGGTGCACGATGATGGACAGCGCGTCCACCTTTTCGCCGTTGATCAGCATGTCCACTTTCACCACATCCGCCGGACGGTATTCCTTGAACTCGTAGTCCATCGAGGCATAGCCGCGCGACACCGATTTCAGCTTGTCGAAGAAATCGAGCACGATTTCGCCCATCGGCATCTCGTATTTGAGCAGCACCTGCTTGCCGTGGTAGCTCATGTCGATCTGCATGCCGCGCTTCTGCGTGCACAGGGTGATGACCGCGCCCACGTATTCCTGCGGCATGTACAGGTTCACGTTGACGATGGGTTCGCGGATCTCCTCGACCTTGGACAGGTCCGGCAGCTTGGAAGGGTTGTCCACCATGATCACCGTGCCGTCGCGCTGCACCACCTCGTAGATCACGGTGGGCGCGGTGGTGATCAGGTCCATGTCGAACTCGCGTTCGAGACGTTCCTGCACGATCTCCATGTGCAGCAGACCGAGGAAGCCGCAACGGAAGCCGAAGCCCAGCGCCTGCGACACTTCCGGCTCGTACATCAGCGCGGAATCGTTCAGCTTCAGTTTTTCCAGCGAGTCGCGCAGCGCTTCGTACTGGTTGGATTCCACCGGGAACAGACCGGCGAACACCTGCGGCTGTATCTCCTTGAAACCGGGCAAAGCGGCGGCGGCGGGCCGGGCCTGATGGGTGATGGTGTCGCCGACTTTGGCATCCTTCAATTCCTTGATGCCGGCAATGACGAAACCGACCTGTCCGGCGGACAGAGCGTCGCGATCCTGCGACTTGGGGGTGAACACGCCGAGGTGTTCGGTCAGATGCTGCGCGCCGGTGGCCATGAACAGGATCTTCTCCTTGGGCTTGAGCGTGCCGTTGATGATGCGTACCAGCATCACCACGCCGACATAGTTGTCGAACCACGAGTCGACGATCAACGCCTGCAGCGGCGCAGCGGGGTCGCCCTTGGGGGGCGGCACCTTGACGATCAGCGATTCGAGCACATCCTCGACGCCAAAACCGGTCTTGGCCGAGCAGTGCACCGCCTCCTGCGCATCGATGCCGATCACGTCTTCGATCTCGGCGATGGCGTTCTCTGGATTGGCGGATGGCAAGTCGATCTTGTTCAATACCGGCACCACCTCCACGCCCAGGTCGAGCGCGGTATAGCAGTTGGCCACGGTCTGCGCTTCCACACCCTGCGAGGCATCCACCACCAGCAGCGCGCCTTCGCAGGCGGAAAGAGAACGCGAAACTTCATAGGAGAAGTCCACATGTCCCGGCGTGTCGATCAGGTTCAGGTTGTAAACCTGACCATCGCGCGCCTTATAGTTCAGGGCAGCCGTTTGCGCCTTGATGGTGATACCGCGTTCGCGTTCGATATCCATCGAGTCCAGCACTTGTGCTTCCATCTCGCGCGTGGCCAAACCGCCGCAAAGATGGATGATGCGATCAGCCAGCGTGGATTTGCCGTGATCGATGTGGGCGATGATGGAGAAGTTGCGGATATGTTGCATTGAAATAAAAATCCCGTCAAATTCGGCAGTTGCGCAGGGCGCGCATTCTAGCCGATTTTGACGGGCACTGCCGTTAGGCGGGGTTATTTTTCGTCCAGACGGACCGGAATATAGACCGTGCCGTCGTTGCGGCGCACCAGCAGCGCGATGCTGCGCCCAGGCGGCACTTGCTTCAGGATCTCGTTGAATTGCGCCACGCTGCGTATCTCGATGTTGCCGATGGCCAGGATCACGTCGCCGCGCTGCAGTTCGATGCGCGCGGAAGCGCCTTTGGCATCGACCACCAGCAAACCGCCTTCCACCTGCAGCTCGGCCTTCTGCTCGCTGGTCAGCTCGGTCACACTCAAGCCCAAACGCAACACACTCTGCGTCTGCGCATCGGCGGGATCGACCTGTGCCACCGCATCTTCGCGCGGATCCTGAATTTCGCCCACGACCAGCGTCACTTCCAGCGTGTTGCCTTTGCGCCACAGCAACACCGGCACTTTGCTGTCCGGCTTGGTCGCGGCCACGATGCGCGGCAGATCGGATGAACTCTCCACCGTCTTGCCATTGAACTTCAGGATCACATCGCTCGCGCGCACCCCGGCCTTGTCTGCCGGTCCGCCTTTTTCAACACCGGAGATCAAGGCGCCTGCGGCTTTCTTCAAACCGAAGGATTCGGCCAGTTCGCGCGTCACTTCCTGAATGGTGACGCCGATACGCCCGCGCGTGACCTTGCCTGTGGTGCGCAACTGGCCGACCACATCCATTGCCACATCGATGGGAATGGAAAACGACAACCCCATATAACCGCCGGAACGGCTGTAAATCTGCGAGTTAATACCGACCACTTCACCCTTCATATTGAACAGCGGCCCGCCCGAATTGCCGGGATTGATCGCAACATCGGTCTGGATGAACGGCACGAAGTTTTCCTGCGGCAACGAGCGCCCCTTGGCACTGACGATACCCGCCGTCACACTGCTGTCGAAACCGAACGGAGAACCGATTGCCAGTACCCATTCACCCACTTTCAGCTGGTCCGGCTTACCCAGCACGACTGTGGGCAAACCGCCGGCCTCGATCTTGAGCAAAGCCACATCGGTGCGTTTGTCGGCCCCCACCACACGCGCCTTGAATTCTCGCTTGTCGGACAGGCGCACCGTGATCTTGTCGGCACGATCCACCACATGCGCATTGGTCAGGATGTAACCGTCGGCACTGATGATGAATCCGGACCCCAGCGATTGCGATTCCTGCTGGCGCGGAAGCTGCGGCGCGAAACGCCGGAAGAATTCATAAAAGGGATCGTTCTCCGGCAGATTGGGCAAGCCGGGCGCTATCTGCTGCGCTGTGATGGTCTGGCTGGTGCTTACATTCACAACTGCAGCGCCCTGCTTTTCAACCAGTTCGGTGAAGTCCGGCAAATCTTTGGCTGCCACATTGCCAACCAGCAAAATGCCGAACAAGAGTACGAGTGACCGTTTAAACATCCAGACCTCCTATCAGAAATTTATTCGGGAACCGGCGGCATTGACGACCGAACGCACCACAGCCTGCATGCCCGAGCGTTTCGTTATCTGCCGCACCACGAAAAATCCGGACGCCAAGCCCGCCACGGCACCCAGCAAGGCAGCCGCATCCGGGGCATCTGCATACACACCCGAGCCCAGCAAGGCAGCCCCCAGCATAAAAGCCAGCGGCAACGCATACATCAACATCGAATTGCGCAGCAGCACGCCGTCCGGCAGGCCGACATTCACTTCATCCCCCACCCTGGCGCTGATGGCATTGCCGACCTTGAAGGTGCGCGGCTTGCTGCTGCAGAACAGCTGCGACAGTTTGCCGCTGCCGCACCCCTTACCGCTCGCGCAATGTCCGCAGCCGTTGCCGCCGACCGGCGCAATCTCCGCCTCGCGGCCGTGCAAGCTCAGCACGATGGCGCGCATCTCATTCATCTTTATCGCCCGCATAACGCACCGAATCGGCGACCTGTATGACCGCGCGCGGCGGAAGCTCCCCCACCACGGTCACCAGATGATCGCCGCTCAATCTGCTGTAGATATGCACGGCCCCCTGGCTCTTCAGCCCGGCACTGTATCCGTCGGCATCCGTGGCTCGCTCGACGAATACCGACAGGGCTGCCAGGCCATCCGAATACACGATGTGCACAACGGGGAATTTCTTGTCGCGCATGTTGCGGCTCATTTCAAGAATCTTCTTGAAGCCGGGAGGAACGCCATCCACCTGCCAGCCGCTGCTCACATTGGCCAGATTATTGTTCGGCAGCGGCGACAGATGCTTGCGCCGGGCCAGCCGCGCGGCATCTTCCGCGGAAGGGACGGCCCATTTGCATTCGATCTCCCCGCCGATCTGCAACTGTGTAAACGCATATTGCTCGATCACCTTGCCGCGCTCATCAAGCACCGCCGCCTTCAACAACAAGCCCGATTCGCTGTGCGCCCACATCTTTCGCGTGTAGCGCAAAGTGTCCTTGGGCTGCAGCAGCAATGTGTGGGCGTGGTAATCCGCCACGCGATCCTCTTCCTGCTGGATGACGTTGTAATTTTCTTTGAGGCTCTGGATCTGTTCCGGAAGAAGCGCGGGGAATGCTCGGCGCGGGCGCTGCTGCTCAAAGTGCACTTTCTTGTCGCCCAATTGCAGCCAGACCTGGTCGTTGTTGCGTATCACTTCGCGCCGCTGTCCATCGAGACCTTGCAGGCGTTCATGCTCGCCGTGCTCGTCGACCACATGCGTGATGCGGGATGTCTCGACCCGGCCGCCGGCCTGATAGACAAACACGCCGCTATAGTTGGTCTCGTGCGCTGCAAATGCCATGGTCCGCAACCAGTCGGCATCATCCAGCAGGGGATCGGCCTGCGCCACGGCCGCCCACAGCGGCAACAACGCAAACAACACCCCGACTTTGGCGATCTGATTGCGCACTATTTTGCCGCCACCGAATGAATGTAGGTTGCGGCACCCTGCATGTCGGCACTGGGAGAGAACTCCTGGTGCGCCATCAGATAATCGCTGGCATGGAATGCCACCGGACGCACCATATTCGGCTCTTGCACACTGGCCATCTGCGGCGGCGGCTCTTGCCCGACCTGCATGGACAACCAGGCCACCAGCGCCAGCGCCATGACTGAAGCTGCTGCGGACAGTGCATATTGCTTGATACGTTGCTGCTGGCGGCGGCGCGGCGCGAGGATGACGGGTTCGTTTTGCAAGCGCTCATGGAATGCCGCCATGAAGTCGCTGGTGACGTGTTCAGGTTGGCGCAGGGCATCTCCGATCAGGTGGTATGCAGCCCAGTCACGGTCTGCTTCGGGGTGTCGCTTCAACTTGTCCAGCAAAACATCCGCTTCATCCTCGAACATCTCGCCATCCATCAGCACAGAAATTTCCCGCTTCATGTTCACCACCTCTTGTCTTCGCTTGTACCCAGCAACGGACGCAAATTCGTTGCCACCACCTCTCGCGCACGGAAGATACGCGACCTTACCGTGCCGATCGGACAATTCATCACCGATGCGATCTCTTCGTAACTCAAACCTTCGATCTCGCGCAGCGTCAGGGCTGTGCGCAGATCCTCAGGCAATTGTTGCAGGGAAGAGTTCACTACCTCGACCACTTGTTTGCTCATCAATTCGTTTTCCGGCGTCGACACCTCATGCAACAGCGAGGCATCCTCAAACGCTTCCGCATCTTCGGCATCCATGGGCGTGCTGGTCGGCGCCCTGCGCGCCTGCGACAGCAAGTGATTCTTGGCCGAATTGATACCGATCCGATACAACCATGTATAGAACGCGCTGTCCCCGCGGAAAGCAGGCAATGCACGATAGGCTTTGATGAAAGCTTCCTGCGTGACATCTTCTGCTTCGCCCGGGTTGCGCACAAAACGCGAAATCAATCGCCCCAAACGCCGCTGATACTTGGCCACCAGCAGCTCGAACGCGTGCTTGTCGCCGCCCTGCGCGCGTTCCACCAGCTGTTGATCAACCTCCCTGTCACCCATTCCGTTTCCCGGTTTTGTATTGATTGCGCCGCGATGCGCGGCGCGAGAGTATAACCGGACGGGTGCACATCGTCAGCCTTGCCCGTAACGCGCCAATTGACAGCCCTGTTTGAAATAAGTTCATTTCCACGTTTTCTTCACAAGTTTTGCTATAGTCCGGCCAATGATTCCTTCGCACTTTTCCCATCGTGTTGCGCTTTGATACTCTGATCATCGGTAGCGGTCTGGCCGGCCTGACGCTAGCCCTCAAACTGGCAGACCGGCAAAAAGTCGTGATCGTCACCAAACGCTCGCTGCTGGATGGTGCCAGCGCCTGGGCCCAGGGCGGCATCGCCGCCGTACAAAGCCCCGACGACAGTCACGATGTGCATATCCGCGACACACTTACCGCAGGGGCCGGCTTGTGCGACCCCGAGACGACGCGCTTCGTGGTAGAGCGCGGGGCTGCCGCAGTCAGCTGGCTGATAGATCAGGGCGTCCCCTTCTCCAAAGAGGATAACGCGAACCAGGACTTTCACCTCACCCGCGAAGGCGGGCACAGCAAACGGCGCATCATCCATGCCGCCGATGCAACCGGAAAGGCCGTCCAGCTGACACTGGCCGACAAAGTCAAAGCCCATCCCAACGTCACCGTGCTGGAGCACCACATCGCGATCGACCTGATCATGGGCCGCAAGATAGGCATGTCACCGCAACGATGCTTCGGCGCTTATGTGCTGGACACCTTAAGTGACAATGCAATCACCATTTCCGCCGCGCACACCGTTTTGGCGACCGGCGGCGCCGGCAAGGTCTATCTTTACACCACCAATCCGGACACCGCGACAGGTGACGGTATCGCCATGGGATGGCGGGCCGGCTGCCGGGTCGCAAATATGGAATTCATGCAATTCCATCCGACCTGCCTGTACCACCCGCATGCAAAATCCTTCCTCATCAGCGAGGCTGTGCGCGGCGAAGGCGGCATCCTCAGATTGCCCGACGGCACCCGCTTCATGCCATGGCACGATGAGCGCGCGGAACTGGCACCGCGCGATGTGGTCGCGCGAGCCATCGACTACGAGATGAAGAAAGGCGGCCTGGACTGCGTCTATCTGGATATCACACACCAGTCCGAAGCCTTTCTGCGCGAACATTTCCCCACGATACATGCACGCTGCCTGTCGCTTGGCATTGACATCGCAAGCCAGCCCATCCCCGTGGTGCCGGCGATGCACTTCACCTGCGGCGGCCTGATCACAGACTTGGCAGCACGCACCGATATCGAAGAACTCTATGCCATAGGCGAGACCGCACATACCGGCCTGCATGGTGCCAACCGCCTCGCCAGCAACTCATTGCTGGAATGTCTGGTGTTCGCCGAAGCGGCTGCGCAGGAGATACTCTCCAGAAAAACGGAACATCCCGAGGCGCTGCCGCCCTGGGATGATAGCCGCGTCACCGACGCGGACGAGCTGGTGGTGGTTTCCCACAACTGGGATGAGTTGCGCCGTTTCATGTGGGATTATGTCGGCATCGTGCGCACGACCAAACGATTACAGCGCGCGCAGCACCGCATCAGACTCTTGCGTGAAGAGATCAGTGAGTACTATCGGAATTTTCATGTGACATCCGATCTGCTGGAGCTGCGCAACCTGGTCGAGACCGCCGACCTTATCGTGCAAAGTGCGCTGGCACGCCATGAGAGCCGCGGCTTGCACTACAGCAAGGATTTTCCACTGACCGCCCCTGTAGCGCTACCGACGATATTGACCCCGGAGGATTGAGGCCTCACGAGTTCCTCAGCAATACACGCAAGCGGCGATAATCCTCGCCAGCCATCGCATCCGGAAACAGCAACAAACCCCGTCTGCCGTGATGCTCGACAACCATGTTGAGCAATACCAGCCAAGGCAATACCAAAGTATCGGCACTCACCATGCCGGACATCTGTTCGCCGTTACGCAGCGCCAATGCAACGTGGCGATCTTTGCCGCACGCCAGAGAAATGCAGGATCGCCCGGCCAGCATGAGGACATCCCGTCCAATCAGCCATGCCGCGCTAACGGCTATCCCCAGACAACCGCCCCAACGCCAGCCGGTTGCAAGCGGCAGTGCGGATAACACCAGGCTCGACATGCACGCCGCCGCAATCAGCAGAACGAAATATGCTTTTGACGGATGCAGAATGATACGGACTGGCGTTTCCATCCAGGAAGAAGAACTCAGAAGATAAGAGCGGAGAGCAGGCCCATCACGATCAACGCGACGATGACCAGCAACAAGTACCCGCCGCCATTGCTTTGGGATGTTGCCCTGTTGCGCGCGGCAACGGACTTGGGGGCGGCCTTATTGATCGCAGTCATGCTGGGACGTTCAAGGCGAAGTGTCTTGGACAACTCCTCCACATCCTCCTTGCTGGCCGTCATCGCGGCCAGCCGCATAGTCGCCTCATTTGAATCGAAGGACGAGGACAGTCCCAGCGCGATCACCGGCTTGGCATCTTCCTCCCCGGCGGATCTGGTCATCGCAGCCGGACGCTTGACCGGATTTGCCGACTCGGCATCGCGCGGCAGGGCTTCGCGACATGCGCGCAAATCGTTCACCAGTTCACTTGCGTTCTGATAGCGCGCGTCCAGATCTTTGGCCAGCGCCTTGGCAACGATATAGTTCAACATCTCCGGCACGGCCGGATTGGCATTGCTGGGCGGCGCAGGAATGGCGTTGAGGGTCTGATACATGATCGCGTTGACATTCTCGCCGATGAACGGCACTTGTCCGGTCAACATCTCGTACAGCATCACGCCTAAAGAGAAGATATCGGAGCGCTGGTCGGTCAACTTCCCCAGCACTTGCTCGGGAGACATGTATTTGGGCGACCCCAGCACCATGCCGGTCTGTGTGCGCACTGCGGCTGAGGCCATGCGCGCGATACCAAAATCGGTGATCTTGACGTGCCCATCGCGAATGATCATCACATTGGATGGCTTTACATCGCGGTGCACGATCTCGTGCTCGTGCGCATAAGAAAGCCCCTGCGCGACTTGAATGACGATATCCAGGACCTGCGATACAGGCAATATCTTTTTTTCATTGAGTACGTCGCGCAGCTCGCGACCATGCAGATATTCCATCGCGATATAAGCGATGTCACCGGTTCGCCCCACATCGTAAATGGTCACGATATTCGGATGTCCCAACCGACCGGCTGCTTTGGCTTCCTGATAGAAACGCGCCTCATATTCCTCGCGCTCTTCCAGCGCAAGACTGAGATTGATGGTCTTGATCGCCACCTCGCGATCAATGAGCGGGTCGCGCGCCTTGTAGACGACTCCCATCGCCCCCTGGCCCAGCTCGCTGATGACTTCATAACGACCGAGTTGGCTGATCATGTCGCGTAACGGCTCCGAGTGATTACTTTGAGGATGCGCCCTTCACGCTGCGGAATACCGGCCCCCACAGCGGATGCCCCGCTTCGGCTGCCGACAGCTCGAAATTCGGATTGAGCTCGAGCACGTTCCTGAAATGATCCCGGCACAGCTTCTGATCGCCGGAAACGCAATAAATGAAAGCTAGATATTTGTTTGCCCATAATTTCTCGTATCGAGTGGCATACTGGTTCTCCAGCACACCTTGCAACGCGGTTTTGGCATTGACGTAGTTGCCGGTCTCATACTCGCTGACGCCCTTGGCCAGATAGCGCTTGGCGACGCTATCCCCAAACAGGCGAATGCCGCCGCTGCCGTCTTCGCAGGTTCCGACTACCGATCCGCAGCCGACAAGCACCAGCGAACCCAGGCCCGCAATAATCCAACGTAACATCTCTCAACTCTCCTGTTCGATCAGGCTACTTGAAACTGTGCCTGATTTTTATATTCGCGCCCGGCTTGACCCTTATGACCTCTTTGTATACCGGAAATGTTGAATTCCTGATTTCCAGCGTATGCCGCCCCGCCACCACCTGCAGCTCCATCAGCGGCGGGCTCACACCCTGTTTCTTCCCATCCAGATATATCTCGCCCCAAGGCAGGATCGCCAAACTGACCACTGCCGGGCCGCCGGTCGTATCCTCAAGCGTGCGGATGCGTGCACTTTCCTTCACGCCCTGAATCTTCTTTTCCTGCGGTGGCGTTTTCACGACCTTGGGTGCCGGGACCGGTGCCGGAGGAGTTTGGGGAGTCGCTTTGACCGTCGCCGCAGGCGGCACGGCTGCTATGACCTTGGTCTCCTGCTCGGGTTCAGGCTGATGCGCAAGTTTATATACCGCCAACACCGAAGTCGCTAGCAGCAGCACCCCAACCGCCATGATCGCCGCGCGCTGCCGAGTGGTCGCACGTTTGAAGATGGCCACAGCATGGCGCTCATAGTCGGCGGCTTGGCGCAGGAATTCATGCCAGTAGCGCTTGGACAACGCCACTATTCGCTGCATACCCTCCGTATGCTCTATCTCATCCTCGATCTCCACGCTGCGCTGCGTCGTCGTGAAATCGCCGGGGTAGCCGATGGCATAGACCTCATGTTCGCGCACATGCTTGTCGGTGCGCGAGCCCTGATAGTGGAACATGCCTGCATATTCCTGCGACAGGCGGGAAACGGCGTCATAGTAGGAACGCGACACCAGTATCTGCCCGGGATCGGCAAACCCCATCACCCGCTGTGCCACATTGATACCATCGCCAACAATGTTGGGTTGCCCGTTAATGTCTTTGACCAAACGCACCGGACCCAGATTGATACCCATGCGCACCAGCAAAGGAGGCTCCATGCGCACGCCTTCGCCCAGCAAGCTGCTGCGCACACTCAGCGCGGCTTGCAGCGCATCTTCAATATCACCCAGAAAACTGATCGCGGCCCCATCCCCCGTATCGAGAATGATGCGATCCGCCACCGGCACATCACGAATAGCGATGGACAGGAAAGCGTTGAAACGCTCCTTCAGGGATATTTGGCCCGACACGGATTTCTTGGAATATTCGACGATATCCAGAAAGAAGACCGAGCAAACGATGGTTTTATTGCTTCTTTGTTCCATGTGTCCAATCTGTCATTCGCGTTTCATCCACGAAAACCGCAGAGACCGCCAAAAATAACCTGCCGGATTCTAACGACACTAGTGCTTTACCGCCAGTTCAATTTTTCCGCACCTTGGCACGCGTCATCTTGCCGGGCCGCGCATCCGGGCGCCGCTGGCGCGGCGCGGGAACCGGCAAGTCCACCCACTCCATGATCGCGCGCACCTCGCCGTCGCCCAGCTCTGCCATCATGCCGCGCTTGATGCGCGGCGGCAGATTGACGATACCGAAGCGGACGCGCATCAGGCGACTGACCGGCAAGCCCAAAGCTTCGAAGGTGCGTCGCACTTCACGATTGCGCCCTTCCTTGATGACGATGCGGTACCAGTGATTGAAACCCTCGCCGCCCTCGTCGCTCAGCTTGTCGAACTTCACACGACCGTCCTCCAACTCCAAACCCTGGTTGACCATCTGCTTCATCTGTTCCGGCGACATCTCGCCTTGCACGCGCACCGCATATTCGCGCTCCACCTCGAAACGCGGATGCATCAGGCGGTTCGCCAACTCACCGGAAGTCGTGAAGATCAGCAGCCCGCTGGTGTTGAAGTCCAAACGCCCGATGGCGATCCATTTCTGGCCGCGCAACTTCGGCAGTTCATCGAATACGTTGGCCCGGCCATCCGGATCGTCCCGGCTGACGATCTCGCCTTCCTGCTTGTGATAGAGCAGCACGCGCGGCAGTTGCGGCTCAACATCCAACTTCAAGCGGATATTGCGACCATCCACTTGCACTCTGTCCCCCTCAGCGATGCGCACGCCCAAGGTCGCCACTGCGCCATTCACCGTGATGCGCCCCGCGGTGATCCACGCCTCCATCTCGCGGCGCGAGCCAAGACCGGCTTGCGCCAACACCTTCTGCAACCGTTCACCCTGTTCACTCATGCCGCTATCTCTCGCCTTTCGAATACGGCTTGCGCCAGTGTGCCGCTATCCACATGTTCCAGTTCGCCGCCTACCGGCAAGCCTCGCGCGATACGCGACACCTTGATCCCCCGGGCTTTTAACAAAGTCGCCAGATAATGTGCCGTCGCCTCGCCTTCCACCGTAAAGTTGGTCGCCAAAATGACTTCGCACGCCAGCTCCTGCGCGCGCCTGACCAGCCGCTCCAGCGGCAATTCGCGCGCGCCCACCCCGTCCAGCGGCGACAAGCGCCCCATCAGCACGAAATACATGCCGCGATAACACTGCGCCTGCTCCATCATCAGCAGGTCGGCGGGCATCTCCACCACACACAGCAGATCACCTTCACGCTGCGTCGAACTGCACATGGAGCAAATCTCCTGCTCGGAAAAGTTGTTGCACTTGCTGCAATGCTTGATGCTCTCCACCGCATGACTGAGCGAATGCGCCAGATGCATGGCCCCTGCCCGGTCGCGCTGCAACAAGTGATAGGCCATGCGCTGCGCGGACTTTGGGCCGACACCCGGCAGACAGCGCAATGCGCCAATCAGGTCTTCCAGACTGGAAGGTGTCTTCATTCAGAACGGCAGACTCATGCCCGGCGGCAGCTTGGCAGTGAGCCCACTCATGCGTTGCTCGGTGGTCTGGGCGGCCTTCTTGTTCGCATCGTTGACTGCGGCAACGATGAGGTCTTCCAGCATTTCCTTGTCGTCCATCACGCTGCCGTCCAATGTCACACGGCGCAGCTCATGCGCGCAGGTCATGGTCACCTTGACCATGCCGGAACCGGATTGACCTTCCACCTCGACGGTGGCCAGCTCATCCTGCGCCTTCTTCATGTTCGCCTGCATCTGCTGCGCCTGCTTCATCAGCCCGGCCAATCCGCCCTTCATCATTTCCAGCTTCCTCCACAAAAATTAAAATTCCCGCATCGCGACTTACCGCCCCCCCCCTTGCCCATCGGGAGAGAGGGGTACGGGGGTGAGAAAAACGATGATGATGCAGCACCTGCATCATCATCGTTAAACGGGGCTGATCGACCCTTCTATCAATTGTGCCCCCAGCATCGCCTGCGCATCGCGCACGAATGCATCCTGACGGATCGCATCTTCGGCCTGTTGCTGACGGTTCTGTTTGTCTTGCTGCTCGACGACCGCGGGCGTTGCCGCCTCGTTCGAGGCACTGAGCTCGACCTCCAAGCGGACAGGACGTGCAAAATACTCGCTCAGCGCAGCCTGCAGTTTCTCCTGGGCGACCTTGTTGCTTTGCAGATGCTTGTGCTGCGGCGGCAGATGCAACTGCACGCGCCCCTCGCTGAAACTGGCCAGCAGACTGTTCTTCGCCAACTGCAGCGCCATCCCCGACAGATTGAGTTGCGCCAACAGGGTATTCCAATCCAGATCGGCACCGACTGCCATGGCCGGCGCGGCGGTGGCCTTGGCAGGAGCCGTAGCGACCGCTGCTTTGACAGGCGTCGGTTCGGCCACTGCCCGTGCGGCGGCGGCTGGCGGCACGCTGTGCGGAGCCGCTGGCTGCACACTTGTGCTTGCCCCGGCAGCCTGCGGCGCGAATGCCAGCATGCGCAACAAAGTCATGGTGAATCCGGCATATTCGTCCGGTGCCAGTTCGATCTCGTTGCGCCCGTGGATGGCAATCTGGTAATTCAGTTGTATCTCTTCCGGCGTGAACTGCTGCGCCAGCTCCATCAAACGCACACGCTCCGGCTCGTCATCGGGAATCGCCTGCGGGATGGTTTGCGCCAGCGCGATGCGATGCAGCAAGGTCGCCATTTCCTGCAAGGCCGCATCGAACGCGATCGTGCGTAGTGCCATATCGTCGGCGATGCGCAGCAAACCGGCACCGTCACCGGCACGCAGGGTCTGCATCAGATCGAACAGATAGCCCTGGTCGATGGCACCCAGCATGGTGCGCACCAAGGCCTCGTCCACCTTGCCGGAGGAATAGGCGATGGCCTGATCCATCAAACTCAAGGCGTCGCGCATACTGCCCTGCGCGGCGCGCGCCACCAGATTCAGCGCGCCGTTCTCGAACGGGATGTTCTCCTGCCCCAGCACATATTGCAGGTGCGACACGATCAGCGCGGGCGGCATCTGCTTGAGATTAAACTGCAGGCAGCGCGACAACACGGTGACCGGGATCTTTTGCGGATCGGTGGTGGCAAGGATGAACTTCACATGCGCAGGCGGTTCTTCCAGCGTCTTCAACATCGCATTGAACGCCGACTTCGACAGCATGTGCACTTCGTCGATGATGTACACCTTGAAGCGGCCGCTGGTCGGCGCATACAGCGCACTTTCCAGCAGCTCGCGCATATTATCGACTTGCGTGTTGGACGCCGCATCCAGTTCGATCAGATCGACGAAGCGCCCGCTGTCGATCTCCTTGCAGGCGCTGCAAACGCCGCACGGTTCGGCGGTGACGCCGGATTCGCAATTCAGGGATTTGGCAAAGATGCGGGCGATGGTGGTCTTGCCCACGCCGCGCGTACCGGTGAACAGATAGGCGTGATGCAGACGGTTCTGCATCAGCGCATTGCTGAGCGCCTGCACCACATGCTCCTGCCCGGCCAATTGGGCAAAGCTCCTGGGACGCCATTTGCGTGCTAAGACCGAAGTCGCCGACATATCGCCTCTCGCCCAACCGTTGACCACATCGAGTGTGACACCCTCGAACATAAGGAGGCGAGCCTTACCCCCGGCACTTACAGACATCAGCTGTGGCTGCTTCCTTCCAGACCTGACCAAGTTCACTGCGCCGTAATGCGGGGAGACCCGCCAAACCATTGAAGCTTCGCAGATGCTGCGCAGCCCCGAAAACTATATCTGCCTGACCGGGATCATCCCGATCCGCTGCTTCCATTCCGCCGGCCCGATCTCGTGCACCGCCCGGCCTTGCGTATCCACCGCCACCGTCACCGGCATATCCTGCACCTCGAACTCGTAGATGGCCTCCATGCCGAAATCGGCAAAGGCCACCACTTTCGAGTGCTTGATCGCCTGCGCCACCAGATAGGCTGCGCCGCCGACCGCCATCAGATAGACCGCTGCGTGTTTCTTGATCGCTTCCAGACCGACCTTGCCGCGCTCCGCCTTGCCGATCATGCCGATCAGACCGGTTTGCGCCAACATGGTCTCGGTGAACTTGTCCATGCGTGTCGCCGTGGTCGGTCCGGCGGGACCAACCACTTCGTCGCGCACCGGATCGACCGGGCCGACATAGTAAATGAATCGACCTTTGAAATCCACCGGAAGCGGCTCGCCGCGGGCCAGCATCTCGACCATGCGCTTGTGCGCGGCGTCCCGGCCGGTCAACAGTTTCCCGCTCAACAGCAAGGTCTCGCCCGGCTGCCATTGCGCGATGTCCTGACGAGTGACCGTATCCAGGTTCACGCGGCGCGACGCCTGCGACGGTGCCCACTGCACATCCGGATAATCTTCCAGCCTGGGCGCTTCGAAACTTGCCGGCCCGCTGCCATCCAGCGAGAAGTGCACATGGCGTGTCGCCGCACAGTTCGGGATCAGCGCGACCGGCTTGGATGCCGCATGCGTCGGGTAATCCAGTATCTTCACGTCCAGCACCGTGGTCAATCCGCCCAGTCCCTGCGCGCCGATGCCCAGCGCGTTCACTTTGTCATGCAGTTCGATGCGCAGCTCTTCGATGTTGTTCTGCGCGCCGCGCGCCTTCAACTCGGTCATGTCGATGGGCTGCATCAGCGCTTGTTTGGCGAGCAGCATGGCTTTCTCCGCCGTACCGCCGATACCGATACCCAGCATCCCCGGCGGACACCAGCCCGCGCCCATGCCGGGCAGCTGCTTGAGCACCCACTCCACGATGTCGTCGCTGGGATTGAGCATGGCAAAACGCGACTTGTTCTCGGAGCCGCCGCCTTTGGCCGCGACATCCACTTCCACCTTGTCGCCCGGCACCAGTTCGAAATGCACCACCGCAGGCGCGTTATCTCCCGTGTTCTTGCGCCGCCCCGCCGGATCGGCCACCACCGAAGCACGCAATACGTTGTCCGGCTCAAGATAAGCCCGGCGCACGCCCTCATTCACCATCTCGGTGACGCTCATGGGCGCACCTTCCCAGCGCACATCCATGCCCGCTTTGACGAAGGCGACCACGATGCCGGTGTCCTGGCAGATAGGCCGCTTGCCCATGGCGCACATGCGCGAGTTGGTCAGAATCTGCGCCATGGCATCCTTGGCGGCGGGGGATTCTTCGCGCTGGTAGGCTTCCGCCAGCGATTGCACGTAGTCCTGCGGGTGGTAATAGGAGATGAACTGCAGCGCGTCGGCGATGCTGGCGATGAAATCCTGCTGGCGAATGGCGGTCATGAATAGGCCTCGTTGAGTGGTGACCGATTATGGAAGTGTGAGCAGTCAGCGTCAAACGGTTAGAATGCGCGCCTCATCACAACTCCCCTCATTCAGCATGGCGATTCAATGGTTCCCTGGTCACATGACCTCGGCGAAGAAAAAAGCGGCCGAAACCATGGAGCGCATCGATGTCGTCATCGAAGTGCTGGATGCGCGCGTACCCGAGGCCTGCAGCAATCCGATGCTGCGCGAGATGCGCGAACACCGGCAGCGCCCCTGCCTCAAGGTGCTGAACAAGGCCGACCTGGCCGATCCGGCTGCAACCACAGCATGGCTGGACTATTTCAATAGCCAGCAGAACGTGAAGGCGATCGCGCTGTCCTGCAAGAAGCCCGGCGAAGCCGCGAAGATACCCAAGCTCTGCCTGCCGCTGGCACCGCATCGTGGCACCACCATCAAGCCTTTGCGCATGATGGTGATGGGCATCCCCAACGTGGGTAAATCCACTTTCATCAATGCCCTGCTCAAGCGCCGCACGGCAGCGGTGGGCGACGAGCCGGCCATCACCAAAAATCTGCAGCATTTCGACCTCAGCACCACCGAGCAGCTGACAGACACCCCGGGCATGATGTGGCCCAAGATCGAGCACGAGAGCGACGGCATCCTGCTCGCCGCCAGCAATCTGATCGGGCGCAATGCCTATGACGAGGGCGAAGTCGCGGCCTATCTGGGCGATCTGTTGACCGCGCGCTACCCCGCCCTGCTTGAACTACGCTACAAATCTCCCATGCAGGGACTGGATGGCGTGACGCTCATCGAGACCATCGCGCGCAAACGCGGTTATCGCATCAAAGGACAGGAATTCGATCTGGAGAAAGCGGCCATCACACTGTTGCAGGATTATCGCAGCGGTGCCATCGGTCGCATCAGCCTGGAAACGCCATCGTCGCGGGCACAGATGTTGAGTGCATCAGAAAATGCTTATAATCTACCGCATGACGAAACCTGAACATCGATTCCCGCCTGCGACACGGTCGGCCTTGCTGCTCTCGTGCCTGCTATTCAGTGCCTGCAGCACAACACATCCGGGCAGCTCCCCGCAGGAGACAGATCCTTTCGAGCCTTACAACCGCGCGGCATACAGCTTCAACGATGCTTTGGACAGAGCGATCCTGAAACCGGTCGCGCAGGGTTACGCCAAATACATGCCACAGCTCGGCAAGATGGCGATAGAGAACTTCTTTTCCAATCTGAACGATGTAACCGTTACCTGCAACGACGTACTGCAACTCAAATTCAAGCAGGCCGCCAGCGATGGCAGCCGCGTGCTATTCAACACCACCTTTGGCCTGTTCGGCCTGATCAATGTGACGACCAGACTGCCCAAGCATAACGAGGATTTCGGGCAGACCCTGGGCTACTGGGGCGCGCCCAGCGGGCCTTATATTGTCATTCCGGTGCTGGGCCCAAGCTCCGTGCGCGATGGCGCGGGGACGTATGCGGACAGCTTCGTCAGCGTCATCGGCACCACCGACCATGTGCCCACACGAAATTCCGCCTATGTGGTGGATGGCATCGTCACCCGTGCCAGCCTGCTGGACAACGAGAAGATACTGGAGAACGCGACCATCGACCGCTACAGTTCATTGCGCGATGCTTACATGATGCACAGGCGCAATCTGGTGTATGACGGCGACCCGCCGCGCCGGCACTACGAAGATTTCGATGACGAATAAAAAACGGCGGGTTCCCCCGCCGTTTTTTCCCTGCAGCAAACTCAAAGACCTGCACGCAATGCTTCGATGCGTTCCTCCAAAGGCGGATGCGTCATGAACAAGCGCGAAAATCCCCCCCCGCTGGAGATTGCCATAGCCGACATATTCTCGGGTAGGGCTGCCGCCTGCTCGTGATTGGCCTTCAAACGTTGCAGCGCAGCGATCATCTTCTGGCGACCCGCCAGGCTTGCTCCGCCCGCGTCGGCACGAAACTCGCGCTGGCGCGAGAACCACATCACAATCAAGCTGGCCAGGATGCCCAGCACGATCTGCGCCGCGATCTCGGCCACGAACATGCCGATGCCGGGGCCGTCGCGCCCGTCGTTCTTCAACAGCACGCGATCAACAAAATAGCCGAACAGCTTGGCGAAGAACACCACAAAGGTGTTCACCACGCCCTGGATCAGCGCCAGCGTCACCATATCGCCGTTGGCCACGTGGCTCACCTCGTGCGCCAGCACCGCTTCCGCCTCGTCGCGGCTCATGCTGTGCAACAGGCCGGTGCTTACCGCGACCAGCGCATTGTTGCGGTTCCAGCCAGTGGCGAAGGCGTTCACGTCCGGCGCGTCGTAGATCGCCACTTCCGGCATGCCGATGCCGGTGGCCTGCGCCTGGCGGCGCACGGTGTCAACCAGCCAGCGCTCGGTCGGATCCTGCGGATTCTCGATGACATGCGCACCGGTCGACTGTTTCGCCATCCACTTGGACATCAGCAGCGACACAATGGAGCCGGAAAAACCGATCACGGCGGACAACACCAGCAAGGCATTGAAGTTGATGCCGCCGCTGGCATCCATCCAGCGATCCACACCGAGGATGCGCAAGGTGATGCTGATCACCGCCAATACGGCGATGTTGGTCAACAGGAACAAGAAGATACGTTTCATTCGATACTCTCCGTCATATTTTCGATCATATTCGGCGGACTTCACATCCGGCCCGGCAAGCCATATGGGGCTGGCTATTGATATTTTCAAGCCGCGTCTGTGACGTATTTGGTCTTTGGAAGTTCGCTTGCCGAATCAAATTTATGACGCTAACCTGATCCCACCGAACACACTGGGGATCGCCACCATGCCGAACCGATACACCCGTACCGCCATCTCCATGCATTGGCTGATCGCCTTGTTGATATTCGCCGGCTTTCCGCTGGGCATCTACATGCACGACCTGCCGCTATCGCCATACAAGTTGCGGCTATACAGTTACCACAAGTGGATCGGCGTGACCGTGTTCCTGCTGGCGGTGCTGCGTCTTTACTGGCGCATGACACACCGTCCGCCCGCCCTGCCGGACAGTATGCCGCGCTGGGAACGGATCGCCGCAGAAAGCGTGCACTACCTGTTGTATGCGCTTCTCCTCCTGATTCCGCTCAGCGGCTGGCTGATGAGTTCGGCCAAAGGCTTTCAGACAGTATGGTTCGGCGTGCTGCCGCTGCCCGACCTGGTCGGCAAGGACAAGGCACTGGGCGAGTGGTTGCAACAGGTACATGAACTGTTCAATTACACCCTGTTCGGCGTGCTTGCCGGCCACATCGGTGCCGCACTCAAGCACCAGTTCATCGAGCACGACGACATTCTGGCGCGCATGATCCCGTGGCTAAAGAAATCCCTGTAGCGATATTCTCAGCCCGTCGACTCATCCAGGAACTGGATCGCATTGCCGCTTTCCTTGGCCTGATACATGGCCGCGTCCGCGCGGGCCAATACTTGTTCGTGATTGGCATGCCGGCCGTGGAACAACACCATGCCGATACTGACCGTGCATTCATGGCTTACCGCCAGCGCGGGCTGATCGTGGGGCTGGTACAGCAGATGATAGGGCTGCGACAAGGTGGCGCGAATCTTCTCGGCGACGATCTGCGCCTGCCGTATAGAACGCTCGCGGTCTTCGTGCAGTTCGTTCAGAAGCACCACGAATTCGTCTCCGCCAAAACGGGCGACCGTATCCACTGCGCGCAGGCAACTTTCGATACGGCGTGCCGCCTCAACCAGCAGCAGATCTCCCACGCTATGACCGTACCGATCATTGAGCGGCTTGAACCTGTCCATATCCATGAACATCACGGCGGCGTAGCGCTCGCTACGCATGCTGGCGGCTAGCACCTGATTCAGACGATCACTTAACAGGCGGCGATTGGGCAATCCGGTCAAGGGGTCGAAGAATGCCAACTGACGCAGTTGTTCCGTCGCCTCATCTATGCGCATCTGCAAATGTGCGCGCTCCTGCTGCAATTGCTCCGCCATCACATTGATGCCATCGCCCAACTGGCCTAGCTCATCGATATGCGACTCGTGCCGCACACGCGTATGCAATTCCCCGCGCCCGATTGCCAGAATGGCTCCACTTAGACGATAGACGGGATCGACCAACTTGCGACTGGCGCGGAACACCCCGTACAACACCAGCAAAAGAAAGAACAGGGTGGCCGCAATGACCACCGCCATCACTTTGGTTTGCTCCTGACGCGTTCTGTCCCGGCTCAGCGCGACCGCGACAGTGCCGATCTGCTGCACGGCGGGCTTATCCTCCAGATCGTCCAGCGCCAGTTGAGTCGACGTTATCGACTGCCGGAACAGCAATATATTTCCTGTCGTGAGTTGTTGCGCGTTATCGGATGACATCGGCGGTACGTCCACCTCTCCGGCTGCCGCCAATTCATGGCCGTCGCGGTCAGTGATGCGCACCGCTATCACGTCCGGCTCATGCAGCACCTGCAAACCCAAAGTGCGCAGAAACTCCCTGTTGTACGAGAACACGCCATATTCGCTGCTCGCCGCCAGTTGCCGGGCCAACAACTCCCCGCGCTCCTGCAGATTGCGTTCCATATTGCCTGTTCGATCCTGTAAAAACACCGCTTCGAGCAATGCCGACATCACGAGCAACGGCAGCAGCGTCAGCCATGCGACATATCGGCCTATCTTGTATCGACTTTGCTTCATTTCCGACTTCCTTCCACGCGGTCAATCTCGATACGCAAGGCCTCTGCCGAACGCATGTTGAAACGCATCGAGCGTGCAACTTCCGCGTTCAGTGCGATCTGGTACAACTTCGGATACTGCGGGGGCGGCAGACTCCCCTGACGCAGATAATCAGACACCATTGCGGCAGATTGGGCTGCCTGCTGCTCGGGCGTCGAATACACCGCGCACAATGCACCCGCGCTGACATAGGCCTCCGACAATCCGACCATGGGTATCCCGCGCCGATAACTGCCGAGCAATATATTTCGTATGGTGGCTGAGTTATAGATCGCGCTATCGGGCACCGCCAGCAAGATATCGCTCTGTGCCAGCAGCTCGTCGAGCTTGATGGAAAGATTATCGTCCGGCTGCACCGCCTGGGTGACCAATCGCGCGCCCAGCCTCTCCAGTTCTCGTTGCAACGGCTGTGAAACGAAGTCACTGGCTGGCGTATACAACACGCCGATCCTGTTCAGCGAGGGTAGCGCCACGCGCACCAGTGCCACCTGGCGTGAAAGGGGCTGATCGAGGAACAGTGCCGATACAGGGCGCGGCAGTATCTTCCCCGATTGCATCTGCCTGAAAGTTTTGCTGGACAGCATGGTAGCCAGCATTGCACCGCGCCATTGCGCTGCCGCCCATTGCGAAGCAGCGCTTCCCGCAGTGATCAATATGTCTGCCTTGGGCATCTCTGCCTGCTGCCCCAGGATGCGCACCTCCAAGTGGGCATCGGATGGAAGATTCTGCTCCAAAGCACGTCGAAAATGCTGATATGCCACATGCTGGTCACTGAGCAACAGCAATACCTGCCTGGGTTCGGCCGCCGAGGCACCCGACATGAAAATGACACAGAGCAGCGCTGCCGCCAGACATTTCCAGCATGTCGGAAGAATCACGCTCAACAGATGCCCCTCATCATCAGTCCCTGATAGAACCACACTCGCCGAATGAACGCGCCGTGTGATCATAAATACTTCGTCGTTTATTCCCGTTCAGGGGACATGCCAATCCCCACGGGGTGAAACATACGTGAGATATGGACTTCTGTCAGCAGCGGGTGTGATGCGTACTAGCGGTACTTGCGCACTAGCCCGACGAGTACGCCGAATATTTCCAGCGAGCCTTGCGGGCGAATGACCGGATATGCGGGGTTCTGCGGGCGCAGGATGAATTTCCCACGCTCCTTGTCCAAAGTCTTCAGGGTGAATTCACCATCCACGATAGCCACTACGATATCGCCGACATTGGCCAGATTGCGCTTCTCCACGACCGCCACATCACCGTCATGGATACCCGCATCCACCATCGAATCCCCCTTGACCGGGATCAAGGTGGTGCTGGATGGGTTTTCGATCAGCATCTCATCCAGCACGTAGTATTCGCCCTGCGTCGCATGGACCGAGACCGGCATGCCGGCGGGTACGGCGCTTTCGGCCAAGGGCCGCGAAAAGAATTCGCGCGTCGGGATCCACATGCCGTCCGGCGTGCGTTCCAGGAATCCCGCTTCTGCCAGCCGGTCCAGAATGGCTTTCACCCAGGATTTGGAGGCGATGTGGAACACGTCGCACAGCGCCGCATAGGACGGGATGCTCTTCCAGTCGGAATAGTAATCCTGCAGTCTGGCTAGATATTCAGCATCGCGTTGTGCGGACGGATGGGAGTCGGTCATGGCGTCACCTGTACAGAACGAATGTACTGCATACTAGAGAACGTACGTTCTGCTGTCAATTGCATTGCGCCGCATGGCCAGGTGAAACACCATGAAAAATGGCCGCCGGTTTGGCAGCCATTTTTCATTGCGAGCGCTATGGCGGTCAACCCTTGGCAGCCATCAGCTTTTCATACTTGGCTTGCAATTGCGCCGGGGATTCCACGTGATCCGGGTCCTTGGGGATGCAATCGACCGGGCACACTTCCACGCACTGCGGTGTGTCATAGTGGCCGACACATTCCGTGCACTTGTTCGGATCGATAATATAGATGGTGTCGCCTTGCGAGATCGCGTCGTTCGGGCACTCCGGCTCGCACACGTCGCAGTTGATGCATTCATCGGTGATGATCAGTGACATTGTTTACTCTCCTTTAGTTGATCCTTTTTCTTTCAATCTTGCCGCCACGGCAGGCGAGACGAATTTGCTGACATCACCGCCGAAGCGCGATATCTCGCGCACCATGCTGGCAGAGATGAAGTTGTATTGCTCAGCCGGGGTGAGGAATACCGTTTCCACCTCCGGATCCAGCGCGCGGTTCATACCCGCCATCTGGAACTCATACTCGAAATCTGACACGGCCCGCAATCCGCGCAACACCACCCGCGCATCCAGCCTGCGCACGTAATTCATCAACAGATCGTCAAACCCCTCGACCCGGACATTGGCGAAGTCGGCAAAGGTTTCGTGCGCCAAATCCACCCGCTCGTCCAGCGAGAACAAGGTAACACTGCGGCTCGCCGCAACGGCCACCACCACTTCTCCGAACAAACCGGCGGCACGGCGCACCACATCTTCGTGGCCGCGCGTGATGGGATCGAATGTGCCCGGATAAACGACTCTGATCATGGCTGGGTTCGTTCCAGTAGTTGGTAATGTACCGCGCCGGCCCGACGTTGCTTCAACACCCGCCAGCCGGGTCCCGCATCGAACGCCCCGCCGCTTTCCACATAGACCACACCGTCCTTAGTCAGCAGAAGCTCCAATCGCGGCATCAGTCGCGCCAGAAGATCGCTTTGGAACGGGGGGTCAAGAAAGACAACGTCGAACGTCAAATTCGTCTGCGCGGCGAATTTTATCCCATCATTGCAGTGCAAGGCTACATTGGGCAGCGCCAATTTCCCGAGCGAGTCCTGCAAAACCTTATAGATAGCACGGTCTTGCTCCACCATCACCACCTGCTCCGCCTCACGGGAAG
>WOYI010344486.1_pt1 | contig 36711 bp, 30 predicted proteins | sample 6423411 | NCBI WGS metagenome assembly WOYI01 (sample SAMN13441803, study PRJNA592873) | oil field metagenome | biome: oil field; feature: oil-well bore; material: oil-contaminated soil; isolation source: oil-contaminated soil from oil-well borehole | place: Germany: Wietze | collected 2016-10-18 ...
ACCTCGTTGGCGTTCATGTTGCTGCTGGTGCCCGAGCCCGTCTGAAACACATCGATGGGAAACTGGTCGTCGTACTTGCCCTCGGCCACGCCCAGGGCCGCCTGGACGATACCCTGGGCCAGCTCGCCGGGCAACAAGCCGAGGCTTTCGTTGGCGGTAGCCGCCGCGGCCTTGATCAAGCCCAATGCCTGGATGAAGCGGCGCGGCATCGTCCAGCCGCTGACAGGAAAGTTCTCCACGGCCCGTTGGGTCTGTGCCCCCCAGAGCGCTTCCTTGGGCACCCGCAGCTCGCCCATGCTGTCGCGTTCCAAGCGATACGTCACATCGTTCATCAAGCCCCCATCTATCCAGTGGCAAATGAAATTAGTATAGTCTTTGCCATTGATGGAAAACACATGACAGCACAACCACCACAGACCATCCTGGCCCTCTCTCCCCTGGATGGCCGCTACGCCCATCTGACTGTCCCGCTGCATGCGCTGTTCAGTGAAGAGGCGCTGTTGTTGCGCCGAGCCATGGTAGAGCTGGCCTGGCTGCGCCATCTGGCCCTGCCGTCGGTAGCCGTCGTGACCCTGGATGACTCAGCCCGCCGCGCGCTGGACAACCTGCACCTGGATCAGCGTGATGCTGCTGCCATCAAACAACTGGAGCTCCAGACCAGACACGACATCAAGGCCATCGAGCTGCATCTGGGGGCAATGCTTGGAGATATAGCAGCGCTGCGTCCCCTGATCCCCTTTTTGCACCTTGGCTGCACCTCTGAGGACATCAGCAACGTGGCCTATGCGCTGACCTGGCGCGAGGCCCAGGAGCAATGCCTATGGCCAGAGCTGGATGCTGTGATCGCCACCTTGCGCGCCATGGCCCATCGGGACTGTGAGCTCGCCATGCCGGGCCATACCCATGGCCAATTGGCCACGCCCACCACGCTGGGCAAGGAATGGGCCAACTTCTGTTTCCGCCTGGAACGGCAAAAGACCCGCTGGCGCAGCCAACCCATCCTGGCCAAGTTCAATGGGGCCGTGGGCAACCACAGCGCCCTGCACGCCGCCTTGCCCGACCGGGACTGGCCGGCTGTGACCGCAGCCTTTCTGACCGCGTTGAATCTGGAACCCAACCCCTACACCACACAGATCGAGCCCCACGACAACCTGGTGGAACACCTGGCCTGCCTGCGCCATACCTGCGCCATTGGGATCAGCCTGTGTCGCGATGCATGGGGTTATGCCAGCCTGGGCTATCTCGCCGTGGCTCATCGCGGCCAGGAGATCGGTTCATCCACCATGCCCCACAAGGTGAACCCCATCGATCTGGAAAATGCCGAGGGCAACTTCGGGCTTGCAGCGGGGTTGTGCGCCCACATGGAAGACAAGCTGCCCATTAGCCGTTACCAGCGCGATCTGTCGGACTCGACTGTGTTGCGCAATCTGGGCGTGGTGCTGGGCCACTGGATGGTGGCCTGTCAGCATCTCAATCAGGGGCTGCTGCGCCTGGTGCCCCGCCCAGCGAACATGCTGGCCGCTTTGCAGCAGCATTGGGAGCTACTGGCCGAAGCTGCTCAGACCCTGTGCCGCACCGCTGGAAAAACCGCTGCCTACGAGCATTTCCGCCTGGCTTCCCAGGGCCGCTCGCTGAGTGAGGAGGACTATCGGCGCATTGTCCATTCACTGGATCTGCCCCAGGAGATCACCGAGCGCCTCCTGGAGCTGCGGCCCGAGCGCTATCTCGGTTGCGCCGCCGCCTTGGCTACCCTGGTGTGACCCTGCCCGGTCCTGAACATCAGGCAAGCATTCTGATGCCGATGATCAGCAACATGGCTGCCAAGGTCCTGCGCAACAGCAGCTCCGGCAACCGGGCGCTGAGATGGCTGCCGATGTAGATCCCGGGCAATGATCCCAACAACAGGCTGAACAGCAGCTCGAAATTCACAGTGCCCAGGGCCAGATGGCCCAGGCCAGCCACTGCGGTCAAGGGCACGGCATGGACGATGTCTGTGCCCACGATGCTCGCCGTGGGCAAGCGTGGATAGAGAAACAGCAGGGCCACCGTCCCCAGCACCCCTGCTCCCACCGAGGAAAGCGTCACCAGGGCACCCACCACAACGCCGGTCAGAATCGTTGCTGCATCCAGGTAGCGGTGATGCAGTTCATGGACCGTGCCATCCGGACGCTGCGCCAGTTTCCTGATGCGCTCCTTGAACAACAGGGCAAGTGCTGTCAACAGCAAGGCCACGCTCAGCACGGTGGTCACCACGTGCCGCAGATGCTGTTCATCCAGAGCCAAGGAGCGCAAAACCATGATGGTGATCACCGCCGCAGGCAGGCTGCCCATAGCCAGCAGCGCAACCACGCGCCACACCACCGTACCATGGCGACCATGCACCCAACTGCCCATGGATTTGGTCAGCGAGGCATAGAGCAGATCGGTGCCCACCGCGGTGGCCGGCGACACGCCGAACAACAGCACCAGCAAGGGCGTCATCAGCGAGCCGCCACCTACCCCCGTCACGCCAACGATCAAGCCCACCGCGAAGCCGGACAGTGTAAAAGCGAAGTTCATGCGCTACCCCTTTCTGAGCTGTCCGGCCCACCCAGACCATCCATATTTAATATGATTTGACATTATAAAAAATTCATTACCTTAATCTTAAAATCCTAATCTGTTCTTGCGCTCACTGTCAATCAAGGGGTTCTTGCTCCGCAACTGCTCCACGGACCTGCTTTCAGTGCCCCCCATGAAGCCAGGTGCCGTGCTGCCGGGGACAGCAAACCTGGGGCAGAAATACTGTAGATAGGGCCGGATGGTGCGGCGCGGCATACCGGCACTGATCCATGCCTCCTAAGATCAATCACCACCAGCTACGCCAGATCTGTGATGGTGTGGACTTTTTCAGAAACCATCCGCAATACTGGCGGAAGGCCATGGCAATGATAAAGATATTGCATCGCCTGGAGTGGTTGTCACCAGTGATGTCCCCATGGGGATTCAGATGATCACATGATGGTTCATGGTTATGTTATAAAACTAAGGATGTGATTCAGATAGCCACGCCTCGATGCCTTGATAAGCCCCATGGTTGGGGCTATGTTTCTATAGATATGAATGATTAGTGCCTTCTCTTGGGCATGCAGGAGCTATCATGCGCTTCATCGTCATTGTGCTTCTTGTCCTGGCCGCTGTGGCGGGCCTGATGGTCTTTTCACGCAAAAAACTTTTGCAAATAAAGCGTCCCGGTGTACATCGTGAGGATTTTCCCGGCACCATCTACGAGGTGGGCCAAGGCCTGGTGGGTCATCGGGCCGCCCAGGGCACCCCCCGGGCCGTGGTGGTGGCCATCCATGGTTTCATGGAAGACTGGCGTTATTTTTCCAATCTATACGCAAGCCCGGATCTGGAACTGGCCCTGGTCAACAACAGCCTGTATCACTGTCCCGATCAGCTCAAGCCCAGGGAAAAAGCCACTTGGCCCCAGCCCAACCCTTTTGCACCAGGCACCATTGCCCATGATACCCATAACCTCTGTGAGGCGCTGGCTCATTTTGGCCAGCCAGGCATCACCCGCGTCCACGGACATTCCCGTGGAGGGGCCGTGGTCCTGGAAGCTGCCTTGCAACGGCCCGAGCTCTTTGCCCATGTCGATGTGGTCCTGGAAGCCCCCCTGCTGCCCGGCGCCCAGCCGCATCCCTCGGTGCGGTTTGTTTTTTCCCCTGCAGGCATGTATTTCATTCCCTTTGTTTATGGGCTGCTGAGTCTTTTGCCCACAGGACGGCTCATGGCACGCATGAACCCCCCCATTCACGAACGCAAGATCCGCTATCTTGACACGGTTTCTTCCAACCCATGCACATGGCAGGCTGTGGATGTCAACGTGCGGGACATGGTGCAATGGCGCCAGGAACGGCATCCCTCTCAACTAGCCGCCCTGCCACGCGGTACGGTATTGCTGGGTGAAAAGGACATGATCCTTGACAACCAAAGCCTCAAGGCGGCTTTGGAACAGGCCAAGCATCTGGCGGTTGTGCAACCAGCCAACACCAGTCATTTCGTGACGCTAGACCGCCCGGAGGTGCTCCCGCAGCCCGGCCAGCAGGACCCTACCACAGCCATCCCATCCTGAAACTTTATCGGTAAACCTTGCACAGCAAGGGATATCACTCATCGCCAGGGCAAAGCCGGTGGCCAAGCGGAGAAATGATCCATGAGGTGGCAATAGATGAAAAATACTTTTTTCCAAAAAAATATTGTGGTCACAGGGGGGGGCAGCGGTCTGGGGCGTGCCTTCGCGCTGGAAGGGGCCCGGCGCGGCGCTCGGGCAGTGCTGATTGCTGACCTGGACGAGGGGCGCTCCATGGGCGTGGTCAAGGAGCTGGAGGCTCACGGGACACAGGGTTTTTTTCAACGCTGCGATGTCACAGACCCGGATGCCGTTGATGCGCTGGGGCAACGGGCTCGCGAACTCCTGGGCAGGATCGATTATGCCTTCAACAATGCCGGCGTGGCCGCCGGGGGGCCCTTTCTGGAGACACCCATGGCAGACTGGCATTGGCTGCTGGGCCCCAACCTGTTTGGCATCATCCATGGCTGCCGCACCTTCGGGACCATCATGAAAGAACAGGGCAGTGGCCATCTGGTCAATACCGCCTCCCTGGCCGCCTATGGATGCCTCCCCGAGATGAGCCTGTACAATGTCTCCAAGGCGGGGACCCTGATGTTGTCTGAAACCCTGAGGGCGGAGCTGCGCCCCCTGGGCATCAATGTCTCGGTGATCTGCCCCGCCTTCGTCAAGACCAATCTCGCCGAACGATCCCGAACGCCACGACCCGAGTACCAGCGTCTGGCGCACCTCATGCTGGACGGCAGCAAGGTCATGCCGGAGCGTATCGCGCGCAGCGTCTTCAACCAGGTGGCACATAATAAGCTCTATATCTTCCCTACCTGGGATGCCCGCCTCATGGCGACGCTGCGCCGCCTCGCCCCAGGTCTGATGATCTGGGGCATTGGTCGCTTGTGGCCACGAATCGAGCGCTTCATGATGGCCCGGGCCGCAAAGCTCGAGTCCGACCACAAGAATACCGGTAGCCCACCAGGGCCTTCCTGATGCTATACTGGGGGCTGCCTTACGCCCCCATGGATCACACAAACAAACCAAACGCATGGACTTACACAACTTGCACAGATTGAGCCGGCGGCGCTACCGGGGCCAAACCATGGACACCCTGCGCCAGGAGCGCCGCGAACGGCTCTTGCAGGCCGCCTTGCGGCTGTTCGGCACCAGTGGTTATGGTGCCACCTCCATCGAGGCGTTGTGTGCAGCGGCCCGGGTTGCCCCGCGCCACTTCTATGAGCATTTCCACAATCGCGAGGCTGTTCTCCAGGTTCTCTACCAGCATATAGCCGATGAGGGCAAGCAGGTCATCCAGCACGCGCTGGATAGACCCGGCGACAAACAGGAGCGCGCCATGGATGCGGTGCTGGCCTTTGCCCAATTCTACACGGAAGACTCCCGGAGAGCCCGGATCGGCAGCCTCGAGGTGGTGGGAGTCAGCGTGGAAACCGAGGCCTTGCGACGGCAGGTCACCCATGAGTTTGCCACCATCATCGCTGACCACGCCATCGGGCTGGTGACCGGCGCAGCCTTGGAAAAGCGCCATTATCTGCTTGTGGGCATCAGCCTGGTTGGCGCCATCAATGAATTGGTGGTGGAATGGTTGGCTGGCACCTCCAGCATGACCGCAGACGATGTGGTCAATCATATTACCACCCTGTTCAGGCTGGTCCTGCTGGGAGCTGAACGGTTGCATACCGCAGGCCAATTAACCCAATTAACCACATTCTGAGCCGCAGCCGCGCTCTTCCCTGACCCCATCTGACAACGTCCAGACAAACTCCACCTGCCAGATCCTGCAACCCTTTTCACACCCACACCACCTGCTGGCGTCGGCTCCAAAAAGTTGACAGTCTTCTTTCCTTTTCTATAACTCATCCTAAGGGGCTTCAGGCGCACCTTGCCCAGACCAGGGTTGCGCTGCCAAGGTCCCGTGGGTCTGTGAGGAGTTGCATTGTGAGCAGCATGAAGAGGGGCAGCATGAAGAGAAATATAAGAATGAATAGCCTATGGTTGCCGCTGCTCACATGTTGCCTGCTGGCTACGGGATGCAGCCACTTCATCCAGCGCACCACGGGCAATGTCCTGGCTGATCATGTGGTGAAAAACGGCATCCCTTCTCTCATGGGAAGCAACATAGACACACTCGCCTATGCCACCAGTGAAGCCGATGCCGCCCTGTTCGAAACCTTCACCGCCGTGGGCTCCCGCACCGAGAAGGTGAGCGTGGCCATGTACTTGCTGGCTGGATTTTACTGGGCCAACCAAGCCTACGAACATGAACGCCATTATCTTCGCGCCATGTATACGGGCAATGCCGCAGAGGCCCAGGACGAGCGCATTGCCGAGCGCAACGCCTGGAAGGAAGCCGCGCTGCGCTGGGTATTGTCTTACGAGTATATGCAGCGTGGCTTTGGCAAGATCGGCGAGACCTGCCCCAGGCTGCGTACCGAGAGCGACCAGTTGCTCTTCCTGTTCGGTCTCCTCGGCGGCGTGGAATCCCTCATTGCCTCGGTATCCTCCATGCACCAAGTCACTGTGCCCATGGATGCCGCCGTCAAATCCGCCCAGGCTGCCAACTGCCTGGACAATGACAAGTGGTGGGGGTTGCCGCAAGCCATCCAGGGGGCCATCTGGACGACGGTCCCCGGTTCAGCGCCCAAGGGAGGTGATGGCTGGCAAGCCATGGCCCAAAGCATCGAGATCGGCAACCGGTCTGGCATGCATCTCGGCTATGTCCTGCAGGCCACCATGGCTGACAACGCCAACAAAACCGAACTGGTCCGGTCCAGCCTCAATGGTTTCGTGGACGCCAGGCGCCAACATCCTGTCCCTGAGAACCTGCGCCTCATGGACAGCATCAGTGCAGGCATGATTCAGATCATTTCTGATCGCATATGGCTGCAGGCCACCGGTCACAGGACCCCCGTGGGAGGGCTGGGCTCCTTCCCAGAAACAGGCGAGGAACCCAGGATTGATCCCAGCCTGGAACAGCTGGTCCCCTGAGCGCTGTAATGCACTCAACACATACACAAAACCAAGAGGAGAAGGTGATGGCAAAAAGAATGCGGACAGTCTGCCTCGCTGCAGCGTTGGGTGTGTTCTGGCTTGCTCTCCCACTGCAAGCCACGGCCCAAAAGGGTCAACTGGTGAATCGCACCCTGTGCCTGTTCGATTTCATGGGGGCCAACGGGGACTCCTATGCAATGGGCAAGGACCTCGCTGCAGCAGCCCTGGGCTGGGGGGTACACCTCAATCTCCGGGCCTATACCGATGAAGGCGTTGCTTTCGAGGACTTCAAGGCTCACAAGTGCGATGCAGCCGGGCTCACGGGGATCAGGGTCCGGTTACTGCACAAGTTTGCAGGCTCGCTGCTGATGATGGGCGCCCTGCCCTCCTATGCGGAGGCCAAGACAGCAGCAATGGCCATCCTGCAACCCAAGGCAGCGCCCCTGATGACAGAAGGTCCCTATGAGGTCATGTCGGTGATGCCATTCGGTGCTGTGTACATTTTTGCCCGCGACAGGTCCTGGAACAGCCTCAAGGATGTCGCCGGCAAGAGACTGGCGGTGATTGGCTGGGACAGGCAAGCCACGGCCATGGCCGAGTTCGTTGGCGTGTCCCTCGTTGCTGCTGACTTCACCAATTTTGTCACCATGTTCAACAATGGCAGCGTGGATGCCATCTACGGCCCAGCCTTGATCTACGATGCCCTGGAGGCTTACAAGGGCATCGGAACCACGGGGGGCGTGGCTGATTATCCAATCGCCCAGGGTTTTTTCGAAGTGATCGCTTACAAGGACCGCTTCCCGGAGGGCTTTGGGCAAAAGGCTCGCAATTGGAGCATGGGGCAGTTGGATCGCGTCTTCAACATGGTCAAGGAGATGGACAAGACCATCCCGGAAGACAAATGGATCCGCGTCCCGGAGAAGGACCGCGACAACTACCAGGAATTGTTCCGCAAGGTGCGCCTGCAGTTGCGCGGCGATGTGTATGACCCGCGCATGATGACGCTGCTGCGGCGCATCCGCTGCCAGTACCGCCCAGACAAGGCGGAATGCCGGGAGCAAACCGAATAATACCGAATAATCGATCATCGCCAGGGCCGCGCTGGTCCATGACCCCGGCTGATACCAGTCAGCTGGGGTTTTTTATGCACAGCCTCCACTGGCTTTGCCGGCAACCAGCACCCGCTGCCCAGCACCTGCTGGGCAGCGGTATGACCACTCGTGCTCGCCATGCTTGGCACCTCATCAGGAAAACAGCCGCAGGTAACGGCGTACCGAGAACATGAAGACGGCAAACCCCACACCAAGGATGCCCAGGATGTCCTTCCAGACATAGGCGATGCCATTGCCCTTGAAGACCACCTGGTAGCTGAAGTCCATAAAATGGCGCAGCGGCGAGAGCAGGCTGCCATAGCGCATCCAGGGGACCATGGACTCAGGCGGCGTAAAGGCACCGGACAAAAACATCATGGGGAACAGCACCAGCAACAGCAGCATCATGGCCTGCCCTAGTCCATTGGCCAGCAGGGCGAGGTACAACCCCAGGCTGGAGACGGCAAACACGTGCACCAGCAGCACGCTGAAAAAGAGCAGCAGATTACCACGGACGGGTACATGGAACACCAGGTGCACCATGAGCCCCAGGGCCACAGCACAGCCGATCACCACCACCACCATGGTGGGAATGATCTTGGCCACGAACAGCTCGGCCGGGCGCATGGGCGAGACCAGCAGCTGGTCCAGGGTGCCCCGCTCCTTTTCCCGCACCATGGCTGCCGCTGTGAGCAGCATGGCGATCATGGCCACCTGGTTGCTGAGCTCCAGCATGGTGGAAAACCAGGCGCTGATGGTATTGGGATTGAAGGCTATTCGATCCCTGGAATCGACCCCTGGAATCTGCAGGATGGCGGTGGTCACCACATTGGCCTGGGCGTGTTCCTGGGCAAAACGACCGATGATCTGGCCGAGGTAGCCGCTTGCCATGGTGGCCGACTGGGTTTGTGTACCATCGGTGACCACCTGGATCTGTGCTTGTCGCGATGACAGGGCGCGACCGAACTCGGGTGGAATGATCACCACGGCACTGGCATAGCCCCGGTTGAGCCGTTCCTCCAGTTCCCGATCCCCATGCACATACCCCAGGAACTTGAAATAGGGCTTCTGGATCCTGGAGATCAATTCCCGGCTGTAGGCGGTACGGGACAGGTCATAAACCATGACCGGATAATTGACGATGTCCATGGACATGCCATGACCAGCGCTGTAGATGGCACCTGTGAAGCTCCAGGCCGCAATGAACAGGATGGCCTTCTGCTGCCAGAGCTCCTGGAATTCCTTGATAAGCAGCGTGCGCAGACGCTTCAAGTCCACAGCCCACATTCAGGCAATCCTCTTTTTGAGCAGCAGCCAGGCCATAAAATATACCATAATGGTATATACAATAAGGCTCAGGAACTGGGGGCGATAGAAGCCGAAGCCAAGCCCCTTGAGGAAACAGCCCCGCACGATCTCCATGAAATAGCTGGCTGGGATCAACTTGGAGATGAACTGTCCCACGGCATCCTGGCTGGAGATGGGCGAGGTGAAGCCAGAGAAGTTGAAGGCCGGCGTCACCGTGGCAAGAAACGTGACCAGCATGGCAGCAAGCTGGCTCGCGGTCACCACGGAGATCAACAGGCCGATGCCGATGGTGCACATGCAATAGAGCAGCACGCCGGTAAAGAGCACCACCACGCTGCCGATGAAGCGCACCTGAAACAGATATAGGCCCATGGCGTACATCAGCAGGAACTCCGCAAAGGCTACACCCACATAGGGAATGGCCTTGCCCAGAATCAGCTCCATGCGCCCCACAGGGGCGGAGTAATAGTTGAAAATGGTCCCGGATTCCTTCTCGCGCACCAGCAGCAGGGCACCGAGCAGCGCTGGAAACATCATCAGGTTGAGCACGATCATGCCCGGCACGATGCCATTCTCGCTATCCAGCGAAGGATTGTACCAATAGCTGAAGAATGTCTGGATGGGCAGGTCCCACTCCGGATGATTCTCGCGCAGGGTATCATTGTAGAGATTGTTGATGGCCAGCACATAGCCGCGGCTGATCTCGGCCCGGGACGGAAACGAGCCATCCACATAGACCCTGACCGCCACAGGGAGCCCCCCGGCCACCCGGCGCCCGAAATCCGGCGGGATCTCCAACACCACCCGCACCTCACCTGAACGGATCAACTCATCGGCACGACGCTGCCCAATGGGCAGCGTCGTCAGGTCGAAATATTCGGAATTGATGAAGCTGTAGAGATAATCCCTGGAGTAACTGCTGCGATCATGATCCAGGTAGGCCAGCTTCAAGTGCTTGACATCCAGCGACATGCCATAGCCAAACAGGAACAGCTGAATGAGGGGTACCGCAAAGGCAAGCCCGAGATACATCCTGTCCCGGCGCAACTCCATGGTTTCCTTGCCCACAATGGACCAGATGCGCTGGATATTCACAGGCCACTGGTACTTATGAAATGCACGAACGCCTCCTCCATGCCCAGCCTGATCTCGGCAAACCGCCCATGCACACCAGCCTGCTCCAGCAAGGCCGCAGCCTTTTGCTGGTCCTGCTGCAGCGTTCTGGTCTGCCACTGGATGCGCCGGCCATACAAGGTGGCAGTGGGAAATGCGGCGTGCAGTACCTGGAAGGCTCTCGCAAAATCATCGGCATTGACAGTCAGAAGTGGTCCGGCCTCTTCCTGGGCCCGGCTGATGAGGCGTGCGGGCTCGTCCAGGACAATGAGATGGCCCTGCTGCATGAGACCAAGGCGATGGCAATGTGAGGCCTCGTCCATGTAATGGGTAGTCACGAAGACGGTCACCTGCGCTCCTGTGGCCAGACCATGCACCAGATTCCAGAACTCTCGCCTGGCAATGGGATCCACCCCGGAGGTGGGTTCGTCCAGAAACAGCAACCGTGGTTCATGGACCAGGGTACAGGCCAGCGCCATGCGCTGGCGCAACCCCATGGGCAACGAAGCGGACTGGGCAAGGCGATATGGGCCAAGCCCCAGCAGTTCCACCAAGGACTGCAGCCGTCTACGGGCCGTCTCTCCGGTCAGGCCATAAAGGCCGGCATAAAAGCTCATGTTCTGCCACACGGTGAGATCACCATAGAGCGAGAAACGCTGCGACATATAGCCGATGGACGAGCGCAGCGCCCAGCGCTGGGTGCGGATGTCGAACCCCACCACCACGGCCTTGCCACTGGTGGGCTCCTGCAGGCCGCAGAGCATCTTGATCAACGTGGTCTTGCCAGCCCCGTTGGGCCCCAGCAAGCCAAGGATCTCGCCATTGTTCACCTGCAAGCTGACGTCGCTTACGGCAGTGAAGTCACCAAAGCGGCAGGTGAGGTGATCGATGAACACAGGAGCATCATCGTGATCCTGATGCACCACAAGCCGCGCTGCCAACGAGGTGAGGTCTGTCTTGTCGTCTGCAGCCAGCATGTGCACGAAAACATCCTCGAGCCCGGGCTCGATGCGCTGCGCCTTGACCACAGCTCCGTCCAGCTGCCTGACCAATTCATCCACCTGACTGCCTGGGCGCAGCATGGCATGGATGGACTCGCCGAACATGGCGGCCGACTCGCAACCCGGCCAGCGTTTGGCCATACCCAGTTTCTGGGAAAGGCCAGGACCAGAGAGCTCGAACAGCTCGCCTTGCAGCCCGGCGGTGAGCTGCTCTGGGGAGCCGCTGGCGATGATCCGGCCTGCATTCATCAAGGCCACCTCCTGGCAGCGTTCCGCCTCATCCATATAGGATGTGGTCAAGAGAACCGTCATGCCCGTGGTGCTGACCATCTCCTGGATGATGGTCCAGAAGTCGCGCCTGGAGATGGGGTCCACGCCGGTGGTTGGTTCGTCCAGGAGGATGATGCCAGGCAGATGCAGCAGGGTGCATATCAGGGCCAGCTTCTGGCGCATGCCTCCAGAGAGCTTGCCGGCAGGTCTGGAGAGAAAGGCATCGAGGCGCGTCATCTTGAGAAGCCGCTCGCTGTTGAGTCGATAGCGTTCCTCGGGTACCTGACGCAGGTTCTTGAAAAAGAGAATGTTCTCCTGGACGGACAAGGTCTCATACAGGTTCTGCCCCAGGCCCTGGGGCATATAGCCGATAAGGGGCTTAATGCCTTCTGGGTTTTTGACCACATCGATACCTGCCACCATGACCGAACCGGCATCGGGGCGCACCACGCCGGCCAGGACTTGAATGATGGTGGTCTTGCCGGCGCCGTCAGGCCCGATCAGCCCAAAGACGCTGCCGCGGGTAATGCTGAGCGAGACATCGTCCACAGCCGGAGGATCCGTCCTGCGGTAACGCTTGGACAAACCCTGGATGGCAATGATCTCCTTGCGCCGGGCAGCGCCGCCAGAAGATGAAGAAGGCTTACTGGCACCCGACTCCTGGGGCCCTACCAGGGTCTGAACCATGGAAGGCCCTCACGGATGCGAATCACACCATCGCCCGGCATGCCCGGCTTGAGCACACCACCAGGATTGTCATCGAACCACAACTCCACGCCAAAGACCTGCTTGACCCGCTCTGCCCTGGTCTCCACATTCTTCGGTGTGAACTCAGCCTGTTGCGAAACCCGGCTCACCCGGGCGGCAAAGGGCCGGTCCGGATAGGCATCCACCCACACCTGCGCCTTTTGTCCCAGGGCCACCTTGCCGATCAGTGGCTCGGGCACATAAGCCTTGAGGTACAGGCGTTGCAGCGAGACGAGGGTAAAAAGCATGCTTTGCGGATTGACCCGCTCTCCCAGTTCCACGGGCCTGGTCAGCACCACCCCATCCAGAGGGCTGGTGATGGTCAAGCTCTGGATGATCTCTTCTTGCTGGGCCAGGTTCTTCCGGGCCTGGTCCAGATCGCGCTCCAAAGCGACCACCTGGGCGCGCAGCACATCGAGCCGGTTCTCGCCCAGGTGGGCCAGCGTCAATTGGCGTTGTGCGCGATCTACCGCGGCAGCAGCCTCCACTACGGCCCGGTCGGCCACCAGGGCATTGAGACGCTGAGTCTCGGCCAGCGTCTCGGCGACATAGTGCTGCTTTGCAAGTTCGGTGTAGCGGTTGGCATCCCTTTTTGCCTTGATGGCGCTGGCTTTGGCGCGCTCCAGAGCAGCCCGCGCAGCGACAAGGTCTGCCTGGGCCACCTGGATATTGGCCGTGACCTCGCTGGTGGTGACATCCAGATTCCATCTCTGGGCCGCAAGCCTGGAGTTGGTGCTCTCCACGGCCGCAGCCCCCGCATCACGCCGCGCCCTGAGTTCCTGGTCATCCAGGCGCACCAGCAGTTCGCCCTGGCGCACGGCATCCCCCTCGTCCTTGGGCAGCTCCACCACCCAGGCTGAGACCTTGGGTAGAATATCGGTGATCCGCCCTTCGATGCGACCGCTGGCCACCACGAAATCCTTGGAAAGATCTGGTTTGAGTAGTTCATAGACACCAACTCCACCGGCTATTGCCAGCACCAGCACCACCACGGTGATCCTGCCGCCCCTGGTGCGCAGCCAGCGCAGCGCTGCTGACCTCGATGGCTCATTGCTGCTCTTGGACTGTTCGTCCGGTGGTGATGGTTCGTCGGCCAAGGTGCCTCTCCTGCTTGTTCACGGCGCTACCCCCCTGTCCCACAATAGGGTCAGCAGCTTTTTGACCGGCCAATTGGTCAATAAAAGTTGAATCGTACCATGGATAATACTGTACCACTGTACCAATCAAGGCAAAGACACTTCAATCCATACCACCAAGCCATGTCTTGCCATGTCTTTGTTCTTGCCTTGTGCAGCACCGCCAGGCTGTTTAGAATGCTTGATACGGTTCTAGGCTGACCATGCGAGGAGGCATGCACATGCGTTTTGAGACCATGGCCATCCACAGCGGCTACGAGGTGGACCCGACCACCAAGTCCGTGGCCGTCCCCATCTATCAGACCACATCCTACGCCTTCGACAACACCCAGCATGGCGCCGACCTGTTTGATCTCAAGGTGCCCGGCAACATCTACTCCCGCATCACCAACCCCACCAATGCGGTGCTGGAAGCCAGGGTCGCCGCCCTGGAAGGCGGCGTGGGGGCCCTGGCCATGGCCTCGGGCATGGCCGCCATCACGGCCTCTATCCTGTGCATAACCGAGACTGGCGACAACATCATCAGCACCAGCAAGCTCTATGGCGGCACCTACAACCTCTTTGCCCACACCCTGCCCAGGCTTGGCATCGAGGTGCGCCTTGCTTCCCATGACGACTTTGATGCCCTGGCCGCGGCCATCGATAACCGCTCCAAGGCGCTCTATTGCGAATCCATCGGCAACCCCTCGGGCGAGATCGCCGATATCCAGCGCCTCGCAGACCTGGCCCATACCCATGGCATTCCGCTGATCGTGGACAATACCGTGGCAACTCCGGCGCTGTGGCGCCCCATGGAGCATGGCGCCGACATCATCGTGCACTCCCTGACAAAATACATGGGCGGGCATGGCACCAGCATCGGCGGCATCGTGGTGGACAGCGGCACCTTCCCGTGGGCAAGCCATGCCCGGCGCTTTGCCATGCTGGTGGAGCCAGACCCCTCCTACCACGGCACCTGTTATGTAGATGCCATGGGGGCTGCGGCCTATGTCGGTCGTTGCCGGGTGGTGGCACTGCGCAACATGGGAGCCGCCCTTTCTCCCTTCAACGCCTTCTTGCTGCTGCAGGGCATAGAAACCCTGGCACTACGCATGGAACGCCATTGTGCCAATGCCTTGACCATCGCCCATCACCTGGCCAGCCATCCCCAGGTGCTGTGGGTCAATTATGCTGGGCTTCCCTCGAGCCCAGACCACGTCCTGGCGCAGCGCTACATGCAGGGGCGGGCCTCGGGTATTCTGAGCTTCGGCATCAAGGGCGGCGAGAGCGCTGGGGCGCGCTTCATCGATGCCCTCAGGCTCATCACGCGCCTGGTGAATATCGGTGACGCCAAGTCACTGGCCTGCCATCCGGCCTCCACCACCCACCGCCAGCTCAATGAGCACGAACTGAAGCAGGCCGGTGTCAGCCGCGAGATGGTGCGGCTGTCCATCGGCATCGAGCACATCGACGACCTCCTGGCCGACATCGATCAGGCCCTGGAGCAGGCGGGTTCCTAGTCCTGCTGGGCTGCGCAACTCATCAGCTCTCGGCCATATGCTATTGGCCAGATAGGCGGCATCACAGGCAAAGACCAGCCCGGGATCAGGTAGTGCGTGAGGCAGGCGCTGGTCTTGCTGGCCGTATGCACGGCAAAAAGCATGCGCCAGGCAAAACAAGCCGTGCCCATCTTTATGTCGTCTGAGCACATAAGGGTTATGGTCAGTCAAGAAGTGCCCGATTATGAGCTTCAGTTTTCATAATTATTAATAGCTTGCTATGTACTTGTCCCCTTTGCTATGATCTTCCTGCTATGCCAGTTGCCCGCATGATAGTTCAAGGAGTGCATCAACACCCCTTGGATGGGGAATAGCTTGTCATCCACAACCATATCTTCACCCACAACCATGTCTTCGCCCTTCTGGGCTGCCTCCTCGGTACTGCTGGGCCTTTTTGCCCTGGGCATGTCCATCACCATCGTCAATGTGGCGCTGCCTTATGTCCAAGGCAGCTTTGCCATGTCCGACAGCGACGTGCAATGGCTGTCCACAGGCTTCCTGGCCTCCACCACAGGAGCCCTTCTGGCTGCTCCCTGGGGCATTGCCCGCTTCGGTACCCGCCGGGTCTATCTTGCCATCCTCATCAGCTTTATTGCCGCCTCCTTGCTGGGCAGCCTGGCCCAAAGCGGCATGATGGTGATCGTGGCACGCTGCTTCCAGGGTGCTATGACCGGCATGATCCGCCCTGTGGCACTGGGCGTGCTCTACCAGGTCTTCAGGCCCCAGCAAAGGGGGCTTGCCAGTGCCATTTATGCTTCCTTCCTGGGCATGCCGCTGGCTGTGGCTCCTATGGTTGGCGGTTATCTGGTGGATCACATGAGTTGGCGCCAGACCTTTTCCTTCACCATTCCCTTTTGTGGGATAGCCATGGTCCTGGCTGTGCTTTTCCTGCCCAGGCATGACCCATCCGGTCATGACAGACGCTCCGCTACAGCCCATCCGCCCTTTGACTGGCTCGGTCTTGTGGTGCTGTTCATTGCCCTGTTCACCGTGTTGGCCGGGCTGGCCCAGGGGCAGCGGCTGGGATGGAATCATTCCTTCGTGCTGGGCTGTCTTGCCGCAGGACTGATCGCCGCTTGCGGCTTCGTCCTATGGGAATTGGTCAACCCCACCCCGCTGCTGGACCTGCGCTGCCTTGGCAATCTGGGGTTTGCCAGCGCCTTCCTGGCCATTTTGGGTTATGGCGCCGGTTTTTACGGGGCCATGTATCTCATTCCCCAGTTGGCCCAGGCCATCCAGGGCCAAAGCCCCACCACATCCGGCGTCATGCTCTTGCCCGCACTGGTCGGTTTTGCCCTGGTGCCCCCCCTGATCGGCAACCTGAGCGATCGCTTCCCCACCGCCTTTTTTTCGGCAAGCGGCTTGGCCATCTTTGCCGGCAGTACATGGATCCTTGCCATGGCCGACCGCCATACCAGCTTTTCCATGCTGCTTTTGGCCAGCCTGCTGCTCAGCGTCGGGGGCAGTCTGTTCATCGGGCCCATCATTACCGGCGCCATGTATGCCCTGCCACCACGCTTCATCGGCTATGGCCCGGGCGCTGTCAATTTTGCCCTGCAGTTTGGCGGGGCCATCGGCACCAATGCGTTGGTCATTCTGCAGGATCGGCGCAGCTTCTTCCACAGCGATCACCTGGCTCCTGGATTGCGCCAGGACAACCCCATGGGCCTTGCGGCACTGCAACAGCTGGAAGGGCTGCTGTCCACAGCGGGTACCTCGCCTGCTGTGGTTTCTGCCGGGGCCAGCTATACGTTGGGCCGCATGGTCTGGCTACAGGCTGCCACCAAGGGCTATCACGACGGCTTCCTGGTGGCGACCATCTGCCTCCTTCTGGCCATCATTCCCTCGATCATCACCTCCATCAAGGGACGCTGAACCCAATTTTGGGCTTGCCCTGGATAACCATGGCGGGCCTGAACAGAGACAGAAAGCGGGGCAACTGCATCAGGAAGCCGCCCAGGGCAGGCCACCTATCCCTGCCCCGGCAGCACAGGCCGGATGCAACACACAACCCGCACAGGCCGGGCGCGCCCTACAGCGCATCTTGCCATGGGTCACGATCAAGGCATGAAACTCGTTGTAATCTGCCGCATTGGCCGCAAGGCCCTCGTGTAGCCAGGCCTGCAGCGCGCCATAGGACAAAGCCGCCTCCTTGTTGCAACCCAACCGCTGCAACAGGCGCCGGGTATAGGCATCCACCACGAACACGGGTCGGTCAAAGGCATACAGCAGCATGGAGTCCGCCGTCTCGGGACCAATACCCCGTTGGCCGAGCAATTCTTGGCGCAGCGCTTGGGTCTCGGTGGCATCGAGTACGGCAAAACCACCGCGGGCGAGAAACCAGCGACAGAAATCCCGCAGGTAACAAGCCTTGACCCTGAAATAACCCGCCGGTCTGATCGCACCCTCGAGCTCCGTGGTGGCACATGTCGCCAGGGCCTCGGCTTGCAACAGGCCGGTGCCGCGTAAGGCGGCGATGGCCTGCTCCACCCGCAGCCAGGCTGTATTCTGGGTCAGGATGGCCCCCACCAGCACCTCAAAGCGACCTTGGGCTGGCCACCAGCCCTGCGGGCCATAGGTCTCCAGCAGGCACTGGTACAATGCAGCAAGCCTCATCAGGCGCGGGGTGTCACTGCTGGCTCTAGTCCCACAGCCTGGTACAGGCGCGCCAATTCCGCCTCATGGAGCCTGCGGTACTGGCCGCGTGACAGCTCCCTGGGCAGGGTCATGGGACCATAGCGCACCCGGATCAGGCGCGAGACCCGTAAACCAAAGTGCTCCCACAGCCGCTTGACGGCATGATAGCGACCCTCGCGCAACACCATGCGATACCAGCGGTTGCGCCCCTCGCCACCCATGGGCTCCACCTCGTGGGCAACACAAGGCCCGTCGGCCAACCTGATCCCGGAGCGCATCTGTGTGAGCACAGCGGGGCTCGCTTCGCCGTAGATGCGCACCATGTATTCCCGCTCCACGCCAAAACTGGGGTGCATCAGCCGATGGGCCAGTTCGCCATCGGTCACCAGCAGCAGGAGACCCGAGGTGGTGCAATCCAGCCGTCCCACGCTGACCCAGCGCCCCTGCCGGGGTGGCGGCAGCCGGTCGAAGACCTGCGGCTTGCCCGTGGCATGAGTCACCAGTTCACCGGACGGCTTGTAGTACACAAGCCCCTGGCTCACAGGCATTCCTGCCAACATCGACAGGGGCTGACCATCTCTGGTGATACCCTGGGTATCGCGCAGCCGGTCGCCAGGCTGCAGCACCCGGCCATGCTGCTGCAGCCTGCCTGCTGCCAGCCATTGGGCCACTTCCCTTCGGGAGGCAAGGCCAGCTTGTGCCAGGCTTTTTTCCACGGTTTCGCTGACTGTGGGTTTTTGCACAGCCTGGGTGGCCGTCCTGCGCCGTGCACGGCCGCCCTGTGCCGCATGGCGGCCGACATGGGTGTCAGCTTGCCGCAGCCGCGGTGGCCCGCGGCGCGTCCGTCGCTGGGTTATCTGCTTTTCCTGGCCCATGGCTCCACCATGATACATAACAATTCAAACAGGATGGTTGCCGCATGAATGGCGGTGAGGCCAGAGGGATCAAAGGGTGGCGAGACCTCCACCACATCGGCGCCGATCACATCAAGACCCCGCAGGGCGCGCACCATGTGCAGCGCCTCGAACATATTGAACCCTCCGGCCTCCGGCGTACCCGTTCCCGGAGCATAAACGGGATCGAGGCCATCCACATCGAAGGTCACATACACAGGCCCGTCGCCCACCACCCGCCGAATCTCGGCAATGACGCCCTTGTAGCCCAGGTCGAAATACTCCTCGATGCCGATCACCCGCATCCCGGCCTCCCGGGAAAAGGCCCATTGGTCTGCATCGCTGAGCGAGCCGCGGATGCCGATCTGCACGGTCCGCTGGGGATCGATCAGTCCTTCCGTGGTGGCGTGCCAAAACGGCGTGCCGTGATGGAAGGGATTGTCCATGTAGGACCCTTCGGTGTCGCAATGGGCATCGAAATGCACCAAGCCCACGCTGCGGTGCCTGGTGATGCCGCGCAGAATAGGCAGCGTGATGAGATGATCGCCACCCACGGACAAGGGCATGGCGCCTGTCCGATGCAGCTCGCCATAGAACCCCTCGATGATCGCCAGGCTCTTTTCGATGCTGAAGATATCTATGGGCACATCGCCCACATCAGCGATGACGCAGAGCTCCTTTGGCGAGACCATGGTGACATGGTTGGTCTTGCGGATCATGCTGGAAAAATCACGCACCTGCCTTGGGCCATGGCGCGCCCCTGCCCGGTTGGTCACCCCAAGATCGAACGGCACGCCCACCAGCGCCACATCAAGCCCCTCGAACGTTTCCGCCCAGGGAAAGCGCATCAATGTGGGCATCCCTGTAAAACGTGGCCGATACCCTTTTTGCTCAGACATTGCTCTCCTGCACCTCATCCACTGCCCGACCGGACCCGGCGCAGCTTGCCGATATGCCGCCAGACACGACAACCCCTTGCCATCCTTGCCTTGGGTTCATGACGGGCCTGCTGGTTCCCAATCATCCGCTGCGCCGCAACAACCAGGCCAGCGCAGGCGGCGTCACCAACGTGGTGGCCATTGCCATGATCACGATCACAGCAAAGATAGCCCCATCGACCACACCCAGGCGCTGCCCCACCGATGCAAAAATCAACCCAACCTCCCCACGGGGCACCATGCCCGCACCCACGAGCCACTTATTGACAGGACCCGCCATGAGCCCTGCTGCCATCTTGCTGATGATGGCCACAAGAATCACAACCAGTGCCGTCAGAACCAGGTTGGTGTCGGCCAGCACCGCAAGATCGACATGGAATCCCGTCAACACGAAAAAAACAGGGATGGTCAGATGACCCACGGGCAACAGCAGGCCTTCCAGGTGACGGGTGGCATGATACCCCATGATGCGCTCAAGGCGCACGCGCAGCGCTTCTGGAGCCGCCTGCAGCACCTTGCGGATATCCCGTACCATGGCGGGATCATCATAGTTGCGAAAGACCACCTCATCCAGCACCAGCCCCGCGGCAAAGGCGCCCACGATGGAAGCCAAGCCGATCACCTGCGCGAGGTAGGCCATGAACAACCCATAACACACGGCAATGGTGAACTTCATGCCCACTCCGGTGTTGATCCTGGAAAAGAACCACCCGATGCGTCGCGCAAAGCGCTGTCCCAACAGCAGGGCCCCAGTGAGAAAGAGCAGTGCCTTGCCAGCAATCACGACGACCCCCAGCACAGAGATCGAACCTGTGGTCACCACGGCCGAGACCACAGCCAGGATGATCAACCCCAGCACATCATCAATGACAGCAGCCCCCAGGACGATCTGCGCGGCGGGGTGCGCCAGGACGCCCATGTCCTGGAAGACACGCGCTGTGATGCCCACGCTGGTTGCCGTCATGGCCGCGCCAAGGAACAGGTGCGCATTCAAGGTCCCTTGTGGGAAAAAGACCGGCCCCACCAGCCAGACCCCAAGAGAGAATGGCACAGTAACCCCAAGCACCGCCACCAGGAAGGCCCGCAGTCCCACCTTGCGCATGGCGTTCATGTCGGATTCAAGCCCGATCTGAAATAGGAGAATAATGACCCCTAATTCCGCCACAAAAGCCAGATGACCGTCGCTGCGCAGCGCCTCGAACCAGTCGATGCCCAGCAGGTGCAGGTTGCCCAGCACAAGCCCCATCAGCATTTCACCCAACACCGCCGGCTGGCCGAAGCGGACCACCAGGCTCGAGGCCTTGCCCAAGAACAGCACCATGGCCAGCAGCGCCAGGCTTGTCATGGCATCATGGACATCCTGCGCCGCCATGGCCGCCACGGGCAGGAACAGCAGCATGCCCAGCACACAATGACGGCTTTTTCTACGCATGGCCCTGAGCTGGACGATCAAGCAATGCCCTCCTCGAGTGAGGATGCGATTGGAAATTGGTTATAATAACCTATAATGGTCGGATGTCCCTACCGGACCTGGCCATCGATATTGCCACCGTCAAAGGCTTTCTCGACCCTGCAGAAGGCGCGTGCCTGTACGACTATGCCCTGACGGTGCCAGGGCCGTGCCTCGAGCTGGGCAGCTATTGCGGCAGATCGTCCATCTACCTGGGCAGTGCTTGCAAGCGCACCGGCAATGTGCTGTTCTCCATCGACCATCATCGCGGCTCCGAGGAACACCAGCCCGGCGAACAGTATCACGATCCAGATCTCTGGGATGCCCGCCTAGGCCAGGTGGACACCCTGCCTGAGCTGCGCTGGAATCTGGCCCGGGCTGGCCTCGAGGAGACGGTTTTTCCTGTTGTGGCCCGCAGCGCCAGGCTGGCCAAGCACTGGCGCACCCCCCTGGGGTTGCTGTTCATCGACGGTGGTCACAGCGAGCAGGCCGCCTGGAACGATTACCGCGGCTTCACAGGCTACCTGCTCCCAGGCGGTATCCTGCTCATCCACGATGTCTTTCCCGATCCCCAGCAAGGGGGCCGTCCTCCTTTTGTCATCTGGAGCCATGCCACGGCCTCTGGGCTATTCGAGCCCTTGCCGGCGGTGGGCACGCTGCGGGCACTGCGGCGGCTCGGCAGCACCTGAACCATACTGCTTCTCAATAGACAGTTCATTGGTAAACAACGTGCCAGCCGGCGTCAGGCCATGCAGGGCATCATAGGCCAGCAGCACCACAGCGGCGGTCCAGGTGGGCTTTTCCTCGGGCCACAGGCAGCCATGACTGACCTCGTAACCCATCCAATAACCGCCATCAGCTGCCTGGTAGGCCTCTAGCCAGTGCATGAGTTGCAGGGCTGCTGCACGCTTGCCTGCGCCACACAGCGCCATGGCCAACTCCGCCGATTCGGCCACGGTGATCCAGGACCTATGACTGAGGCAGCGGCAACCCATGCCCTCCACCACATAGACATGCCAGCGGGACAGCAAGCGTTGCGCCGCCTGTTGTGGCGTATAGAGACCGGCCAGGATGGGATAGAACCAGTCCATGGCGAAATGACGCTTATTGGCATCGAATAGTCCGGGATGACGCATGGCCCACCTGAGCCGCTCCAGGGCCATCTTCCAGGCAGGCCGCCCAATGCCCAGTCGAGCCGCCAGAGCCAACCCACACTGCAGGCTGCGCGCCACGCTGGCATTGGCGGTCAGCAAGGCGGCATCGTACACAGCACCCTGCTGGGTCACCGCCCAGGGCATGACCCCCATGGCGCTCTGATGTTGCACAACCCATCCCAGGGCGCGATCCACCACAGGCCACATGACCTCCAGAAAGCCCCTGTTCCCGGTGATCAGGAAATGATGCCAAGCACCCGTGGCCACATAGGCCACGAAATGCAGCTCCCGGTGTTCGGCGGCTGGACGGTCCATGCTCTCGCCGGGCTGGAAGGTGGCCCACCAGCTGCCATCGCGACATTGGTGCCGGGCAAGCCAGTGGTAGGCGGCCTCCGCCTGATCATACAGACCGGCCACGCTGAGCCCCATGGCAGCCTCCACGTGATCCCATGGGTCCAGCACTTGGCCAAGCTGCCAGGGAATGGCGCCATCGGCACACTGATTGCTGGCAATATAGGAGCCGATACGCGTGATCTGTGCCATCAATCGGCCAGAAAGCGCAGTGGTCATGCGACAGGTTTCTGGAAATACAGCACCAGGCTCTTACCAAGAAAAGGGTTGGCCCACTTTTCGAGCCATCTTGTCCATGCTGGTTTCTTGAACATGTCCCATACCAGGAATCTGTGGTACCACCGGACCAGAAGCGAGCGATGGCGCCTGTCCCAGAAGACACACTGCAGCCACCAGTAAGGGGTGTGCAGAGCATGTGCCCGATGCCCATCCAGGTACTTGAGCCCCAGCGCCTCGATCTCTTGTCTCAAGGCATTGCGCCGGAAGATCTTGACATGACCTCCGGGCTGCTGCTGATAGCCCCTGGAAAGCCACCAACAGACTTTCTCTGGCCAGTAACTGGGCAGGGTGACAGCCAGCAGTCCGCCAGGGAGCAGCAGCCTGTCCAGCTCCTGCAGCACCAAGTCGTGGTCCACCACATGCTCCAGCATCTCGGAGCAGATCACTCGATCAAAGGCAGCAGACTTGAGCGGCACACGCCGCCCATCGCAGCAGACCCACCCTGCAGCGGACAAGCCAAGGTCGGCAAGGCGCCGGCGGGCCACCTGCAGAGCGCCTCGCTCCATGTCGGCGCCCACCACAAACCCAGCCCCCCCTTGCAGGACACCGGCTGCATGACGGCCCTCACCGCAGCCCAGGTCCAGCACCACCATGCCGGGACGCAGCGCCAGCCGAGCCAGGTCGATGGTCAGCATGCCGCCATGGCCCGTCGGTAGAGATCAGTCAGTGACTCGGCCACGGCACGCCAAGTATAATGTGCCTCCACCCGCTCCCTACCGGCACGGCCAAGCATGATCCGGCGCTGGGGATCGGCCAGCAGGGCGTCCATGGCCTGCTGCAGGCTGGCTGCATCTCCGGCTGGCACCACCATCCCAGCCTCTCCCACCACCTCGGGCAACGCCCCGCCATCCGTTGCGATCACAGGCACGCCGCAGGCCATGGCTTCCACGACAGGCAAACCGAAGCCCTCGTAAAGTGAAGGTACCACAGCACAGGCGGCGCGCGCATAGAGCCGCGCAATCTCTTCTGGACCAGAGACATGCGCCATCTCGATGCAATCGGCCAACCCCAACTCCTCCATCTTCCGGCACAAGGCTCCCTGGGGACGCAAGCGTCCCAGCAGGATCACCCTCAGTCCTGGATATTGCCGCCGCAGCCCTGCGATGGCCTCCAGGAAGATAACGCCTCCCTTCAGGGGGGCCTCGCTGCTGGCGGTGGTCATGATGGTCTGCGGTTCTCGGGCAATGCCTGCCACGGGACGAAAAGCCTCGAGGTCGACACCATTGGGAATGACGGTAATCCGCTCATGGGCCACATGAAACGCCTGGATGATGTCTTTTCTGGAAGCCTCAGAGACAGTCACGATCCAGGGGAGTTGCTGCGCCACCCGGCGCTGCATGCCCAGGAATGCATACCAGCGCCGCACCAGGAGAGCATGAAAAAAATCGGGAGCGGCGGCAAGCGCCAGATCACGATCCCGGCTGATGGGATGGTGAATGGTAGCCACCAGGGGAATACCCAGCTTCAGGATCCGCAAAAGCCCCCAGCCCAGGCACTGGTTGTCATGCACCACATCGTAGCGCCCCTGCAGAACACGCAGAAAGGCGGCGGCCCGCCACGAAAAGGTGGCCGGCTCGGCAAAACCACCGCTGGCGCGACTGAACCATTCAAGCAGGCCCAGGGGCGAGCGCAGCATGGGCCATGTTGGCCTGGGCAGGGTCTCCATGGTGTCGAACATGCCGAAGCTGGGCATGGCGCGCAACGCCACCCCCTCGTCCAGTTCTGGATAGGGTGCACCCGAGATCACCTCCACCGTATGACCCAGGGCGGCCAACGCCCGACTCACAGCGCGGATGTAGACCCCCTGACCACCAGAACGAGGATCGCTGCGATAGCCAAGCAAGGCGATGCGCAAGGGGCGGTCGGGCCGGTCGACTCGGTCCGGTGGGGCTGAACCCGGCATGCTGCTCAGGGTTGCTGCAGCTGCGAGCTGTCCAGGGTGCGCAGATAGGCGGCAAATTCGCCTCCCAGCTCGGCATGCTTGAGACCATAGGCCACGGTGGCTTGCAGATAGCCCAGCTTGTTGCCGCAGTCGTAGCGGCGACCATCAAAACGATATGCCCAGACATCCTCTTCGCCGATCAACGCGGCGATGGCATCGGTGAGTTGCAGCTCACCGCCTGATCCTGGCTGGATGGTGGCCAGCTTCCTGAAGATGGTGGGGCTCAGGATATAGCGCCCCACAACACCGAGATTGGAAGGGGCATCTTCCATTTTGGGCTTTTCCACAATGCGTGTCACCTTGAAAACCTGCTCGGTCACCGGCTGGACAGCCACCACGCCGTAGCGCTCGATCTCCTGGCCACTGACCTCTTCCACCGCCACGATGGTGCCACCGTGCCGGTCATAGACACGCAGCATCTGCTCCAGCACAGAAGCCTCGCCACCATCGATGAGATCATCGGCCAGCAGGACGGCGAAGGGCTCTTCGCCCACCACAGGCGCTGCACAGAGCACGGCATGACCCAGCCCCAGGGCTTCGGCCTGGCGCAGATAGACGCAGGTAGCCGAAGGCGGCAGCAAGGTGCGCACCAGATGCAGCAGCTTCTTGTTGCCCTTGGCCTCCAGGATGGCCTCGAGCTCGAAGGCCTTGTCGAAGTGGTTGGGGATGGCGGCCTTGTTGCGCCCATTGATGAACACCAGCACATCCACGCCAGCGCCCACCACCTCCTCGGCGGCATACTGGATCAGAGGCTTGTCCACCACCGGCAGCATCTCTTTGGGGCTTGCCTTGGTGGCAGGCAAAAACCGCGTCCCCAACCCTGCCACGGGAAATACCGCTTTTTTAACCCTGTTTCTCTGCAAGTCTCATCCTCCATGCCATGCTGCTATAAAAGCGGTGACCATAGAAGTGGTTATGATAGCAGTTGTGCAGCAAGACAATCCTTATTCCCTTAGTTCTTTGAATCTTTAGGTTTGTTGCATTTTTCATCATGACCAATCGTGACGAGAAATGCCATGCCCCACCCCCATGGCTGCGGGCCACCATCAGTTGGGGCATTGCCTTCCTTGGTCTGCCCCAATGACCTGATTGCGCATCAACAGCCCATCCGGCCATGGGCAATGGTCGCCCCTGGCCCAGCATCGTTTTCTGGAAGCCGGGCTTACTTCCTGTTGCGCAGCCAGTTCACCGTGGGCTGGTTGACCAGCACATAGGCCCGACTGCCAGTATAGACATCAAGATGACCCAGAAACGGGTAGATGCCGCCTTCCAAAAGCCCAGGCCTGGGTCGGGCATCACCCCAGGCCATCTGGCCAAAGCCACTCAGGAACAGCAAACCGGGACCTTCCCAGGCGCCATAACCCTGGGCCAGCCCAGACACATGCTGCTGGCGGGTCCAAACAGCCTCGAAGACCATTCTGGCATCGAAATCCTGGCGCGCCAGATGGCCGGCCACCACATCCACGGCAGCGGCCAGACGACGGCCACGGCCTGGCCAGGGGGGCACGGTCACCCCATAGGTGGCGATGGCGTCCCGGTAGACCTCCAGGGGCCAGAACCAATCAGCCGATCCCGAGATCATGGCCAACCCCATGATGGTGTTCTCGCCCAGGGCCATGCTGCTGCTGCGATAGCCACTGCCAGCCAGGTGCGCCAGCCACCCGAGATAATTCCCCCCATGGTGACCAATGGGCGACAGGGGTTCCTGGCTGACAGGATCCATGGCTGGAGCCAGGGGATTGGCCCGCAGCGCCCGCATGACAGCAGGATAGTGTGGTACGGCCAGAGGTTTGGGCATGGGAAAGCCCACATGCGACAAAAGAAGTTGCAACGCCTGATCCAGTTCCTGGAAGGCCGGAGCCTGGGCCACCTGGGGAAAAGCATACATGCCCTGCCGATAGAGCAGCTCCTGGATGGCAACGGCCATGAGCAGCTGCAAGGCCCGCTCCCCCACCGCCGCGACCAGCTGTGGCGCCATGTGATGCAGGGCGCGCTCGGCTGCTTCCATGGCCAAAGGTGGGGTGATGGCCCTGGGTTCCCCGCCATTGCCGCCATCCAGCAAGACCATGCCGGACACATCCTCACTGTGCAGGCTGACATAGTGACTGGCCAACATGCCCCCGAAGCTCTGTCCACCCAGGATCACCTGCTCCACGTCGGCTACGGTTTTCACCAAGGCAATGGCCTGGTGGACATCCTGCACGAACAGATCCCAGTCCCAATGCCTCATGGATGCAAGACAGGCCTGCTCCTGCTCGCCAAGCCCCTCGCCCACAAAAACCCCCCAATGACTGTCAGGCTGGATGCTCTGAAAGCGCGAGGTGATGTCATGGGTGCGATAGTCCACACTGAACACCCGATAACCCTGCTGCACCAGCACGGGGACAAGGCAGCGTTGCTGCAGGCTGGCCAGATCGGCCGCCAGCGCCCTACGATAGGCAAGCTCACCTGGGAGACAGCGCGTTTCGTCCAGTGCCTGGGCAACCATGAACGGAAGCAATGGATTGAGCAGCTGTTCTGCGCTGGAAAAGGTACCCGGCAGCAAAAATACGACAGGGGCCCTCGCGGCACGCTCCTCCCACAGCCCACGCACCATGCCCATGGCCGATCCGGACTGCTGCCAGACCGCATAGCGCCACTGGGGCGGCCAAGCGGGATTGCCATGGGCTGATACCTGCCGCCATGCCTGCTCCATCAGATGCACCCCCTTGTACAACTCCCAGACGCAATCTACAGAATTGTAGAGCACCAGGGTCTTTCGACAACTAGACCGAAAGGCGGCTATGATCCTGGAATGCTTTTTGCTATAACATCCCCATCAGTCGATGAGGTCCATTATGAAGTTGCTGGCCGGCCCGTCTCCATCATGAGAATCGGCGTACCCAAGGAAATCAAGATCCACGAGTATCGGGTCGGCATGACTCCAGCTGGGGTCCGGGAACTCACCAAGAGCGGCCATACGGTGCTGGTGCAGCATCAGGCAGGCTTCGAGGCAGGCTTCGACGATGCCCATTACCAGGCGGCGGGGGCCGTCATTGCACCGGACGCCCCCACGGTCTGGAAGGAAGCACAGTTGATCGTCAAGGTCAAGGAACCACAACCCAGCGAGATCCCATTGATCCAGGCCGGCCAGATTCTCTTTCTCTATCTTCATCTGGCCGCAGAGCCAGCCCTGACCAGGGGGCTCCTGGATGCAGGCTGTATCGCGCTGGCCTATGAGACCGTCATGACCGACGACGGCCACCTGCCGCTCCTGGCACCCATGAGTGTCATCGCCGGACGCATGGCCATCCATGCCGGTGCGCGCTGCCTGGAGCGCGGCCAGGGTGGCCGGGGCATGCTCTTGAGCGGAGCGCCGGGCGTGTCCAGAGCCAAGGTGGTGGTGCTGGGTGGCGGCGTGGTGGGCTACAACGCAGCGCGCCTGGCCCTGGGGCTGGAGGCACAGGTCACCATCCTGGAGCGTTCGCTACAGCGCCTTGCCGAACTGGACACCCTTTTTCAGGGTCGCCTGCAGACCATGTATTCCAACGAGGAGACCGTGGAAGAGATGGTCCGCGCAGCGGATCTGGTGATCGGCGCCGTATTGCAGGCGGGTGGACCTGCCCCCAAGCTGCTGCATGGCGATCTGGTGGCCACCATGCAGCGCGGTTCCGCCTTTGTGGACGTCGCCATCGACCAGGGAGGGTGCAGCACCACCAGCCGACCCACATCCCACGATGCCCCAACCTATGTGGTGGATGAGGTGGTACATTACTGCGTCACCAATATGCCCGGCGCTGTGCCGCACACCTCCACCTTCGCCCTGACCAACGCCACCTTTCCCTACATCAAGGCCCTGGCAGACAAGGGCGTAGATGGCGCCATCCAGGAAGACATAACCTTGGCCCGGGGACTCAACATTCGCCATGGCCAGATCACCAATCCCATCGTGGCGGCTGTCTATCAGCAGCAGTCAGCGGCTCTGGGGTAGCGCTTTCCATTCATTGCCCTGGCTTGGTGCGTCGACCATAAGAACGGGGCAGGCCCAGCACCTTTTCGGAAAGAAAGTTGAGAATCATCTGATTGTTCACCGGAGCCACCTCCAAAAGCCTGGCCAGCGGCCAGAAGGTAATCACATCATAGTCCCTGTCGAAGCCGTAGCCACCGTGGCACTGGATCGCGGCGTTCACCGCTTCCACGGCCGCCTCGGATGCCAGCAGCTTGGTGGTATTGGCCAGGGCCCCGGCCTCTTCACCGGCATCATAACGTTGACAGGCCTGTAGCAGCATGGCGTTGGCTGCCTCCAGATGCGCCCAGGCCCGGGCCAGGGGGTGCTGCACCGCCTGATAGCTGCCGATGGGTTCATCGAAAGGGGCGCGAATCTTGGCATAGGCAATCGCCTTGGCCAGGACGAAATGCCCGATGCCGATGGCCATGGCCCCCAGCAATAACCGCTCGGGGTTCAGCGTGTCGAACATGTAGCGTGCGCCCATGCCCTCTTCGCCGATGAGACAGTCGGCGCTCACCGCCACATCCTCGAAGAAAACGATGAACTGGCGCTCGGGTTCGGTCACCTGGATCTGCAGTGGCTGCATGCTGATGCCCTTGCTCTTCATGTCCACGATCAGTACAGAAAGACTGGCCTTGGGGTCGAAAGCGGCATGCGGAGCCCCGGGTGTCTTGGTGATCAATGTCATGTAATCGGCCTCATCAGCCCCGGAGATGAAAATCTTCTGTCCATTGACTCGATATTGGCCATCTTCTCCTTTTCTGGCTGTGGTCTGGATCTTGAAGGTGTTGGTGCCGGCGTTGGGTTCCGTGACCCCCAGACAGAATTTCTTGTCTCCGGTCACTGTCGGGGTCAGATAACGGCGGCGCTGCTCGGACGAGCCATGACGCACCAGGACATGGCGACTGAAGAGCGTCAGCGGCAGATGCAGCAACCCCAGGCCATGGCGCGCCAATACCTGCACCATGGCTGCAGCCTCACCCAGGCCACCCCCCATGCCGCCATCGACCTCATCGACACCAAGCCCCATCAATCCAGAATCGGCCAATGCCGCCCACAGTTCCTGAGGGAACCGCTGTTCCTTCTGGCAGCCGATGAGATAGGAACGGTCAAAACGGCGTATCACACCATGCACGGTTTCGAGAACCGCATCCAACGAAGCCTGTTGCTCTGCATGCATATCATTTTCTCCACAGAAGACCGATCCTTCCTCTCCATTTTCGGAAAGATCCCGCCGCCCCCATTGGGAAAAGCAGAATCCCACGATCAAACATTGTTCTGCCCAAAGCAAATAGGCAGCGATTGCGAACCTGTCCATATATTTCTGAACAGGACACTCATACTGCTGGGTCACTGACTACCAGACTGTGTAATCATAGTCTTCCTGGCTCAAGACACAACCGTGACAAATCCTCGTTCAGAGTTCAGGTGAGCTATTCATGGAGCGGAGCATTGCGCTGTGTCATGGCCTCCGGATTGTCCTTGACCTCGAAATCCACGGCCAGGGCCTGGAGAATCATGACGATTCGGCGCACCTCGCTCATCTTGAGATCAGCGGGCAAACCAAGTTTGACCGTCCTGTCCCCCACAAGCAAGGGAAACTCATAGGTTTGCTGTTGGGCCACAGGGCGGGCCACAGGCGGCAGGGATACGCCTTCCTGACGATTTCTGCGATGTGATTCTGCGGATTGCGTGCTGGATTTTCTGCCGCGTCGCGTGGCACGCTTGGCACGCCATCCTTCCGGATTGGCCATATATTCACGAAACTGTTGGATGCCCTGCCGGAAACGGCGATGATACACCTCTTTTGTTTGTTCAGAGAGCTGGCTTCCAGCATGCTCGCTGAAGCGGTGCCATACTTCTTCGATATCCAATGTCATGGGGTCCAGCTGTTCATGGTTGTCTTGCGCTTTGAGCACACGCCAACAGGTGCTGCGGTTGGCCTGCGCCACACTGCGCGCAACAAGATTGCGTTGCGCCAAATCATCCCAATGCGCCATAAAATCAGCGATCGTTGCCATATCAACCTCATCATATTTTATTCAATAGTTTGTGATTCACACAAAGACTGCGAACCACAACGACATGATATCAGAAGACAAGTGGCGGAGCAAAATATTCTGTTTCAGAAAAGAAAATTGAAAGAAGAATCGCGTCCATGGAAAACCCATGCGTTGCCGACGCAACTGGAAAAAACTCATGTCGGTGATGGATCAGGTCAGACGATGGTTCTTCAATACGCCGCACATATTCAAGCCTCCATGGCGATGGGGTGGAACCATCGCGTAAGGTCGGTCGTGCGTTTGTGCAGGCATCCTGCCTGATATTGGCAGTGCGGGCATGAAGCCGGGACAGTTACTGCACAAACCCTTGTCCGTGCAACGCACGGCAAAAAGACAAGCCTTCCTGGGATGATGCTGTGCCGGGGCATGTGGCTCAAACAAGATAAAGCGCCCCATATCATTTTTTTCCTCACATGGTCTCTGGCCGACCCTGCAACACATCCCAGGCCCCCAAGGCTCGGGCCAGTCCGGCAAAGCGCTGGGTATCGTTCAGCACCCGCGGCAGCTTGTGCTGTCCGCCAAGGCTGCCCTGGGTACGCAGCCAATTTTCCAGGGAAGCCTCGCATACCAGCGCCGCAAGGGGGGCCAGCAGCTGGGCATTCCCCTGGCGATGGCTGCGATAATCGTCGTTGCCCTGCTGCAGGAGCGTATCGAGGTACATCGCCAACTGGTCGTGCAGGCAGGGCGTCTGGTTCGTCCCGGATGCGGTGGCCACAAGATAGCCATGGCGCGCCCGGCCGGATGGCAGAAACAACGTACCCACCGTGAAATCCACAACCGACAGGCCCAGGGCGTGGCATGCCTGGGCCATGGCCTGCTCCAGCTCGGCAACCGTGAGATGCTCGCCACAGACCGACAGCATGGCCTGCACCCGGCCTATGATCACCAGGCGCGGCGGCTCCTGGCTCACAAAGCGCACCGTATCACCGATCAGACAGGACCAGACGCCGGCATTGCTGGACAGGGCAATGGCATAGTTCTCCCCGCAGACCACATCCGCCAACCAATAGCGTCTGCTTTGGGATGTGGGCATGCCGTCCTGCAGATCAGCCACGGGCACGAACTCGTAGAAAAGTCCGTTATCCACCAGCAGACGCAAACCCTCTTCCCCATCATCAGCCATGGCGATGAAACCCTCACTGGCCGGATAGACTTCACGGGTCTGCGCCTGGGTACCCCGCAGATAACCCTGTATGCGCTCCTTATAGAGCCCGAACGAGACCCCGCCATGGACCAGCACCTGCAGGTCCGGCAGGGCCGGCCCCTTGCCGCCGCGCAGGGCAAGGATGCGCTCGAACAAAGGCAGCATCCAGCTGGGTGTTCCGGATAAAACGGTGATCCTGTGACGCAGCGCGAGTTGCGCCAGGGCGTCCAGCTTCACGTCCCAGTCTTCCAGCAGGGCGATGGGCCGCGGCGGCAGCAGATGATGTCGGGACCACAGCGGGGCTGTCACAGCAGAAATCCCGGAGAGATCACCAGAATAGACGCCTGGGGCAAGCGCAGTAAGTGCGGTGGTCCCTCCCAGCATCATGGTCCTGCCCCACAGGGGGCGGCTGGCTGGATGGCAAGCCAGATGCCAGCACAGTACATCAAGGGCGGCACGGCGATTGGCGCGAACCATCTGGTGACTCACGGGGATGGCCTTGCTGCTGGCGTTGGTGGTACCAGATGTGAAGGCGAAATAGGGTATGCGGCCCGGCCAGGTGCAGTTATCCAGCACAGGGTAGGGCTTGCTCCAATAATCGCGCCACAGCGTCTCATGACACTGCAGTGGAACCTGGGTCTGGAAGGCAGCCACGGAATGAATCCCGTCAAAATCATGGGTGCGTCCGAAACTGGTATGCCGCGCCTGACGCACCAGCGCCAACAGCTGTTGGCGCTGGCTTGCCACGACATCGAGATGGCGCAGCTGGTTCAGGCGCCTGCCAGCATAGAGACGCAGGAGGACTGTGGCATCCATCAGGAAGGCGCCAACTGCATCACCATGGGAAACGCCTGGCGCACCGTCTCGAGATCGAGCGGCAGCTGGATGGTTTTTCCGGCACGCCACAAGGGGACCTGATCGGCAAAGGTGGTGCTGCCCCACCAGCCATCCTGGCCCCCGAACAACACGGCGTAGGCAGCATCCAGATGGGCAAGGTCGGCTGTGAAGCGGGCCTGGGCGCCATAGCTGGTGTCATGCACGTCCCGCGCCAGGCGATGGGAGGTTTTCATCAGGGTCTCCCGGGAGCCACCCACCGGCAGGTTGGCCAGCCGAAAAGCCCGGCCCACCCCAGGCAAACGCCCCAGCATGTGCTCCACGCGCAACCGATGCATGCTGCCCCAGCTGGGATGGCGTTGCAAGGTGCGGCTGGCGCTGGCCAAGGCCGCCTCGAAAACCTGCCGGCGTTGTGTCTCGTCCAGGGCCTGCAGATCAACGGGGACAAAGCGCGTCAGGAAACCCCAGTTCATCCGTGGGTCGGCCATGGAACCTTGTTGACCATAGAGGAACCCGGCCACCTCATACAGAACAGCCTCGAACACCACAGGACCTGGGGCCTCTGCCCGATAGTCGCCATCCCAACCCGCCAGGATGGCCAATGCATCCTGGCCGCCAAGACCTGCCGCCATGGCATGGCTCGCCAGGATTTGTGCCAGGGTGTGCGCCTGGATGGAACGGGTATCTGCCTGCAGCGCCTCCAGATCCCCAATGGCAAGTTTTCCCGGGCCTCCCAATGCCTCTTCCAGGCGCATGATGCGATCCGGCGCGCTGAACCACAACCCCAAGAGCGGACCACCTATGCTGGGGCGGTTGTTGGCTGAGGCCACGAATCCCCGGGACGGGTCCTGGACGAATGGCAGCGCAGCACCCCGGAGAAACGGATGCAGCGCATCCTGGGATGCCTGCAGCACAGGGCTATACTGCATGGCAGCGACGGATGACGAGGCTGTGGCAGCCAGCACATGGCTGATCCGTCCTGCGCTGTCTGCAGCGATCATGTTCTGCCCGGGCACTGCAAAACCTGCAAGCGCCTGGCGAAAGGCCCGCACGTCGCCTGCCTGCAGGACGCCCAGCATGGCACTGAACTCGTCACTTGGCTCATGCCCAGCCCAACGCAACGCCAGCGTATGCCCCGGGGGGATGCCCAGCACCCTGGCATCGCTCATGATGGGACCAAGGAACGTGTTGCGCCGTACTCTCCTGGCCGGGTGCCACAGGCGGCGCTTGATCACCAACTCCTCTGTAGTGGCCGCGCTGGCCTGCTGGGGAGAAAGGGCATAGAGTTCCGTGGCCAGGGCGCGCAGATTGGTGCCTCCCCACGCAAGAAAGGGATTGCGTCCGATGGCGAAAAACGGCAGGCCCACGGGCATCAAGCCCACCCCGTGATAGCTGGGAGCGCGCAGCCCCATGAGCATCCAGGCATTGGGCAACGCCATCCCCAGATGGGGGTCGCTCGCCAACAGGGCTCCGCCGGAACGGCTGCGATAGGCAGCCACAGCCATGGCGTTGCTGCCCTGCATGGGCAGATTGTTCACCAGGGATCCAAGCGAGGTTCCCGAGCCAAGCCCAGACTGCCACAGCCTGTGCCACAGTGCCGCAAAGGAAGGGTCTTCCAGGTGGCGCAGCAGCCCGCCCCATACCAGCCAGTTCACATCGGCACCAACCAGCCTGCCCATGACAATCACATCGCGCAGCGTCCAGCGTTCGACACGCAGCCCCAGCATGGCGAACTCCGGCGGCCGGAGGCTGGATTTTTCCTGATAGGCGTTGAGACCGGCCACAAACGCCGAGAGCCAGCACCTGGTGCTTTCCGGCAAACCAGCCTCGATCTGCGGAGCTGCCCGGGGCAGGTCCAGGATGCGCAGGGCGTGGTCCACCCCGGTGGCCACAGGACCTGCCAGTTCGGCGAGGCGCCCATAGGCAGCATGTTTGAGCAGCATGAGCTGCGTGAGGCGCAGATGGGCCTGCACCAGGCCAATGGCCAGGGCGGCATCGCCGTCATCCGCTGCATCGATCCATGGCACCTGATGGGCATTCCAGAAGATGGTCAATGGTTTGCTGAGCCCGAGGTTGGCCGTGGGAAACATCTCGAGACGCTGGCCGAGAGTCATGGGCCGAGGCACCATGGCACGCCAGACGGACAGCAACGCCGGCAGAATCACGTCCTTTCCTGCGTGCCCCGGCTTTTTCTGCAATGCCGTGACACAGCTGGCTTACTCTGGTATCGTCTCAGGCTAGTCACAGCAAGCATGATCCCATCGCCTGCGGTGGCGGTCAAACCCAGGAGCCCCATGAGCCAACCCCAACCCCCGCTGCGCCTCGGCCTTGACCTGGGAGGCACCAAGATTGCCGCTGCCCTGCTGGACGCCGCAGGCATGCTGCTGTGGGAGCAGCGGGTGCCTACCCCCCAGGGGGACTACCAGGGCACCATCGCCACCCTGCTGGCGCTGCGCGATGCCGCGCGTCGGGCATTTCCAGCCATGGAAAACACGGTAGGCATCTGTACCCCCGGCGCCATCTCGTCTGCCACAGGTCGCATCAAGAACGCCAACAGCGTGATGCTCAACGGCAGGCCGCTGCTTGCTGACCTGCAGCAGGCCATGGACTGCCCCATCCGTATGGCCAACGACGCCAACTGCTTCGCCCTTTCCGAGGCTACAGACGGCGCTGCCCAGAGCGCCGGCACTGTCTTCGGCGTCATCCTGGGTACCGGCACAGGCGGTGGCATCGTGGTTGGCGGCCAACTGCTGCAAGGCTGCAACGCCATTGCCGGTGAATGGGGGCACAACCCCCTCCCCTGGCCCGATGCCGACGAATATCCAGGTCCACCCTGCTATTGCGGGCACCTGGGCTGCATCGAGACCTTCCTAAGCGGCCCAGCCCTGGCCACCCACCATGCACAGGGCCATGGCCAGGCATTCGATGCCCAGCAGATCGCGCTCAGGGCACACGAGGCTGACGCCAGCTGCCTCGCCACCATGGCTCGCTATTGTGAGCGGCTCGCCAAAGCTCTGGCCTCGGTGATCAACATCCTGGACCCAGACGTGATCGTCCTCGGTGGGGGGCTTTCCAACATCACCATGCTCTACCAGGAAGTGCCACGGCGCTGGGGGCGCTATGTGTTTTCCGATGCCGTAGCCACACGCCTTGTACCGCCGGTTCATGGCGATGCCAGTGGTGTGCGCGGCGCTGCTGCCCTTTGGAACGGCTGACCGTCTGCACAAAGGCTGTGTTTTCAGCTCGGACCCATGCAGTTTATTCGATACAAACCTGGCATTGCCTATGCTCGTGCTGACCATGCCGCACCGCGCTGGAAACAATGGTCCGCAGCACTCCTTCCATGGACGCCGCCATGCGGTACATGGCTGCCGCTGCCTCCTGGGACTGGGCATCCTCCATCGAAACCAGCTTGTCCCCCACCTCCTTCATGCGCATCCAAGCCCCAAGCACATGCTTGCTGGCGCACCATAGCTCGCCAGGTGGATGGCTGCCAACGATGGCCTCGAGCATCGTCTTGCGCTGACATCTGATCTTGCAGATCTCGGATATGAGGTTTTCATCATCCAGCACAGCCACCGATGCCGCCAGATGTTCTTCCAGGGCGATCAGATGGGCTGTAGCCATGGCGGCATCCGTATTGATGGACACATCCCCTCCTGGGTGATCCGCTGGCGGTAGATGCAACAGTATCACCTTGGTCATGGCCATCCCCTCCTG